>ERZ724513.7-NODE-7-length-80601-cov-8.757455_pt1 | contig 80601 bp, 69 predicted proteins | sample MGYA00376046_ERZ724513 | MGnify/ENA primary metagenome ERZ724513 (study PRJEB28724, sample SAMN07190883) | activated sludge metagenome | isolation source: activated sludge of sewage treatment plant in Hong Hong | place: Hong Kong | collected 2016-03-17 ...
GCGGCTCCGGAGGCCGATTCGAGGTGACCGATGTTGGTCTTGACCGAGCCCATCAGCAACGGCCGGTCCGCGTCGCGGGCCGGCCCGTACACGGCTCCGGCCGCCTGCACCTCGATGGGATCACCCAGCGGGGTGCCGGTGCCGTGCGCCTCGAGGTAGTCGACATCGCCGCCGACCAGGCCCGCCCGCGTCAGCGCCGTGGCGATGAGCCGTTGTTGCGCACCGCCATTGGGCACCGTCAGACCGCTGGACGCGCCGTCCTGGTTGACCGCGGTCCCGGGGATCACCGCGCACACCCGGTCGCCGTCCCGTTGGGCGTCGCTGAGCCGCTTGAGCACCAGGACGCCGCATCCCTCACTGCGCACATAGCCGTCGGCGGACGCGTCGAAAGTCTTGCAGTGGCCCACGGGCGAGAGCATCCTGGCGCGGGAGGCCGCGATGAAGGTGACCGGACTGAGCAGGACGTTGACCCCGCCGGCGACGGCCAGATCGCAGTCACCGGACTTCAGTGCCTGACAGGCCTGGTGCACGGCGACCAGCGACGAACTGCACGCCGTGTCGACCGCCTCCGCGGGCCCCTCCAGCCCGAGGGCGAAGGCGACCCGGCCGGAGATGGCGTTGAGCGCATTGCCGGTGATGAAGTAGGGCTCGATCTTGTCGACCGGCTCGGCCGACAGCAGATGCGCGTACTCGTTGGCCGCCACACCCACGAAGACGCCGGTTCGGCTGCCGCGCAAGGCGGATGGCGCGTACCCGGCCCTCTCGAGGCCCTCCCACACCGTTTCGAGCATCAGTCGCTGCTGCGGCTCGATCCAGACCGCTTCGCGCGGCGAGATGCCGAAGAACTCCGGGTCGAAGCCGTCGATCCCGTCCAGGAAGCCGCCGAGGCGGGTGTAGATCTTGCCGGGCGTCTCGGGGTCCGGGTCGTAGAACTCGTCGATGTCGAACCGGTCCTCGGGGACCTCGCGGATCGCGTCGACGCCGCCGGAGAGCAGCTCCCAGAACGCCTCGGGGTCGGGGGCGCCCGGGAAGCGGCACGACACCGCCACGATCGCGATCGGCTCGTCGGTGCGCGTCGTGACCACCGACGCCAGGGCCGGCCCGGACCTGGCCGACGACTGCTCACCGAGCCCGAGCACGTCGTCGAGCAGGTAGTCGACCACGTCGGAGAGGCGGGGATGATCCATCGCGAGGGTCGCCGGTATCTCCGCACCGACGCCCTGCTCGATGCGGCGCCGCAGTTCGACGGCCATCAGCGAGTCCATGCCCAGGTCGAAGAATCCGGCGTCCTCGCGGATCTCGGCGGGATCGACGCGGGTGACCTCCGCGACCGCGTCGCGCAGGTAGTCCGCCAACAGCCGCTTGCGTTGCTGCACCGGTGCGTTGGCGAGCCGTTCCACGAGTTCCGTTCTGCCGGAACGAGTCAGCGCCGGCGCGGCGCCCGGTGTGTCGCGGGGCACCTCGCGGTCCAGTTCCGTCAGGAACCCCCGCCGGCCCGCCTGCTGGTAGAGCGGCAGGAAGCGGGCCCAGTCGACCCGGGCGACGACCCCCGCTGCGACGCCCCGCTGCGCGGCGGACGTCACCACGTCGGCCAGGCCCGCCAGTGCGTCGACGGCCGACAGGGTGCGGATTCCGCGCTTGTCCAGCCGTGCCCGGGACTCCTCGTCGGCCATGCCGACGGCCCAGGGCCCGAAGTTGACGCTGACCCCGGGGATGCCCCGATCGCGCAACCGCCAGGACAACCCGTCGAGGAAGGCATTGGCGGCACCATAGGCCGTCTGCCCGTACCCGCCCCACACCGATGCGATCGACGAGGTGCTCAGGAAGAAGTCCAGTTGGAGGTCGGCCGCCGCTTCGCTCAGATGCCAAGCGCCCCAGACCTTTCCGGCGAACACCCGGTCGACCTCGGCATCCTCCAGGGTGGTCAGCGGGGTGGTGTCGATCTCGCCCGCGGCGTGCACGATGCCGGCCAGTGGCGGTAGCTCGGACCGGACGGTCGCCAGCAGGCGGGCCACGTCGTGCGCGTCGGCGACGTCGGCGGCCACGACGCGGGACTCGCAGCCGTACTGCTCGCGGAGCGCGTCGATGCGCTGTTGCGCGGCATCGCCGGGCGGGCGCCGGCCGGTCAGGACCAGCTGCCGGGCGCCGTGGGCGGCCAGATATCCGGCGATCTCCAGGCCGATCGATCCCAGCCCTCCGGTCACCAGATACGTTGCGTCGCCGCGTAATTCCAGCGGGTCGGTTGCCGGTGTGCCCGGCAGCCGGACCAGCCGGGGAACGTAGAGCGCGCCGTCACGCAGCGCCACCTGGTCTTCCCGCACGGCCGAGTCCCGGGAGGCGGTGACCGCGTGGTCGATCAACCGCGACCAATCCGCGCCGTCGCCGTCGGCGCCCAGATCCGCCAGCCCACCCCAGACCAGCGGCAGCTCCAGGGCGGCCGCCCGGCCGAAACCCCACAGGCAGCTCTGGTCCGGCGACACCGTGTCGGCGTCGGTGACCCGCTGCGCGCCGCGGGTCACCAGCCAGATGGGCGCGCGCAACTCGGCGGCGGCCGCGGCCCGGACGAGTCGCCGCGTCCCGCCCAGCACGCGGTGCTGCATCCGCAGCAGTGAACGCATCGAGGGCGCCTCTGTGGAGTCCGAATCCGCCTCCAGCGCAGCAAGACTCACGATGCGCACGGCTTGCTCCGCCGCTGCGGCGGCGCGCAACTCGGCCTCGAGTTGCGCCTCGTCGGCATCCGAGGCCGGCAGCCCGATGATGCGATGCTCGTCGCCCCGGGCGGTCAGCACGTCGACCAGCGGCCGGACCGCATCGGGGTCGTCGCACACCAGAATCCAGGACGAATTTTCGGCGCTGCTGCCCGCGGCGGGGTGCTTCTCCCAGTGGATCTCGTAACGGTCGTCGGCGATGTGGCGCGCGTTGCGCTGCCGATTGTGTTGTGCGGCAAGCTTCGTCAACACGTTCAGGGTCTCGCGGGTGTCTTGGCCGCTGTCGCCGTCCAGCAGCGCGGCGAGCTCCTCGATCCGGCCGTCTTCGAGCAGGCGGACGGCTTCGGTTCGGGTGCCGACGTGCTGCTGCTGGTTCGGGCGTTCCCGGTCGTCGCGGAACCAGTACTGGCGGTGCTCGAACGGGTACTCGGGCAGGTCGACCTTTCGGGCCTGCCCGTGCTGCACGGCGGCGAAGTCGGGCAGATGGCCGAGGACGTACGCGTCGGCCAGGGCTTCGGTGATCTGCCGGTGGTCGGCGGTGTTGCGGCGCATGGACGCGATGGCCCGCGGCGCGGTGGCCGGTTCCGGCCAGGCCCGCAGTGCGGCCGCGGTGAGCACCGGCTGCGGCCCGATCTCGAGCAGCACCTTGCAGCCCAGATCGGCTAGCGTGCGCACACTCTTGGCGAACTCGACCGGCCGGCGCGCATGCCGGCGCCAGTACGCGCCGTCGAGTTTCACACTCCGGCCCAGCGCGGTCCCGCTGAGGTTGTCGATCAGGATGCGTTGCGGGGAGCCGAATTCGAACCGGTCGGCATACGACGCGAACTCGTCGAGGATCGGGTCCAGCAGCGCGGAGTGGAACGCGTGGCTGGTCTCGAGCCACTCACACCGCACCCCGTCGGCCGCCAGCCCGGCCACCGCCTTCTCGAGATCCCCTGCGGGCCCGGACAATACGGTGTTGGCGCCGTTGTAGGCGGCGACCGACAGGCTCGGGTACTCGTCGGTCAGGCTCTCGACACGGTCGGAGGCGGTGAAGACGGCGACCATCCGGCCGCCCGCCGGCAGGCTGCCGAACAGCCGGCCGCGCTCGGCCATCAGCAGTGCGCCGTCCTCGAGTCCGAACACGCCCGCGACGCACGCCGCCGCGTACTGCCCGACGCTGTGGCCGAGCACCACATCCGGCTCGAAGCCCCACGACTGCCAGAGCCGGGCCAGGCCCATCTCCACCGCGAACAGGGCGGGCTGGGCATACGACGTCTGCCGGAGCGTGTCGGCATCCGGACCATCGGTGTCGAAAATGACGTCCAGCAAAGGCTTTTCGAGAACGCCGGCGACCGCCTCCGCGCACCGGGCCAGGGTCTGGGCGAACACCGGCTCGGTGTCGAACAACTCCCGCGCCATCCCGGGGTACTGGCTGCCCTGCCCGGTGAACAGCCAGGCCGTCTTCGGGGCGTCATGGGATTCGCCGCGAACCAGACCGGGCGCCGGGCGGTCGTCCGCGAGCGCGCCGAGCAGCTCACCGGCGGACTCCCGCGAATTGACCACCAACGCGGCCCGGTGTTCCAGATGCGCCCGCCCGACCCCGGCGGTGAAGCACACGTCGTCGAGGGTGGCGTCCGGGTGCGCGGTCAGCCAGCCGCGGTAGCTGTCGGCGAGGTGCACGAGCGCGGCGGGAGTGCGCGCCGACAGCGGCAGGATGCTGAACCGCCGACCGCCGGGTTCAACCGAGGGCGTGGGCGAAACCGGTTGCGGCGGAGCCTCTTCGAGGATGACGTGCGCGTTGGTCCCGGCGAATCCGAACGAACTGACTCCCGCGATGCGCGGCCGGTCCGTGCGCTCCCACGGGACGGCGTCCTTGACGACCCGCACCGGTAGTCGGTCCCAGGGAATGTGGGGTGACGGGTTGGTGAAGTGCAGGTGCTGAGGCAGCAGCCCGTGCTCCAGCGACAGCACCACCTTGATGACGCCGGCGATTCCCGCGGCCGCTTCCAGATGGCCGATGTTGGTCTTGACCGACCCCATCAGCAGCGGCCGGTCGGCCGCGCGCCCGGGCCCGTACGCCGCGCCGGCCGCCTGGGCCTCGATCGGGTCGCCGAGCGAGGTGCCGGTGCCGTGCGCCTCCAGGTATCCGACGTCGGCCGGCGCCAGACCGGCGCGCTGCAGGGCATCGGTGATGACCCGCTGCTGGGCGATCCCGTTGGGCACCGTCAGCCCACCCGATGCGCCGTCCTGGTTGATCGCGCTGCTCCGGATCACCGCCCGGATCCGGTCGCCGTCGCGAACGGCGTCCTCGAGCCGCTTGACGACGATCACGCCGCAACCCTCACCACGCACGTAACCGTCGGCGGCGGCGTCGAACGTCTTGCACCGGCCGTCCGGCGCGAGCATGTGGGCGCTGGAGAAGGTGATCATCGTCGCCGGGGTCAGCAGGACGTTCGCCCCGCCGGCCAGCGCGAGGTCGCACTCGCCCAGCCGGAGTGCCTGGCAGGCCTGATGGATCGCCACCAGCGACGAGCTGCAGGCGGTGTCGACGGCGACCGCCGGCCCCTGCAGCCCCAACCGGTAGCTGATCCGCCCGGCCGCGGCCGCGTTCGACGTGCCGATGGCCATGTAGGCCTCGATCTCGGGATAGGTCAGCTCACCGGACGCCATGCCGAGGTAGTCGTGGGTCGCCAGGCCGACGAACACACCGGTGTTGGTGTTGGCCAGCGCCGTCGGCGCGATACCGGCATGCTCGACCGCGCGCCACGCCGTTTCCAGCAGAAGCCGGTGCTGGGGGTCCAACAGCCGGGCCTCCCGCGTCGACATGCCGAAGAACGGGGCGTCGAAACCCGTCACGTCGTCGACGAAACCGGCCCGCCGGGTCACGACCTTGCCGGCGGCTCCGGGCTCCGGGTCGAAGAACTCGTCGGCATCCCAGCGGTCCGCGGGCACCTCCGAGATCGCGTCGCGGCCGTCGCGCAGCACCTCCCAGAACTCGTCCGCATCCGCCGCCCCCGGGAACCGCGCGGCGTAGCCGATGATCGCGAATCCCTGGCCCGGATCGGTCAGATGTTCGGCAGGTCCCATACCCATGTGCCCCCTCGGCGATCGGTCTGGTTGTGCGGATGCCGGTACCGTCGAAATCACTTACCGACGTTCCACTCTTGCACGCGCGCCCGTGGCGTGCAGCGGCGTCACTCATGGTTCGGCGCGAACCGGGGACGGCCGTGGCAAAGGTACGTTAAACAGGCTACGAGTGTCGGCGTAATGGAGTCCGCCGGCGGGGAGGACATCTTGCGGATCGGGAAGATCACCATCGGCACGCTCGATGAATGGCCGTTGACCCCGGGCACCGTCATCTCCTGGCATCCGACGGCCGCGTCGAGGAAAAAGGTGCGGCACGCGCCGGTCAGCCCGGTGCCGGTCAGTTACATGCAGGGCCAGCATCTGCGTAACTACTGCGAACGCACCGCGGCGGGCCGGAACTTCTCCCGGCAGATCATCGCCAGCTGCGAAGTGGCCGGCCACTGCGACATCGCCGCGATGGATCAGGCGCTCAACGCCTACTTGCGCCGCCACGACACCTTCCGCAGTTGGTTCGAGCAGACGGCCGACGGGGAGTTCGTCCGGCACTCGGTGACCGACCCGGCCGACATGGAGTTCGCCCCGGTCGACCACGGCCACCTGACGGTGGACCAGATCCACGCGCACGTCGTAAACATCCCGAGTCCCCTGGAGTGGGGCTGCTTCACGTTCGGGGTGGTGCAGAACGAGGACCGCTTCACCTTCTTCGCCGCCATGGACCACGTCCACGGCGACGCGACGCTGATCGGCACGACGATGCTGGAAGCCAACGGGATGTATTCGGCGCTGAGCGGTGGCGGCGAACCGCTGACGCTGCCCGATGCCGGCAGCTTCGACGACTTCTGCGTCCGTGAGCGCGAGTCCACCTCGGCGTTGACGCTGGACTCGCCCGGCGTGCGGGCGTGGATCGACTTCGCCGAGAACAACCGGAACGGCTTCCCGGAGTTCCCGCTGCCGCTGGGCAGTCCGCAGCAGTCGACCAGCAGTGTGATGGCCTCCGAGCTGCTGATGGACCCGGCCCAGACCGACCGGTTCGACTCGGCCTGCGCGGCGGCCGGTGCGCGCTTCGTCGGCGGCCTGTTCGCCTGCCTGGCGTTGGTGGAGCACGAATTCACCGGCGCGCTCACCTACTACGGACTCACCCCCCGGGATTCCCGGACCGGTTCGGACAACTTCATGACGCAGGGCTGGTTCACCGGGCTCATCCCGATCACCGTGCCCATCGGCGCGGCCTCGTTCGGCGACGCCGCGTGGGCCGCGCAGGCGTCGTTCGACTCGGGTCTGGACATGGCGAAAGTGCCCTACTACCGCGTGCTGGAACTGGCGCCGTGGCTGGACTGGCCGCAGCCGAATTTCCCGGTGTCGAACTTCTTCCACGGCGGCGCCGCGCCGCTGAACGCCATCCTCGCCGCCGCCGACCTGGGCCTGGCGAACAACATCGGCATCTACCCGGACGGCCGGTACTCGCATCAGCTGACCATCTACATCTTCCGGTACGGCGAGGGCACCGCGATGGCGATCATGCATCCCGACAATGCGGTCGCCCTCAAGTCCGTCGACCGCTACATGTCGGCCATGAAGTCCGTCTGCGCGCGGGTCGCTGACATCGGGAATTGGGGACGCGTTGCCTGACCCGACGCGCCGCCGGTCCGCATTCCGCCCTTCTACTCCCGGCGGCGCGGTGTGCGGCGGCTAGCCGACTTCGTCGTTCGCTGGCCCTGGGTCGTGATCGGGCTGTGGCTGGCGCTCGCGGTCGCCCTGCCGCTGTCCGTCCCGTCGCTCGACGAGATGGCCCAGAAGCACCCGATCGTCGTGCTGCCCGCCGATGCGCCGTCGAGCGTCGCCGCCCGGAAGATGAGCGAGGCGTTCCGGGAGTCGGCCAACGACGACCTCCTGCTGATCGCGTTGATCAACGAGAAGGGTCTGGCTCCGGCCGACGAGGCGACCTACCGCAAGCTGGTCGAAGCGCTGCATGACGATTCCGACGTCGTGTCCGTTCAGGACTTCCTGACCACACCGCAACTCCGTCAGTTCCTGACCAGTGCGGACAACCAGACCTGGGTGGTGCCCGTCGGGCTGGCCGGCGAACTGGGCACACCGCGGTCCTACGACTCCTATCAACGGGTGTCCCACCTCGTCGAGCAGACGCTCGCGGGCAGCCCGCTGACGGTGCACATCACCGGCCCCGCGGCCACCGTCGCCGACCTCACGGTCGCCGGCCAACGGGACCGCGCGCCGATCGAGATCGCGATCGCGGTGCTGGTGCTGGCCGTGCTGCTGCTGGTCTATCGCAACCCGATCACCATGCTGCTGCCGTTGCTGACGATCGGGCTGTCTCTGGTGATCGCGCAGGCGGTGGTGGCCGGCTACTCCCAGCTGACCGGCTCGGGCGTCTCGAACCAGTCCATCGTGTTCCTGAGCGCGATCATGGCCGGCGCCGGAACCGACTACGCCGTCTTCCTGATCAGCCGCTACCACGACTACCTCAGATCGGGCAGCGGTTACGACGACGCCGTCCGGGCCGCGATGGTTTCGATCGGCAAGGTGATCACCGCGTCCGCCACCACCGTGGGCATCACCTTCCTGCTGATGAGCTTCACGAAGATGGGTGTGTTCCGGACGACGGGAATGGCGGCCGCGATCGGTGTCGGTGTCGCCTACCTGGCCGGCATCACGCTGCTGCCGGCCATCCTGGCGCTGGCCGGGCCGCGCGGCTGGGTCAAACCGCGACGCGAACTGACGGCCCGGTTCTGGCGGCGCTCCGGCGTGCGCATCGTGCGCCGGCCGGTGGTGAACCTGGTCGCCAGCCTGCTCGTACTCGGTGCGCTGGCCGGTTGCGCGGCCCTGGTGCGGTTCAACTACGACGACCGCAAGGCCGTCGCGCCGTCGGCGCCGAGTTCGCTCGGCTACGCCGCGCTGGAACGACATTTCCCCATCAGCCGGTCCATCCCGGAGTACATCCTCATCCAGTCGCCGCGTGACTTGCGCACCCCGCAGGCGCTGGCGGACCTGGAACAGCTGGCGTCGCGGGTCGCCCAGCTGCCCGACATCGGACTGGTCAGCGGCATCACCCGGCCCCTCGGCGAGGTGCCGCCGGAGTTCCGGGCCACCTACCAGGCCGGCATCGTCGGCGACCGGCTGGCCGACGGCTCCGCCCAGATCGGCCAGCACTCCGGCGATCTGGCCCGGCTCTCCGACGGCGCCAACAGCCTGGCCGACAATCTCGCCGATGTGCGTGCGCAGATCAACCAGATTGCGCCCAGCCTGCAGAACCTGGTCGACGCGTTGTCGACGCTGCGGGTCCAGTACGGCGGTGACGCCCTGGTGCGTGACGTCGACGCCGCGGCCAAGCTCGTCGACAGCATCAACGTGCTCTCCAACGCCATGGGCGTGAACTTCACCGCGGTGAAGGACAAGTTCGCCTGGATCGGCCCGGTGCTGACGGCGTTGCAGGGCAACCCGGTGTGCGACGCCGATCCGTCCTGCAGCGCCACCCGGGTCCACCTCGCCGAGGTCGCCGACCCGCGCAACGGCGCGACCGTCCAGCAGATCAACGACCTGGCCGGGCAACTGCAGGGGATCGGGCGGGGGCAGACGCTCACCGCGACGGTGAACAAACTCAACGCCGCGCTGACCGACTTCACCAGGACGGCCCGGGCGATGGGGCTGAACAAACCCGGCGGCCCGCAGGCCGGTCTGTCCCAGGTGCGTCAGGGCGCCGACCGGCTGGCGACCGGCAGCCGGCAGGTGGCCGGCGGCGTGGACGAACTGGTGGATCAGGTCAAACTGATGAGCGCCGGCCTCGACGAGGCGTCGGCGTTCCTGCTGACGATGAAGCACAACGCGTCGGATCCGGCGATGGCGGGATTCAACATCCCGGCCGAGGTGCTCGACCTCGAGGCGTTCCAGAAGGCGTCGAAGTTGTTCGTCTCGCCGGACGGGCACTCGGCGCGTTACCTGGTCCAGACGAAACTCAATCCGTTCAGCCTCGAGGCGATGGATCAGGTCAACGCGATCCTGGACACGGCCCGCAGCGCCCAGCCGAACACCACGCTGTCCGACGCGTCGATCTCGATGGGCGGCTTCCCCGCTGCGCTGCGGGACACCCGCGACTACTACCAGCACGACATCCGGTTCATCATCGCCGTGACGATGGTGGTCGTTCTGCTGACCCTGGCCCTGTTGCTGCGGGCGTTCGTGGCACCCCTCTACCTCGTCGGTTCGGTGGTGATCTCCTACTTCGCCGCTCTCGGCCTCGGGGTTCTGGCCTTCCAGTTCATCCTCGGCCAGCAGTTGCACTGGAGCGTGCCGCCGCTGGCCTTCGTGGTGCTGGTCGCGGTGGGCGCCGACTACAACATGCTGATCGCGTCACGGATGCGCGACGACCCGTCTGCCAGCGCGCGCTACGGGATCATCCGTACCCTGGGGTCCACGGGCGGGGTGATCACCGCGGCCGGCCTGATCTTCGCGGCGTCGATGGCGGGACTGCTGTTCTCGAGCATCGGCACCGTGGTGCAGGGCGGGTTCGTGATCGGGGTCGGGATCCTGCTGGACACCTTCGTCGTCCGGACCATCACGGTGCCCGCCGTCGCCACGCTGGTGGGGCGGGCGAGTTGGTGGCCGTCGCCCGCGGGCCGGCGGGTGTGGCGGACGAAGGGGGTTAGCACGGTCCGATGATCTGTGTGAAACTACGGGACGGGTCGAGGTCAGGAGAGTAGGGATGAAGAAACTACTCGTGGTGCTCACGGCGCTGCTGACCACCGGCTTTGCCGGATACGTCGGCGTCGGCGCGGCGTCGGCGGACGACACCCCGGCCCCCCCGCCACCGGCCCCCTCGGATCCCGGCACCGCCTACGCCCTGGGTGGTGCGCACGTCCTCGCCATTCCCTACGACGAGTACATCCGCCAGACCGGCGCCGACTGGTTCCCGGGCATGAAGCGGGAGAAGGTCGACTACCCGGCCGGGCAGGTCCAGGGCCATGTCCTGGAACAGCTGGTCCCCGGGATCGGCCGGCTGGGCGAGCAGATCTATCCGGGCATCGGCCTCGACGGGCCCAGCATCGGTGAGTCGGTGGACGTCGGAGCGCCCAACCTGCAGGCGGCCATCCGCGCCGGCGGTCCCGGCCGGGCGATGGGGTTGTCCGAGGGAGCCCTGGTGCTCGACGCAGTCAAGGCGCAGATGGCCAACGATCCGACCGCGCCGCCGCCGGACCAGCTGAGCTTCGCGACGTTCGGCGACCCGATCGCCAAGCACCCGTTCGGCGAGAGCTTTCTGACCCAGATGTTCCCGGCCGGCAGCGTCGTGCCCGCCATGGACTACACCGTCCCGGCCCCGGTGGAGAGCCAGTACCACACCGACCAGTTCGTCTCCGCCTACGACAGCATCGCCGACTTCCCGGACCGGCCGGACAACCTGTTCGCCCTCGCCAACTCGATCGTCGGGCTGGCGACCGGGCACACCGCGGTGGCGTTCACGAACCCGAGCATGGTTCCGCCGCAGAACATCCGGACCACGGTGAACTCCCGGGGCGCGACGACGACGACGTATCTCATTCCGGAGCAACACCTTCCGCTGGTGCTGCCGTTCAAGTACCTCGGATTCGACGAGGGAACGCTCAATCAGCTCGACGCGATCCTGCTGCCCCGGGTGAATGCGGGCTACTCGCGCAATGACGACCCGGCGACCACTCCGGTCCAGGTCGACCCGGTGCACGGCTTCGACCCCCTGGAGATCACCGCCCCGATCAACGAGGCGACGTTCGGCGGCGGCGGTGACGCGATCTCGGAGCTGGTCAACACCGCTCTGTCCCTGCTGTCCGACGGCGCGCACTGAGACGTGATGTGAACCCTTCCACTCCGGGCACGCCCCCGTCGACGATCCTGTCGATGCTGCACGGCCGCGCCAGCCTGCGGCCCGACGACGTGGCGTTCACGTTCACCGAGTACCCCGCCGGTTCGGGTGTCGACGGCATCTCCCGGAGCCTGACGTGGTCGCAACTGTCCCGGCGCACCCTGAACGTGGCCCGCGAGCTCGGGCTCCACGCGGCGGTGGGGGACCGGGCACTGATCCTGGCGCCGCAGGGCCTCGACTACATCGCCGCGTTCCTGGGATCGATGCAGGCGGGGCTGATCGCGGTGCCGTTGCCGTTGCCGCACCGGGGTTCCACCGACGAGCGCGTGGGCGCGGTCCTGGCCGACACCTCCCCGTCGGTCGTTCTCACCACCTCGGCGGTCGCCGGGGACGTCGGCGACTACGTCGATCAGTCCCGGATGCACACCGCTCCCAAGATCGTGGAGATCGACTCGCTGGATCTGGACGGCGAGGGCGCCGGACCGGGCATCGCGGCCGCCGACTGGCCGCGCATCGCCTATCTGCAGTACAGCTCGGGTTCGACCCGGACACCCACCGGCGTCATGCTGTCGCACCGCAACCTCAAGGTGAACTTCGAACAGCTGATGCGGAGCTTCTTCGCCGACTCCGGCACGACGATCCCCGCCGACGCCACGATCGTCTCCTGGTTGCCCTTCTACCACGACATGGGTCTGGTGCTCGGCGTCTGCGCGCCGATCCTGGGCGGCTACCGCGCCGAGTTGACCAGCCCGGTGGCGTTCCTGGAGAGGCCCGCGCGATGGGTGCGGTCGCTGGCCCGGAACCCGCACGCCTGGTCGTCGGCGCCCAATTTCGCCTTCGACCTGGCGGCCCGCAAGACCACCGACGGCGACCTGGCCGGGCTGGACCTCGGCGGGGTGCTCGGCATCATCAGCGGCGCCGAACGGGTCGAGCCGGCCACGTTGCGGCGCTTCGTGGATCGGTTCGCCCACTTCAACTTCGCCGACCGCATGATGCGTCCGTCCTACGGCCTGGCGGAGGCGACGGTCTTCGTGGCGACGGGCACCTGGAGTGAGTCGTCGCCGCCGGCCCGCTTCGACACCGACGAACTGGCCGCGGGCCGGGTGCGGCGCTGCCCTGCCGGGACCGGCACGGCGGCCGGGAAGTCGACCGTGCTCGTCGAGTACACGGTGCCGCAGTCACCGGCGCTGCGGATCGTCGACCGCGAGACGGGCCGGGTCTGCCCGGACGACGTGGTCGGTGAGATCTGGGTGCACGGCGATAACGTCGCCGAGGGCTACTGGCGCAAACCGCCGGAGGAGCAGACCTGTTTCGGCGCGACGCTCGTCGACCCGCCGGCGGGCACGCCGCCCGGACCCTGGCTGAAGACCGGTGATCTGGGTTTCGTCTCCGACGGAGGCCTGTTCATCGTCGGCCGCATCAAGGACCTGCTCATCATCCGCGGCCGCAACCACTACCCCGAAGACATCGAGGCCACCGTCCAGGAGATCACCGGCGGCCGGGTCGCGGCCATATCGGTGCCGGTGAACAGCACCGAGAAGCTGGTCACCGTCATCGAGGTCAAGAAGCGGGCGGGCGCCGGTGACGCCGCGCACTGGCTCGACGGCGTCAAGAGCGACGTCACCTCGGCGATTTCCAACGCGCACGGGTTGAGCGTCGAGGACCTCGTCCTGGTGTCGCCGGGATCCCTTCCGACCACGACGAGCGGCAAGATCCGTCGCGCCGAATGCGAGGCGCAGTACCGCCGCGACCAGTTCACCCGGCTGGACGCCTGAGCCGGTTACAATCCGGCGAACCCCGCGCCCAGCAGCACGCAGCCGACCGCCGCCAGCATGATCGCGACTCCGCGCCGCCCCCGCGACTTCACCCAGTCGTACAGCGCCGCCAGCGTTGCGCGGGTGCGGACCGGGGCGACCAGGTAGCAGAGCAGCGGCACTTCGACGAGCGCGAAGGCCACCACGTTGAACATCATCAATGCGCCGACCTGGATGGTGGCCGCGGCGCCGGAGGCGACGATGAGCGTCAGCGCGGCTACGTAGTCGACGGACGGCAGCGCGATGCCGAGTCCGGCGACGCCCGCCGTCCAGAGCGAACGGCCGTTGAGCAGTTGCCGGGCCCGTGTCTCGATCGCCCCGACCCGCCGGTCGTCCCGCGCCTTTCCCAGCAGCCCGGTGGCCACCAGCGCGGCATTGACGAGCACAACCGCCCCGACCACGATCTGCACCCTCGGCAGGGTGAAATGGGCCGACCCGAGGGCCGGCCGCAGCACGAACAGGACGATCAGTCCGACCGTGATTCCCATCGCGAAACCGCCCGCGAGAAAGATGAGCAGTTGCAGCGTCGGGCGGGGCCGGTTGAGCAGCAGCAGCGTCATGCCGATCCGGAAGGGTTCCAGGCTGACCGCGCCGGCCATCACGAGGAGCGTCAACCACATGGCGGGGTCGTCAAGCCGGCCGGCCGGTCACGGCCAGCGACGACGAGTTCGGCATGCGGGTCAGGTTACCGTCCGTCACCCTGCGCGTAGTCAGCGTCCGTCCTGCGTGGGATGATGGTCCGCGATGAGCGCAGCCGAGATCGACCTGAACCCGACGTCCCTGCGGGAGGCGTTCGGGCATTTCCCCTCCGGTGTCATCGCCATCGCGGCCGAGATCGGCGGCACCCGGGTCGGTCTGGCCGCGAGCACGTTCGTGCCGGTGTCCCTCGACCCGCCGCTGGTGTCGTTTTGCGTGCAGAACTCGTCGACCACCTGGCCGACCCTCGTCGACGCGCCGTTCCTGGGCATCAGCGTGCTGGGCGAGTCACACGACGAGGCGGCCCGCACGCTGGCGGCCAAGACGGGCGACCGGTTCGCCGGCCTGGAGACGACGTCCAGCAAGCACGGCGCCGTGTTCATCCACGGCACCAGCGTCTGGCTGGAGAGCGCGATCGAGCAGCAGATCCCCGCCGGGGATCACGTCATCGTCGTATTGCGGGTGAACGCGATCACCGTCCACGACGACGTGCCGCCGATCGTCTTCCACCGCAGCGCCTTCCGCAAGCTCGGCGCCTGAGCCGCGCCGCGCGTCAGGGCCGCTGAGCCAGCTGTTCCCGGTAGCCCTCGATCCGTTGCTCCAGTTCCGTGGCGTCGGCCGGCCGGCCCTCTTTGTGGGCGAGTTCGGCGCGGGCCGTCAGTTCACGGATGGCGGTGCGAATGTCGTTGACGCTGAGGGTTTCCCGCATCTTCGTGCCTTTCGTCGTTGATTGGCCGCTCTGGTCGAGGGTACCCACCGCCGAACGAATTCAGCGCCCAGATCGAAGACCTGGACGCTGAATCGTGACGCTGTCGGCTAGCGCCGGAACAACTTGTTGCCGAGCCAGACGATCGGGTCGTACTTGCGGTCGGCGACGCGCTCCTTCATGGGAATCAGCGCGTTGTCGGTGATCTTGATGTGCTCGGGACACACCTCGGTGCAGCACTTGGTGATGTTGCAGTAGCCCAGCCCGAACTCGTCCTGCGCCATGTCCTTGCGGTCCAGCACGTCGAGCGGGTGCATGTCCAGCTCGGCGATGCGCATGTGGAATCGGGGTCCGGCGAAGTTCTGCTTGTTCTCCTCGTGGTCACGCACCACGTGACAGACGTTCTGGCACAGGAAGCACTCGATGCACTTACGGAACTCCTGGCTGCGCTCGACGTCCTCCTGCTGCATCCGGTACTCGCCGGGCTGCAGGTCCTTGGGCGGGGTGAACGACGGGATCTCGCGCGCCTTCTCGTAGTTGAACGACACGTCGGTCACCAGGTCGCGCATGACGGGGAAGGTGCGCAGCGGCGTGACGGTGATGGTCTCGTCCTCGCCGAAGGTCGACATCCGCGTCATGCACATCAGCCGGGGCCGGCCGTTGATCTCCGCCGAGCACGAGCCGCACTTGCCGGCCTTGCAGTTCCACCGCACCGCCAGGTCCGGCGTCTGGGTGGCCTGCAGCCGGTGGATGACGTCGAGCACCACCTCACCGTCGTTGACCTCCACGGTGTAGTCCTGCAGATCACCCCCGTCGGGGTCGCCGCGCCACACCCGCATGTTCGCGTCATAGGTGGCCATCTCAGCTGCTCCGTTCCGGGTGGTTGGCAAGTTCGGCGTCGGTGTAGTACTTCGTGAGCTCGCCGAGCTCGAAGATCTCCAGCAGGTCCGGACGCATCGGCACCTGCTGCTCGGGGGTCACCGTGACGTCGGGCACCGCGGTGGCCGCGTTCTGGCCCGGCGCCGTCCGGCACACCAGCAGGGTGTTGCGCCAGTTGGCGTCCATCTCGGGGTAGTCGTCCCGGGTGTGTCCGCCGCGGCTTTCGGTGCGCGTCAGCGCCGCCTTGGCCACGCACTCGCTGACCAGCAGCATGTTGCGCATGTCGATGGCCAGGTGCCAGCCGGGGTTGAACGGCCGCTTCCCGTCGGCCTCGATGTTGCGGTACCGGGCCTTGTACTCCTCGATCTTGTCCAGCGCCTGCTGGATCTCCCCGGCGGTGCGGATGATGCCGACCAGGTCGTTCATCGTCTGCTGCAGTTCGGCGTGCAGGGTGTAGGCGTTCTCCGGCTTGGCCTTGCCCTGCGGGCCCTTGAACGGCGCGAGCGCCAGTTCGGCGGCGGCGTCGACCGACTCCTGGGACACGGTCGGGCGGCTCGACAACGCGCGGACGTAGTCCGCGGCGCCCAGCCCGGCCCGGCGGCCGAACACCAGCAGGTCCGACAGCGAATTGCCGCCGAGCCGGTTGGAGCCGTGCATACCGCCGGAGCACTCGCCGGCGGCGAACAGGCCCAGGGTCGCCGCGGCGCCGGTGTCGGGATCGACCTCGATGCCGCCCATCACGTAGTGACAGGTCGGGCCGACCTCCATCTCGTCCTTGGTGATGTCCACCTCGGCGAGCTCCATGAACTGGTGGTACATCGACGGCAGGCGCTTCTTGATCTCCTCGGGCGTCATCCGCGAGGCGATGTCGAGGTAGACGCCGCCGTGCGGGGTGCCGCGGCCGGCCTTCACCTCGGAGTTGATGGCGCGGGCCACCTCGTCGCGGGGCAGCAGGTCGGGCGTGCGGCGTGCCGAGTCGTTGTCCTTGAGCCACTGGTCGGCTTCGGCTTCGGTTTCGGCGTACTGCCCCTTGAACACCGCGGGGATGTAGTCGAACATGAACCGCTTGCCCTCGGAGTTCTTCAGCACCCCGCCGTCGCCGCGGACACCCTCGGTGACCAGGATGCCCTTGACCGAGAGCGGCCAGACCATGCCGGTCGGGTGGAACTGGATGAACTCCATGTTGATCAGGCCGGACCCCGCGCGCATGGCCAGGGCGTGCCCGTCGCCGGTGTACTCCCAGGAGTTCGACGACACCTTGAACGACTTGCCGATGCCGCCGGTGGCCAGCACCACGGCCGGCGCTTCGAACAAGACGAAGTTGCCGGTCTCCCGGTAGTAGCCGAAGGCGCCGGCGATCGCGCCGTTGTCGAGGATGAGCTCGGTGATCGACGTTTCGTGGAAGACCTTGATCCGGGCCTCGAAATCGCCGAGTTCCCGCTTGTCCTCCTGCTGCAGCGAGACGATCTTCTGCTGCAGCGTGCGGATGATCTCCAGTCCGGTCCGGTCGCCGACGTGAGCGAGCCGCGGATAGGTGTGGCCGCCGAAGTTCCGCTGGCTGATCCGGCCGTCCTTGGTGCGGTCGAACAGCGCGCCGTAGGTCTCCAGCTCCCACACCCGGTCGGGTGCCTCCTGCGCGTGCAGCTCGGCCATCCGCCAGTTGTTGAGGAACTTGCCGCCGCGCATGGTGTCACCGAAGTGCACCTGCCAGGAGTCCTTGGTGTTGACATTGCGCATCGCCGCCGCGCAGCCGCCCTCGGCCATCACGGTGTGCGCCTTGCCGAACAGCGACTTGGTCACCACGGCGACCCGCAGGCCCCGCTCGCGCGCCTCGATGACCGCTCGCAACCCTGCACCACCGGCACCGATCACGACCACGTCGTACTGGTGCCGTTCGACCTCAGTCATTCGTCCTCACTTGCCTATTCGCGTGTATTTACTTGTCAGCCAATGAATCTCGGGTCGGCGAACCACCCGGCCGAGACGGCCATGACGTAGAAGTCGGTCAGCATCAGGGTGCCCAGCGTGATCCACGCGTACTGCTTGTGCCGGGTGTTCAGCTTGCTGATCTGGGTCCAGATCCAGTACCGCACCGGGTGTTTGGAGAAGTGCTTGAGACGTCCGCCGGTCACATGCCGGCAGGAGTGGCAGGACAGGGTGTAGACCCACAGCATGACGACGTTGACCCACAGGATGACGTTGCCCAGGCCGAACCCGAATCCGCTGGGCGAATGCATCGCGATGATCGCGTCGTAGGTGTTGATGATCGAGATGATGCCCGCGATGTAGAAGAAGTAGCGGTGGGTGTTCTGGATGATCAGCGGAAGCCGGGTCTCGCCGGTGTATTTCGCGTGCGGTTCGGCCACCGCGCAGGCGGTCGGCGACTGCCACACCGAGCGGTAGTAGGCGCCGCGGTAGTAGTAGCAGGTCAACCGGAACAGCAGCAGGAACGGCAGCGACAGCGCCGCGAACGGCAACCACCAGGCCCCGGGGATGATTTGCGGCCAGAAGTGGCTGGCTTCCGGGGTGCACCACTTGCTGACGCACGGCGAGTAGAACGGCGTCAGATAGTGGTAGTCGGCGACGAAGTACCACTTCTGCATGAAGGCGCGCACGGTCGCGTAGATGACGAAGGCGGCGAAGCCGAGGTCGACGATCAGCGGCGACTTCCACCAGGCGTCGGTGCGCAGCGTCTTCTGCGGGATCGCGGCGCGGGTGGGGGAGAAGACGCCGGTGCCCTGGCCGGGCCGGTTTGCAGTGGGCGCGCTCATGTATTCGGTTTCCTTAGCTCGGACAGTGCGGGACTGGAGGCGGGAGCGGCTGTCATCGGTCACGGTACGACACTTGATGCTAGCCATTTCACCAGCCTGGCGTGACACACATCACGTCATCGCCCGCACCCCCACCTGCCAGGGCTTATACCGTCGCGCCGGGCCCTGTGATCCGATACCTGCGCCCGGACCGTCGCCGGCCTTCCGAAAACGCGAAAACGTCCGGTGGGCGAGGTGCCCACCGGACGTTTCGGGATGCGGTCAGTTGGTTTCGATCTGGATGCGCCGCGCGCCGGGCAGCTCCGGCTTCCGGTGCGCCCCGCTGACCCGTACCGACAGCACTCCGGCGTGGTACGAGGCCGACACGTCGTCACCGGTGACGTGCTCGGGAAGCGCGAACGAACGGCGGAAGGCGCCGTAGCGCACCTCGTGCAGCACGCGGGTTGCCTTGACGCCCGACTCGGTGTCCTCGGCCGGCTTGGCGTCGAACTCGTCGCGACGCTCGCCGTGGATGACCAGGCGGCCGTCCTCGACGTCGACGTTGACGTCCTTGCTCACGTCGACGCCCGGCAGTTCGAGGCGGATCACGGCGTCGTCGCCGTCCTTGATCACCTCGGCGGCCGGGTTGAATGCCGCGGCCTGATCGAGTGGCTTGATCCAGTCACTGGCGGCGGCAGGCCCGAAGAAATCGCGGACGAACCGGTCGGCGCTCCACGTCGGCCGGCCCCACAGCGCAACACTCCGCTGGTTGGTCATGTTCACTCCTTTGATTAGGTGTCCGACCGGCATCCCGCCGGCCCGTCACCCATACAAACTTGAGTGGACCACGCTTAAGTTCCGCTTCGGCGTTCGCCGTCGGCGAACGGTGTCACCAGACGTCGCCGTCGCGCCAGTCGCAGGCCAGCGCACCGGTCAGGTCGACGCCGATGTTGTTGGGCAGGACCAGGACGGTGCCGTCGTCGTCCGGGGTGCGGACCGGCCCGGCGGGCGCGAGCACCGACGTCGGGCCGAGCCAGCGCTGCCAGCCGCGGGCGGTGTAGAAACCGTCCGCGTCGCCCGTCGCGGACAGCGCGCCCGTGGAGTAGGCGCCGCGGATCACCTGCTCGGCGGCGTCCATGACGGCGGTGCCCAGGCCCTGGCCGCGCCACTCGGGATGAACGGCCACGGCTTCGACATAGCCGCACCGCAACGCGACCCCGCGGTGCAGCAGCCGGCGCTGCACCACGGCGGCGTGGGCGATCATGGCGCCGCGGTGCTGGATCAGCGCGTGCATGCCGCCCAGCGCGTGCTCCCAGTCATGCTCGGTGAAATGCCCGTCGAACGCCTCGGCGAGCATCAGCTTGGCGTGCTCGCGGGTTTCGTTGTCCAGGTCGGCCGTGTGAACCAGGCGGGCGGTGTGAACCTGGGTGTGCACACCTTGAGTTCTACACCCGCGGCCGGCTCCAGTGCAGCCGCACCGTCTGGCCCGGGCGAATCTGGGCCGCCTTGTCGATGTCGGCGTCGACGACCACACCGGCGACCGGATAGCCGCCGGTGACCGGATGGTCTGGGCCCAGGATCACCGGCAGCCCGTTGGGCGGAACCTGGATCGCGCCGCGGGTGGCGCCCTCGGACGGCAGCTGCCGGTGCGGATCCCGGTGGCGCATCGGGGTGCCCGTCAGCCGCATCCCGACCCGGTCGCTGCGGTCGGAGGCCACCCACACGTTGTGCACCAGCGCGTCGGGATCGACGAACCAGTCGTCGCGCGGCCCCGGCATGACGCGCAGGTCGAGCATCTGACCCGCGATGGTGGCCACCGGCGCCTGCTCGATCTCCGGATATTCGTCGGTGTGTTCGCCCACCGGCACCACGTCGCCGGCCCGCAGTGGCCGCGGCCCGAGCGCCGACATCACGTCGTAGCTGCGCGAACCCAGCACCGGCTCCACGTCGATGCCGCCGCGGACGGCCAGGTAGCTGCGCAGCCCGGCGTCCGGCGATCCGAGCGAGATCACCTCGCCGTCGCGCACATGCTGAATGCTGTTGGTGCCGAACGGTTTCCCGTTCACGGTCGGGGTGGTGTCGGCGCCGGTGACGGCGATGTCGACGTCTCCGCCGCACACCCGCGCGGTCAGCCCGCCGAACATCACCTCCACGGTCGCGCGGTCGTCGGGATTGGCCACCAGTCGGTTGGCCAGGGTGTGTGAGCGGCGGTCGGCGGCACCCGACCGCGTCACTCCCAGGTGCGCCATCCCGGTGCGGCCGAGGTCTTCGACCAGGGCCAGTGGGCCGGTGCGCAGGATCTCCAACGTGGTCACGGCATTCTCCTCAGACGGCGCGGAACTGAACCCACATGCCGGGGACCAGCAGGGCCGGGTCCGGCCTGTGCAGATCCCACAACTGTGCGTCGGTGTGCCCGATCAGCTGCCAACCGCCGGGCGACTGCCGCGGATAGACGCCGCTGAACTCACCGGCCAGCGCGACGGCGCCGGCCGGCACCGCGGTGCGCGGTTCGGCCCGGCGCGGCACCCGCAGGCGGGGGTCACCGTCGACCAGATAGCCGAAACCCGGTGCGAATCCGGTGAATCCGACCCGCCACAGGGTGCCGGTGTGGGCGGCGATGACGCCGACGGGATCCAGTCCGGTCAGCCGGCCCACCTCGATGAGGTCGGCGCCGTCGTAGACCACGTCGATCACGACGTCGGGCCGGCCGTCGGCGGGGCGGGCGTCGGCGGGATTGCTCGGCACGCGAAGTCGGCCGATGCGCTGCCGGGTGGGGCCCTGGTAGCCCGGGCCGGCGAGTTTGATCAGTACGGTGCGGGCACCCGGCACGATGTCGACGACGCCGGGCAGCGCGGCCCGGTGCAGGGTGCTGGCCCAGGCCAGGACGGCGCTGGTGTCGGCGCATTCGAGCAGAAGTGCGGAGTCGCCGTAATCATGCACCATGTCAAGGAGTTTCAAGTCCAGACGGACATCCGAAGCGGCGTTCATGTACCGACGTTACCGCCGAGTAGTGACGCGGGCCAGTGACTTTATCCGTCCGCCAGAGGAGCCTTAACGACGGCTCATCAACCGCGGTCACACCATCGGCTCGTAGGTCGGTTCGTGGCGCTTCACGTAGCCGATCACCCGGTAGGTGATGGGCAGCATGACCACCTCGACGGCGGTCTTGTAGAACCAGCCCAGCGCGGTGTAGACGGCGAAGTCGCGGAAGGTGTTGATGCCGATCGCGCCCGCGGCGATCGAACAGAACACCAGCGTGTCACCGAGTTGCCCGGCGAACGTCGAGCCCACCAGCCGGGCCCACAGGTGCTTCTCCTTGGTCCGTTCCTTGATCGCCACCACGGTCCAGGCGTTGATGGTCTGCCCGACGATGAAGCCCGCCAGCCCGGCGATGATCAACTGGGTGTAGGCGTGCACCACGTTCTGGAAGTGCGCCTGGTTCTCGTAGAAGTCGGCGGCCGGCAGGTAGACCGTCACCCAGAACACCAGCGCCGCCAGGATGTTCATCGCGAAGCCGAGGAGGATCGCCCGGCGCGCGGCGCCGAAACCGTAGACCTCCGAGAGCACGTCGCCGATGACGTAGGTCAGCGGGAACACGATGAAACCGCCGTCGGTGATGATCGGGCCGAACGCGACGCCCTTGGTGGCGGTGACGTTGGAGATGATCACCAGCGCGGTGAACACCGCCACGAACACCGGGTAATAGACCGAGCCCACCTGCGCGAAACCGCTCGGCCGGTGGTCGGTGAGATCCCTGCTGGTCACCTGGCCATCCAAGCGCATTGTCGGCCCGGGTGGGAACTCAGAGCCACGGCACAGGGGCCCGCCCTATCGCAGTGCGGCGGCCAGCAGCGGCGGCAGTTGGTCGGCCACCGCCGGATAGGACAAGACCGACGAGAAGGCGATGGCGCCCGCAAGGTCCTTGCCGGTGAACACGTTTCGGTCGAGTTTGGTCGCGCGCAGGCCGGCGATCGCCGGGTTGGCCAACAGGGCGGCCCGGTCCTCGTCGCTCTCGGTCGTCCAGATCAGGACGTCGGCGTCGTCGAGGGCCGCCGCCGCCTGGTCGAGGGGGATGACGGCCCGGTGGTCGTCGCGTCCGTAGGACTTGATGCCGTCCGGCGGCGTGAATCCCATCTGGTTCAAGAAGTCGGTGCGCCAGCCGGGCAGGGTGGCGACCACGCCGTTGTCCCACAGCCTGCCCTCCAGCAGGACGGCCTTCTTGTCCTTGAACTGCTGGTTGTCGGCGCCCACCTGGGTGAAACCGTCGTCGACGGCCTTAATGAGGTTCTTCATGGTGTCGTCCTGGAACACCGCGGCGCCGATCGCCGCGGCCTGGGTCTTCCAGGGCTCGAAGAATGCGTCGGTGCCGGACTGGGGAATCGTCGGAGCGATCGCCGACAGTTTCTGATAGCTGTCGGCGTCCAGGCCGGCGTTGGTCGCCACGATCAGATCCGGTTTGAGCGCGGCGATCTTGTCGACCTGGACACCGTCGTCGAGGTTCAGCAGGACCGGTTGGGCCGCACCGAGTTTCGGCTGCGCCCAGGGCCATACCGCGAACGGTTGGCCGCCGAACCACTCGGTGGTGGCGATCGGCACCACACCGAGTGCCAGCAGGCTGTCCTGCTCGGTGAAGCCGGCGCTGACGACACGCTTGGGTGGCGCCGGAACGGAGGTTTCACCGAACGCATGCTTGACGACGGCGGCGCCACCGCCGGGGGTGCCCGGCGCCGGTTTGTCCCGTGAACAGGCCGCCAGCGCCAGGCCGGCCATCCCGGTCAGCCCGAGGAACCCCCGTCTGCTCCACTGCGTGTGCACGGGGCGAGACTATCCCGGCTACAGCTTGGACAGGCGCTTGTTGATCAGACGGCTCACCGCGGGCGGGGCCAGTCGGCTGGCCGTATTGGCCACCTTCGTCATCGTGCCGACCGGAAAATGCACCTGGTGCAAGGCTTTTCGCAGTCCGGACAAGTCGACGGCGGCGATGATCGCGTCGGCCACGTCCGCCGCGCTGAGGTGTATTCCCAGCGAGTCGGTGGAGCCGGTGTGCACGCCTTCGATCATCGCGGTCTTCACGAACAACGGCCACATGTCGATGACGCGGATGTCGTGGCGCTGCCACTCGAGGTTGAGCGCCTCGGTGAGACCTCGCACGAAGAACTTCGTCGAGCTGTAGACCGCCAGCTCGGCCTGTCCGTAGATGGCCGAGGCCGACGCCAGGTTGACCACCACCGCCGACGGCGTCGAGCGCAGATACGGGAACGCCGCGTACAGACCGTTGACCGTCCCCTTGCAGTTGACGTCGATCTCCTTGTGGCTGGCGGCGACGTCGATCTCCTCGAAGCGGCCCGACGCCAGGATGCCGGCGTTGTTGATCATCACGTCGAGCCGGTTGCCGTTGGTTTGCGCGAATTCGGATACCCGGCTTGACATTTCGTCGTAGTCGGTGACGTCGAGATGGCCGGTGAGCACCGTGCCGCCGGTGCTGCGGATGCTCTCGGCCGTGGTGGCCAGCCCGGCCTCGTCGATGTCGTAGGCGCCGACGGTGTAGCCGCGGCCGGCGAACGCCACGGCGGTGGCCCGGCCGATGCCGGCGCCGGCTCCGGTGATGAACACGGACTTACCCATCGGCGTCCTTCGGGAAAGGCAATCCGGCGTCGAGGAATTCGAGCGCCCGGTTGATGTCGTCGGGATCCATCGGGGCACCGTGCAGCGAGGCCATGATGACCCCGGTGATCGCCCCGGCGGTTGTTCGCAACCGCGGGTCGTCGGCGCGCAGCCGCAGCCGGATCGCCAGCGCGGCCTTGATCTGCTCGATGGTGTCGATGTACTGGTTGTAGAGCGCACCGCGGGCTTCGGGCAGGGTGTACATCAGCTTCTGGCGGGCCCGTTCCGGTTCCCATTCGGTGCTGCTGATCCCGGTGAACATGTGCCCCACGGCGAGCCGGTAGGCGGCGACCGGCGACAGTTCCGGCGGCGCGTTGATGAACGCGTCGATGATCGGATCCATCAACTGGTCGGGGATGAGCAGCGCCTCCTTGTTGGCGAAGTACCGGAAGAAGGTGCTCGGCGAGACGTCGGCGGCTTGTGCGATCTGTTCGACGGTGGTTGCGGCGTATCCGTTGGCCTCGAAGAGCTTGAGCGCCTGTACGCGGATGGTTTCCCGGGTCCGTATCTTCTTTCGTTCCCGCAATCCCGGCGGATGATCATCGGACGCCATCAGCCCATTGTGGCATCACAACAGGATCGCGACGGCCAGTCCGATCATCATCACCGCAATGACGCCGTCCAGGATGCGCCACGTCGTCGGCCTGGCGAACAACGCGCTCAGTCTGGTGGCTCCGAAGCCCAGGCCGGTGAACCACACGACACTTGCGGTGACCGCGCCGACGCCGAAGATCCATCGACCGTCCTTGTGTTCGTTGGCAAGCGCGCCCAGCAGGACGACGGTGTCGAGATAGACGTGCGGGTTGAGGAAGGTCAACGCCAGGCACGTTCCCAGCACGCCGGCCAGCCGGGCCGGCGCCGCCTCCGACGGGGTGAGCGTGCCGGGCCTGACCGCGCGGCGGGCGGCCAGCAGTCCGTATCCGGCCAGAAAGACGGCACCGCCGAATCGTGCGATGGTCACGACGTCGGGGTGTGCCGTTACCAGCGCGCCGAAGCCGGCGATTCCGGCGGTGATGAGCACCAGATCGGAAACCGAGCACAGCGCGACGACGGCCAGGACGTGCTCCCGGCGGATGCCCTGGCGCAGCACGAACGCGTTCTGCGCGCCGATCGCGGCGATCAGCGCCATGGTGGTGGCGAAGCCGGAGAAGTAGACGACGGCCAGGGAGCTGTTCACCGGACCGACGGTAGGCCGCACCGGCGAAGCAGAACAGCTAATGATTCTCAATGTGCATTAGAGGAACTGATGCGGTCGCGGAGCAGCCCGGCGGGAGTCCGTCTTAAGACGTCACGGCGCTGATATGGCGCCGGTGAGTTGCCAGTCGTCGGGCAGCCCGTGGATGGTGAGCGTCTCGTTTTCCGCTTCCACGTCGATCGTGGCGCCGCCGAGACGCAGGTTCGTCATGGTGACTTTCCCCCACTCGGACGGCAGCTGTGGCACAGCCGTGATGTGCCGGTTGGGCACGTCGGGGTCCAACCCGAGAAAGGCCCTGAGCAGTAACAGGGGGGCAGCGCTGGACCAGGCTTGCGGTGAGCAGGAAGTGGGATACGGGATCGGCGAGTGGAACTGTGTTCTCGGAAAACCGCAGTACAACTCGGGCAGGCGGCAACCGAACGCCTCGGCGGCATCGAGCAGGCCGGTCGTCAGCCGCTGGGCGAGGTCCACGGCGTCCGGCAGGTGCCGATAGCGCAGCAGTCCGGCCACCGCCAGCGCAGTGTCGTGCGGCCAGACCGATCCGTTGTGATAGCTCATCGGGTTGTAGGCGCCCATCGTGCTGGCCAGGGTGCGCAGCCCGAAGCCGCAATCCATGTGCGGGCCGGAGAGCCGCTCGATGAGCGTCGCGGCGTGTTCGTCGCTGGCCACACCGGTCCACAGGCAATGCGCGACGTTGCTCGTCAACGCGTCGACCGGCCGTTTGCGTCCGTCCAGCGCCACCGCGTACCAACCGCGGTCCGGCAGCCAGAACGACTCGAGGAACTCGGCCCGTAAGGCCTCGGCGCGGGCGCGTAACCGCGCGGCCCGGTTGGTGTCGCCGAACCCGTCGGCCAGGTCGGCGCGCGCCAGCAGCGCGGCGTAGTAATAGCCCTGTACCTCACACAGCGCGATCGGCGGATCGGCGATGCTGCCACCGGCGTCGTTGATGCCGTCGAAGCTGTCCTTCCAGCCCTGGTTGATCAGGCCGCGGTCGGTGGCGCGCCGGTACTCGACGAAACCGTCCGCGTCGCGGTCGCCGTAGCGCTCGGCCCAGGCCAGCGCCGCATCCGCGGCCGGTAGCAGCGCGCGAACCTCCGATTGATCGGCGCCCCACCGCCGGCACTCGGCCAGCAGCATGACGAACAACAGGGTGGCGTCCACAGAGCCGTAGTAGACGTCGCCGCCGAGCACCTCCGTGCTGGCCGGTCCGCGGCGGATCTCGTGCATGATGCGACCGGGTTCTTCCTCGGTGATCGGATCCACGCGGCGGCCCTGCACGGCTGCCAGCTGCCGGAGGGTGCCGATGGACAACCCGATGTCCAGCGGCAACGCCATCCACGCGGTCAGTAGGCTGTCGCGGCCGAACAGCGTCATGAACCACGGCGCCCCAGCGGCCACGAACAATCCGCTCTGACCCGTCTCGTCGTGCATCAGCAGGGCGCCCAGGTCGCTCTGCGTCTGGCGGAGGACGTCCGTCAAGACGCGGTCGTCGGCCTTCACGGCGGTCGCGGCATCGCGCCACGCCCCCATCTTGCGGGCCGGGGCACTGGACTTCGCGTGCTCGCCGCGACGAGACCGGGCCGTCACCGTGTTGTCGGGCCCGGTGGGGTCTGCGAGGACCTCGGTGTGCCATTGCTGCCCGGCGGGCACCACCACCCGCCAGCTCAGCCGTCCCGGGGCCAGCATCGGGTCGCCGGAGGCCCGCACCCGGAGGCCGCGGACTCGCTCGCCCCATTCCTGCACGGCCAGTTCGCCTTCCAGCACCGTCCCCTCGCCGCCACGCAGCGGCGCCCGGCCCTCCTTGACCGCGAACAGGTCGGCGAAGTCGGCGTCGACGTGCAATTCCAGCGACACCACGGTGGGTTCATGGTCAAGGTTTTCCACGGTGATCGTTTCGTGCAGCCCGCTCGTCACCAGCCGCTCGCGAATCACCAGAAGCGTGCTGTCGGCACGGTCGGCCCGCGGTGGGCGCTGCAGGATGAACTGTGCGGAGAACGCTTCGGACGGCTGCACCGACAACGGTTCCGGCGGTTGACCGTCGATTCTCAACTCCCACTTGGACAGCATCCGGGCGTCGCGGAAGAACAACCCGTGCGGCCGGCCCGCCACAATGTCGCCCCGGCGATCCGAGAGGCAGAACGTCGACCCTTCCACCAGCGTGACGGTGTCGGCACACGACCCGAGGCGAAGCGGGGCGCTGCTGTTGAACGCGACCTGCGGGGTGGTCATGTGACGGCCTTGTCACCCCTGGGCCGCTCAAGCGGATGTGGGCAGCCTGCAGCCGTGTGTCTCGTCGGTGTCGCCGCGCAGTAATCGGTCATAGATTCGTTCATATCCGGCAGCCAGCTGGCCCACGTCGAACTTCGTTGCCACGTGACGCCGACAGGCATGCGGGTCGAGACCGCTGCTTTTCCGGATCGCGTCGGCCAGTTCGGTTGGCTGCTCACAGATTAACCCCGTCACCCCGTCGACCACCACTTCACCGACGGCGCCGGCGCGCAACGCGACCACCGGTGTGCCGCACGCCATGGCCTCGATCATGACCATGCCGAACGGCTCCTCCCACCGGATCGGAAAGAGCAGACAGCGCGCGCGGGCCAGAAGCTTTCGTTTGCTCTCCGCGTCGGCCTCGCCGAACTCGTGATCGCTGTCCGACAGCAACGGACGGATCTCCTGATCGAAATAGGTCTGCTCCGACGGCTCGCTGCATTTGCCCGCCAATACGAGCGGCACACCCGCCTCGTGGGCGGCCCGCAGCGCAAGGTGCGCCCCCTTGTAGGGCGCGAAACGGCCGAGGAACAACACATAGTCGTCCTTCTCCGCCCGCAACGGCCAATCGTGGACCCGTAGCGCGTTGTGCACGCGTCCCACCCAGTTGAGGTCGGGGGCCAGTTCCCGCTGGCGATCACTGATGGCGACCAGCGCGACGTCGTCGCGCAGCGCGTGATAGTACGCGTGGAGATCCTCGTCGATGGGACCGTGCACCGTCACCACCGTGGGCAACCCGAGCATGCGGTAGACGGGCGCGTTGAGCACGCCCGCGAAGGTGTGATCGTGGACGACGTCGATCCCGTCGGCCGCGGCGATGTCGGCAATCGCCTTGCGCACCTTCAGCGCATGCATCACCTCCGGATAGGGTTCGCCGAGGCGGTCGGGAACCGTGTGCTCCCAGAGCGGCACGAATCGGGCAGGGGTGCCGGGCTCGCCCGCACCCAGCAGAGTGACGTCGTGTCCTCGGGCCACCAGCGCCTCGACAAGGTCCGCCAGAACCGTTTCCACGCCGCCGTAACCCTTGGGTGGGACGTCGAAAAATGGCGGTGCGATTTGCACTATCCGCAACGTCATCACCTCCTTCTCGCCCGCGGCGGGCCCTCGATGCGCTTGGCGCCCGGCTGGGTCTGCTCTTGGTGAATCGATCGTCGGAGTTCACTTCTGTGATGGCCGATTTCGGCACGGCTAAACCTCTGCACGGGTTTTCGGAGGGCCGGCTTGGTGCGTCGACCGTCTTTCGCCGGCTCGTTGTTGAGTTGGAGTCCGGGGCGGATGGGTACGTTGCAACGCATGGACATCGTCGCGACTTTGACGCAGACCGGGCGATCCGCCGTCTCGCTGTACCGCCGCACGGGCGCCGACGTGCCGTTCGGGGATCCGTTGCCGTCGCACGGCACCGAGATGGAGGGCTGGTTCTGGCGGCTGACCGACCCCGAAGCCGGACGTGTCGTGGTGGCGTTGTGCAGCGCCAACCGACATCCCGACGGTGACTGGGCGACGGCAGCCATCGCGCTGCACCCCGGCGGCGTGGTCCGCTCGGCCGCCGTCGACACGGTGACCGCGGACCGGAATCACTTTGCGGTGCAGGGCCGCTCCGGGACCGACTGCCTGAATGCGACCACCGACCGGCTCGAAATGGAGATCGGCGACTGTGCCGTCGACCTGACGTTCCGGGACGAGCACCGGTGGCCGAAGGCGTTCGGCGGTGGCGGGGTGTTCTCGTCGGTGCCGTTCCTGAACCAGTACTGGCATCCCTACCGCCTGGGTGGCCGCGCGTCCGGCACCGCGCGATTCGGAAGCCGGCGCTGGGATTTCGACGACGCCGTGCTGTACTGCGAACGGAACTGGGGAGCGGGATTCCCCCGGCGATGGTGGTGGGGCCAGGCCCACGACTTCGGCGACGACGACGTCTGCGTGGCGTTCTCGGGCGGCCTGCTGGAGTTGGGTCCGCTGAACCGCGAAGTCACCGGAGTCGTTGTGCGACTGGGTGATCGGGTCATCCGGATCACCCCGCCGGCGCTGACCTCCTACCGCGGCGGCGACGACCGCTGGCAGATCCGCGCACAGACGTTGCGGTATCGCGTCGACCTGGACGGCCGCGGTGTCCCCGAGGGCCCGCACGCCCTGCCGGTGCCGCTGCCCGCGGAGCGGCGCAACATCGACAGCGACTTCGAATACTTGGCGGGCAGTCTGCGCTGCACCGTTCGCGAATGGGGCCGGGTCATCTTCGATGGCACCTCCGAGCTCGCCGGGCTCGAAATCGGTAGCCGTCCGGACTGAGCGTCAGGTCCAGGCGCGTTCCCGCCAGCGCCAGGCGCTGTCCCGCAGAAACTGGTCCAGGTCGCGCGGCGGGCGGCCGAGGAGCTGCTGCACCTCGTCGGTGATCGGCTGGTTCCGGCCGAGCCGGGTCAGCGTGTAGACCGCCACCATGAATCCGATGGCGTCCCAGCCCAGACCGCGGCGGCGCAGCCGGGCGGCGAAGCGCACCACACCCGGGTGGGTGTAGGTGACCGGGTAGCCCAGGGCAGTGGTCAGCGCGGCGGCGACCTCATCCATGCTCAGCGCCGCGGGCCCCGTCAGGTGATGAACCACGTTGCGGTGCGCGGCCGGGTCCGTCAGTGCCAGTGCCGCCACCTCGGCGGCGTCGCGGGCGTCGATGAACGTGGTCCGTCCCCGGCCGGCCGGGATGAACAGTTCGCCGTGTTCGACGATGTCGGTTCCGTGGCTGGAGATCGAGCGGTGCAGGTTCTGCATGAAGAAACTGCACCGCAGCAGCGTCCAACTCATCGACGACGTCTGCAGTGCCGCTTCCACTTTGTAGTGCGGGATGAACCGGGCCCGGTCGGCGCCGAACACCGACACGTACACCACATGCCGGCAGCCGGCGGCCTCGGCGGCATGAATGAACGGGATGATCGCGTCCCGGGCGGCGCGGTTGCCCGGCAGCGGGAACAACAGGAACAGGGTGTCGACGTCGGCCAGGGCCGCCGGCCAGGTGGCGCGGTCGAAGAAATCGAACCGGCACACCTGCGGTTCGCCGGCCGCCGGGTCGCGCGACCGGTCGGGATGACGGCTGGCCACCCGCCAACCGCCGGCCGGGGGAGCGGCGCGCAGCACCTCCACCAGTTCCGCGCCCACGTTCCCGGAGGGACCGGTGATCAATAACATCGCAGCTGTATAGCACGCGGACTACGGGGTGAGGACGACCTTGACCGCGCCGTCCTGCTTCTTCTGGAAGATCTCGTAGGCGTGCGGCGCCTGTTCGAGCGGCAGCACATGGCTGGCGAAGTCGTCGACGCCCAGCGGGTCGTCGTCACCGAGCAGCGGCATGATGTCGCCGACCCACTTCTTGACGTTGGCCTGCCCCATCCGCACCTGCACCTGCTTGTCGAACAGCGTCAGCATCGGCAGCGGATCGGCCATGCCGCCGTAGACACCGATCAGTGACACGGTGCCGCCGCGCCGGACGATGTCGACGGCCGAGTACAGCGCCTCGAGGCGGTCGATGCCGGCCTTCTGCATCACCGGTTTGGCGACCATGTCGGGCAGCAGGCCGCTGAATTGCTGGATGGCTTTGGCGACCGGTGAGCCGTGCGCCTCCATCCCGACCGCGTCGATCACCGAGTCGGTGCCGCGGCCGTCGGTGAGTCCGCGGATGACGTCGCCGAGCGGTTCCGGCAGGGTCTGCATGTCGATCACCTCGATGCCGCGGGCCTCGACGCGGGCCAACCGTTCGGGCACCCGGTCGACGCCGATGACACGGTAGCCGCGCTGTGCGGCGATCCGTGCGGCCATGTCTCCGATCGGGCCGAGTCCGAGAACCGTCACCGACCCGCCGTCGGGGACCGCGGCGTATTCGACCGCCTGCCAGGCGGTCGGCAACACGTCGGAAAGGTAGACGAAGCGGGCGTCGGGCGGGCCGAGCGGAACCTTGATGTGCGTGAACTGGGCCTGCGGCACCCGCAGGTATTCGGCTTGGCCGCCGGGCACGGAGCCGTAGAGCTCCGAGTAGCCGAACAGCGCCGCACCCATGCCCTTTTCGCGCACCTGGGTGGTTTCGCACTGGGTGTACAGCTTCAGGTCGCACATGTAGCAGTTGCCGCAGGAGATCTGGAACGGGATGACCACGCGGTCGCCGACCTTGAGATTTCCCACCGCGCTGCCCACCTCGCGCACGATGCCCATCGGTTCGTGGCCGAGAATGTCGCCGGGCGTCATGAAGGCGCCGAGCACTTCGTACAGGTGCAGATCGGAGCCGCAGATGTTGGTCGAGGTCACCTCGATGACGGCATCGGTGGGCTGTTCGATCCTCGGGTCGGGCACCGTTTCGACCCGGACGTCGCGTTTTCCGTGCCAGGTGACGGCTTTCACGGGTGGCTCCTCTCGCGTGGGCATGGGGTTGGCTGCGCGGCTGTCGCTCGGTCAGCCGGGCAGGGTCTCGCCGCCGATCGGGGCCAGCACCTCGCCGCTGTAATAGGACGACAGCCGGCCGGCCGCGAAGAACACGTACGACGGCGCGATCTCGTCGGGCTGGGCGGCGCGTCCCATGGGCGCCTGCTCGCCGAACGACGCGGTCTTCTCGGCGTCCATCGTGGCGGGGATCAGTGGGGTCCAAACCGGTCCCGGCGCAACGCAATTCACCCGGATCCCGCGGTCACGCAGGGCTTGCGCGAGCGAATAGGTCAGCGCGACGACGGCACCTTTGGTCGCCGAGTAGTCGATCAGCGTCTTGTTGCCGCGCAGGCCGTTGATGGAGCCGGTGTTCACGATGGCGCCACCCGGGCTCAGATGCTCCAGGGCCGCCTTGGTCACGTAGAAGTAGCTGTCGATGTTGACCGCGAAGGTCCGCCGCCACTGTTCGTCGCTCAACTCGCCGAGGTCGTCGACCGGCGACTGGAACGCCACGTTGTTGACGAGGATGTCCAGGCCGCCGAGCCGTCCGGCGGTCTCGGCGACGACGGATCGGCAGTGCGACGCCTCGGCGAGGTCACCGGGCAGCGCCACGGCGCGCCGGCCCGCGTCTTCGATCAGCGACACGGTGTGGGCGGCGTCGTCATCCTCGTCGAGGTAGGCGATCGCCACGTCGGCGCCCTCCTTGGCGAACGCCACCGCAACGGCCCGGCCGATCCCGGAGTCACCGCCGGTGATCAACGCCCGCTTGCCCGCCAGCAGTTGGCTCCCCACGTAGTCGCGCATCTCGTCACGGGGACGCGGGTCCATCTCGGCGGTACGACCGGGATACGGGATGACACCGTGCGGTGCCGGATCGGCATTCTGCGACATGGCGACTCCTGTGTTTCGCGCTGACGCCGTGGGTACCACGGTGCCGACCCGGCGAAACCGCTGTCCGCCGACTGCGATGCGCACGGTTTAGCGCCGCCGCCGCTGGGCATGCTGCAGATACCCGACCATCGAAAGGAGATCGACGTGTCCACTCCGCATGCGCAGCATCGGGCCGCGGACGCCGTCCCGACCACCCCGGAGTTGTTGCGGGAGCTGTCCGCCCAGACCAGCCGCCTGATCCGGGACGAGATGCGGCTCGCCCAAAAAGAATTCGAGATCAGCGCACAGCGGGCCGGCCGCGGCGCGGGGCTGGCCGGTGCCGCCGGCGTACTGGCGGTGTTGGGGCTGGCCACACTGGTGGCGGCGGCGGTCGCGGCGCTGTCCCTGGTGCTCTCGGTCTGGCTGGCGGCTGTGGTGGTCGCGGTCGTCCTGTTCGCCGCCGCGGGCATCGCCGCCATGGTCGGCAAGAAGCAGGTCGAGCAGGCGAGCGAACCCCCGCGGGAATCGGCGGTCAGCGTCAAACAGGACTTCGAGACGATCAAGGAGTCGCGCCATGTCGCACGCTGACCAACCGGACCCGCGGGCCGAGATCGACGAACTGGAGGCCGACATCGAGCAGACCCGCGCGGAGCTCGGCGAGACGGTCGCGGCGCTGACCGACAAGCTGGACGTCAAGGGCCGTGCGGAGCAGAAGGTCCAAGACGTCAAGGAGGACGTCAAGGCCAAGGTCGACACCGCCAAAGACAACGCCAAAGATGTTGTGGCGCAAACTGTTCAGCGGGTTGAGCATCCGCGCAGGTCCGCCGTGCCGTGGGTGATCGCCGGCGCGGTGGTGCTGGCCGGCGTGCTGGTGTGGGCCAGGCGCCGGTGAAGGTGTCGGCCGCACAGCCCGGCGCGGCGCAGTTCGTTCCGGCCACCGATGCGATCGGCGAGTTGGCGGTTGCCGCGCGGGACTGTCGCGGCTGCGAGTTGTACCGGGAAGCCACGCAGGTGGTGTTCGGCGCCGGCTCGACGACGGCCGCCATGGTGATCGTCGGCGAACAGCCGGGAGACCGTGAGGACCGGGCGGGCAAACCGTTCGTGGGTCCGGCCGGCCAACTTCTGGACAAGGCGCTGGCCGCGGCGGGAGTCGACCGCGAACGGGTGTACGTGACCAACGCCGTCAAGCACTTCAAGTTCAGCCGCGCGGCCGGCCAGAAGCGGCGAATCCACCAGACGCCCAGTCGCACCGAGGTGGTGGCCTGCCGGCCGTGGCTGTTCGCCGAACTGGGTGTCATCGAGCCCGAGGTGGTGCTGCTGTTGGGCGCGACCGCCGCCAAGTCGTTGCTGGGCAGCGATTTTCGGCTCACCGCGCACCGCGGCGAGGTGCTTCGGCTGCCGGCCGGAGTTCGGCCGCCCGACGTCGGTGACCCGCAGGTGGTGGTGTCGATCCATCCGTCCGCGGTATTGCGGACCTCACCGCAGGACCGCACCGCCGTCTATGACGGGCTGGTCGCCGACCTGGGCTTCGCGGCCGGCTTGCTCTCGGCATGACGGCCGGGTAGCGGTCAACCGGCAGCCGGGCCGTCCCGTCCGGGGTCCAGTCCGTGCCGCATACTCACCAGATGGGTGCGGTCGGCATCGGGTTCGGCGCTCATGGCGCCAATCACCTTGTCGGCCTTTGCTTTCGAGAGGTTCGGCGGCAGCAGCGGAACCGCCGGGTCGGTCAGCGCCTCGATCAGTATGGGGCGGTCGGCGGCGAACGCGGCCCGCCAGGCCTCGGCGGCGTCCGCCGACCGGGTGATCCGGATCGCGCGCAGGCCGAGGAGTTCGGCATAGTCGGCGTATCGGAACGACGGCACCGACTGGGACGCCGCGAAGCGTGGATCGCCTTCCATTTCGCGCTGCTCCCACGAAACCTCCGCCAGGTCGGCGTTGTGCAGGACCAGCACCGCGAACCGGGGGTCGGCCCAGCCCCGCCAGCGATCGGCGACGGTGATCAACTCCAGTAGCCCACTCATCTGCATCGCGCCGTCGCCGGCCAGGGCAACCACGGGGCGATCCGGGGCGGCCAGCTTGGCGGCCAAAGCGTAGGGCATTGCGCAGCCCATCGCCGCCAGATAGCCGGAGACGTGGGCCGGCGTTCCGGGCGCCAACCGGAGGTGTCGCGCGTACCAGTAGGTCGAAGAGCCGACGTCGACGGCCACCCGGGTACCGGCGGGCACCTGCGCCGACAACGCCCCCATCACGAATTGCGGGTTGGCGCCGCGGTATTCGGTCGCCGCGCGGGCGTCGGCGATATCCCGCCACTGCCGGACGGACTGTTCGACCTGACGTTGCCAGCGACGGTCCGCGCGCCGGCTCAGCAGCGGCAGCATCCCCGCCAGCGCCTCCCGTGCGTCGCCGATGACCGGTACCTCTACCGGATGCTTGCTGCCCACCACCCGCGGCTGGACGTCGATCTGAACCGCGCGGGCCTGGCCGGGCGGCGGATAGAACTCCGTCCACGGGTCGTTGCAGCCGACGATCAGCAGGGTGTCGCAGTCGGCCATCAGTGCGGCGCTGGCCGTGGTGCCCAGGTGTCCCATCACACCGGTGTGCCACGGCTCGGCTTCGTCGAGGACGGTCTTGCCCAGCAGCGAGGTCGTCACTCCGGCCCCGAGCACGTCGACCACGGCGGCGATCTCGTCGGCCGCGCCGGCGGCTCCGGCTCCGACCAGCAGGGCCACCCGTGCGCCGTCGTTGAGTACGGCGGCGGCCCGGGTCAGGGCGTCGTCCGGCGCCCGCAGGGCCGGCGGGGTGAAGACCGGCGCGGACGGCACGAACCCGTGACTGTGCGGCGTCTGCTCGGGCGCCTCGGCCTGCTGGACGTCGTGCGGCACGATCAGGCACGTCGGCGTGCTGGTCGCCAGCGCGGTGCGCACGGCGTTGTCGAGCGCCATCGGCAGTTGCTGGGGCGACAGCACGGTTTGCACGTACTGCCCGCAGACGTCGCGGAACAGCGTGTGCAGGTCCACCTCTTGCTGGTAGCCGCTGCCCAGGGCGGTGGAGACCACCTGCCCGACGATCGCCAGCACCGGCCGGCGGTCGAGTTTGGCGTCGTAGAGCCCCGCCAGCAGATGGATGGCGCCGGGCCCCTGGGTCGCCAGGCAGACGCCCAGCTCTCCGGTGAACTTCGCGTGACCGCACGCCATGAACGCGGCCATCTCCTCATGCCGCGCGCCGACGTATTCCGGTTCGCCGCCGGCGCGGCGCAGTGCGCCCAGCAGGGGGTCGATGCCGTCGCCGGCGTAGCCGAAGACCCGGCTGACGCCCCAGTCGCGGAGCCGCTGGACGATGCGGTCGGCCAGCACGTCGGTCATGACCGGGTCAGGTTCTTGGTGGCGGGACCCTCCAGCAGCGTGCCGTCGGGTGCGAAGCGGGAGCCGTGCAGCGGGCACTCCCAGGACTGGTCGGCGTCGTTCCAGGAGACCACGCCGCCCAGGTGCGGACAGACGGGTGAGACGGTGCGCCGCACGCCGTCGACGACGCTGTCGGCGTGCATGTGCCACGGCGGGCCGCTCACCCTGCCCTGCCCGTCGGGCGGTGTCGCCGACGGTGTGACGATGGGAGTCAGCCAGCCTCGGACGAGGTTGAAGCCCACTTCCACGTTGTCGGTGACCGCGGTGGGGATGCCGCTGAGGTCGTGCGGGGACCAACTGCCGAAAGCGCGCGCCCAGTCCATCCGGCCGCCCAGGATGCGCGACGACAGCGCAAGCGCGGCCGCGACCCCGTTGGTCATGCCCCATTTGTCGAAACCCGTTGCCACATAGATGCTTTCGCTGCCCGGCAACAGCGGCCCGACGTAGGGGAGTTGGCCGGCCGGCGTGTAGTCCTGAGCCGACCACAGGTGAGTCTGGATGGCCCCCGGGTAGTGCAACCGGGCCCAGTGCGACAACTCGTTCACCCCGGCCGCGGGCTGCTTGCCGCGGCCGACCGAATGGCCGGCCCCGCCGACGATCAGCTTGTCGCCGGCGGCGGTGGGGGCATAGCGGACCGAGCGGGTCGGCGAGTCCACGGAGATGAAGGTCGGGCGCGTCACGTCCCCGGGCACGTCGAAGGCCAGGCAGTAGGACCGGTTGGCCTTCACCCGGGCGAAGAAGCCGCCTCGGTCGAGAATCGGTGTGCCCGTGGCCAATACGCACTTCTGCGCGGAAATCGTGACCTGTTGCGGGGCGGTGTGGTCGACGGCCCGCTCAGCCGTGACGCGCACCGGGTGGGTCCCGTTGACCGCGGTGGCACGGACACCTTCCAGCACGGTCCCGCCGTGGCCGCGCAGTTCGGCGATCAGACTGCCGAGCACCGGGACCGGGTCGATCTGGGCTTGGTCGGGCAGCCGGACTCCGCCGTGGAACGGGAACGGCACGTCGGCGTCGTCGGCCCACTCCGCGCTGTCGAGGCCGGCTTCCCGGCAGGCCGCCAGCACCGCTTTCGCGGTGTCGACGCCGTCGGGCTGTTGCGCATAGGCGTAGTCGTCCTGCCGCTGGGCGTCCAGTCCGTGGTCCGCGCAGTACCGCAGCAGCCAGTCGCGGCCCTCGGTGTTCCCGGTGACATAACCGCGCAGGGTCTCGCCGCCGTGCCGGGCGGCGATCCGGGCCAGCTTGGTGCCCTGCAGCAGGCTGACCTTGCCGGTGGTGTTGCCGGTCGCACCGGCGCCGATGTAGCGGGCCTCGAGCAGCACCACCCGTTTACCCGCCCGGGCCAGCAGCGCGGCGGCCGTTACACCGGTCAGCCCGCCGCCGATCACCACCACGTCGGCTTCGGTGTCTTCGAACGGCGGTGGGGGGACGGCGGGGATCGGGCCGGGCGACCACAGTGACGGCATACCGGTGCAGTTACCCGGTGGTTCCGCGGTCAAACCCGGCGGATCGGGTTATCGACCCGCCGCGGCGGGGTACGGCTTGAGGGTGCCGGCCGCACGCCGGCATCTCTACTTCGACCTACCACACAGAAGGATGAACCACGATGGCTTCAACCGTCACGACGATTTCCAGCTCCACCCTGCCGGCCCAGCTGCGGGCGCTCCTCGACCTGACGCACACCGAGATACAGGTCGCCGAAGTCCGGGTTGCCCAGGCGCGCACGGACGCCGTGCGCACCGAACTGACCCAGAACGCGGACAACGGCCGGGAACGTGCCGAGGCGATCGAGAAGGCGCTGCGCGACCTTGGCGAATACCCCGACGTCATCGGCCCGTTGCTGGGCCGGGCCGGCGCGGCGGTCAAGGCGCTGGTCGAGAACGCGCAGCCGTTCGAAGAAGCCCTGTTGGGTGATCTGGCGCTGGAGAACGAGTTGGTGGGGCGCTCCCGCTACCTCAAGGCGCTGGCCGTGGCGGCCGGGAACGGCGATGTCGAAAGCCTGGCCGATCGACTGATCACTGCTCACACCGCCACGGTCGACTGGCTCACCACCGTCCTGGCGGAAGCCGCGCTCGGCGGCCCGGCAGCCCTGCGCCGGACACCGTTCCAGGCGGCGTCGGGCACCGTGGTCAAACTGGTCAACCTGCCGGCGAACCGGTCGGCCCGCGCCGCCGAACGCGCCGCCGGGGCCCTGCGCTCGATTCGACCGGCGCTGACCGACCTGCTCCGCCGCGGCACACGTTCCCGTGACATCGCCGCCAAAACTCTTGCCGGAGCCCGTGATTCGGCGCTGGAAACGGCCGAGCGGATCACCCGCGAAGAAGGTGCGGACAAGGCGGCCGAGGCGATCCACGCGGCGCGGGAAGCAGCGGGAATCGTCGATGCCGAAGACTTGCCGATCGCCGACTACGACGATCTGAATGTCGGCGACGCGGCGACGGCGGTGAAGGAACTGCGGGACCCGGCGGACATCCGCGCGATCATCGCGTACGAAGAGGCGCACAAAGGCCGGGCCCGGGTGGTTTCCGCCGCGCAGACCCGACTGGCGGCGATCGCCCAGGAAGTCGTCGGCATCGGCTGACGCCACCACCGGTCGGGCCGCCCCCTAGGTGTCGGCGGACGTTTGACCGGTGCGCACAGCGGGCATCTTGCGGGCAAGCAAGTCGTCGGGAACAACCGGGAGGCCGCTGTGACGAGTGCCGGAATAGCCGAACACCTTGGGGGCGGCAACGTCTATCGGCCCCAGGAAGATTCGCGTGTGCTGATCGAGACCGCGTTGCGCCACCACGATCCACGGGGGCAGCGGGTGGCCGACCTGTGCGCCGGTTCGGGCGTCGTCGGGATCGCCGCGGCGGAGGCCGGCGCGCACAGCGTTCGGGCGTTCGAGATCTGTCCCAGCGCGGTGCAGGCGGCCAAGGCCAACGCCGCGGTTTCCGGTGTGGAACTTCACGTGCACCACGGCCCGTGGACGCGGGCCGCCGAGTTCGGACCGTACGACCTGGTGCTGAGCAACCCGCCCTATGTTCCGGTGCTCGACGGCGCCGAGGAGACGATTCCGGCCTGGGCCGGCCCGGCCCTGGCCTACAACGGTGGAGTGGACGGCCGCGAGGTGTTGGATCCGCTGTGCGGGTCGGTGGTCGAATTCCTCGCCCCGCGGGGCGAGTTCTTCCTGGTGCAATCGGAGTTCTCCGGGGTCGATCGTTCCGTGGATTTGCTGACCGAAACCGGACTGTGCGCGAAAGTCGTTTCCACCCGGCGCATTCCGTTCGGTCCGGTGTTGTCGGCCAGGGCGGAGAAGCTGGAGCGGGCCGGACTGCTGGAACCGGGGCGACGCGTCGAGGAATTGGTCGTCATCCGGGCGGCCCGGCCGTGACCGACGACGCCGTGACCGACGACGCCGTGACCGACGACGCCGTGCGGATCGTCCGGGTGGTGCCCGGCGGTCCGATCATGGTGGAGGGCCCGGTGTGTATCGAGTTGGCGGACGGCTCGACGGTCGAGTCGGACCGGTTCATGGTCGCCGTCTGCACATGCCGCCGCAGCAGGAACTACCCGCTGTGCGACACCAGCCACCGTCGTCGCGCTAAGCCGCCGGCGACTAACGCCGGCTAAGGCCCGGCCGTCATTCCGCGTCGCGACCCTGCCGACTGCTGCGGTAGGCACGCCGGCGCACCCGCGTCAACCAGCCGGGCCGCAGGCTGAGGCCGGCCGGCAGATTCAGTGTCGGATCGAAGTTGACATCCCCGTCCGGAGAAGGTGTTTCGAGCTCGGCGTCGAACTCGATGACGGCCAGCGGCGTGAAATCGGCTCCGCCGCTTGCCTGTTCGACCTCGATCACGACGGGCGCCTCGCGCAACAGCCGGCGCAGCTCCTCCACCGCCAGGCCGGTCACCTGCGTCGGCGACGTCATCCGGGCGCGCAGCCAGTACGTCTGACCGGCGTACCCGTAGGGCATCAACGTCGAGAACACCGCCGACGACCACGATGTGCTGGGGTGCAACAACACCCGGGCCGTGGCGGAGACCATCAGGACGTCCCATGGCTCGGAACTTCCCTCCGACCGGCACCGCCAGGCCAGGCCGGCGAAGTCGGGGAGGGCGCCGGGCATCCCGGCTCCCTTCGACAATCTGCCCACCACGTCGCCGTCGGCGATCGGCAAGCCCTCGCCCGTCGCCGCACGCCGGGTGAGGGTCCCGTTGCACAGCACGCCGTCGGGATGGAACAACCGGGCGTGACGCAGTGCGGCGCCAGCGCGTATCGGCAGGGCCGCGACCTCAGAGGCTTTCATGGGCTCGGAGTGCCCGCCCATGCGATGGTGAAACCCTCGTCGGCGTTTGACGTGGCCGTCGACGGGTATCAATTCAACGTGAAACCCGTAGCTGCCCGCAGTCGGCTGCATCCTGCGCTCCCGCGGCCCCGTGGCCCCTTGTCGCACAGCGTCATCGGCATGTTGCGCGAGCGGGTGCCGCACAGCCACCTGACCCGGATCAAGACGTCGCTGGCCGACGCCGACCCCTTCGGTCTCGACCTGCAACTGGCCCTGTATGTCTGCTACGAGCTGCACTACCGCGGATTCGACGGTGTGCACGCACGCTGGGAGTGGGACCCCGCGCTGCTGCATCTGCGGGGGCGGATCGAAGACATCTTCCTGGACGCGCTGCGGGCAGCGGTCGGTCGAATCGGGCCGGGCGCCGACCCCGTCGGTGAGATCGAGGCGCTGTCGCGCGAGCCGGTCGAGCGCGCGGGCCTGTCGTGGTATCTGCGCGAGGAGGGCAGTTGGGACCAGATGCGGGAGCTTTTCGCGCACCGGTCGCTGTACCACCTCAAGGAGGCGGACCCGCACGCCTGGGTGATCCCCCGGCTCGTCGGGCACGCGAAAGCGTCTTTCGTCGCAGTGGAATTCGACGAGTACGGCGCCGGGCGAGGCGCGCGGTTGCACCAGGAACTGTTCGCGGACCTGCTGGAGGCCGCCGGGCTCGACAGCACCTACCTGGGCTATCTGGACGACGTGGGCGCCGAGACGCTGGCCGCGGTGAACGTGATGTCCCTGTTCGGTCTGCACAGGGAGTTGCGCGGTGCCACGGTGGGCCACTTCGCCGCGACGGAGATCACGTCACCGCCGGGTTCGCGGCGACTGGTCGAGGCGCTGCGCCGAATGGACGCACCCGAGCCCTGTGTGCGTTTCTACGCCGAGCACGTCGAGGCCGATGCGGTGCACGAGCAGGTGGTCCGTACCGATGTGATCGGTGACCTGCTGGCCACCGAGCCCTACCTCGCCGGTGATGTCGTCTTCGGCATGCGGGCTTTCGGTCTCGTCGAGGACCGCCTGGCCGCGGCACTGCTGGACAGCTGGAAGCAGGGTCGGTCATCCCTGCGGCGCGCCTTGTCCTGAGCCGGCAGGCCCGATTACGAGGACGAGACGGGTGACTGATCGGTGACCGCCTGGTAGCCGTGCGCGCCGGCCCGGTCCACCGCCGCGCGCACCAAGCCGAACACCAACCCCTGCAGGGCGGCCGCTGAAAGCGCGACGGTCCCAGAGCGTTTGAGGTCCTTGGGGTCCGGTGGCGGCTCTTCGCTGCTGTCGATGCGCTTCCACAGTTGATTGAAGGCCGCACCGGCCAGCAGGCCGCCGACGACACTGGTGCCCATCGACAGCGGCAGGTACAAGACTTTGGCCATTCGAGTCATACAGCCGAGGTACCCTGCCGCTCGTGCCGCCAAACGGCACGGGATGGGCTCAGCTTCCGGAAGTCGGGGTGCCCGACGCCGACGGGCTGCCGGGACCGGAGCCGGCGACCTGGCGCGGGAAGAGGGACAGCAGCGGAACATGCGCGCCCGGGCCGGTGTAGTCGCCGCCCCGCAACGTCCGACCGACGCGTGACAACGTCGCCGACAACGTCTTCATCCTCCGCTCCTTCCCTTGACCGATTGTCGCCCCGAAAGTGTCCGATAGATACCCGGTCGGCGGGGCGGCTAATCCGGCTGGGCGGTTCAGTCCACATCGCGTAGCAACGGTGAGTAGCGGGTGAAGCCGTCGCGCAGCGCGACGGAGGTGTGTTTGACGCGACCGACATCGGGCCATAAGGCCAGGAAGGCGCCCCGATGACGCCAGCGCAGCGCGGCTGCCAGCAATGCCGGCCCGCGGATGTCGGCGCGCTCGTAGCCGAAATACGAAGATCTCGTGTGCGGGCTGACGACCAGGCCGAAAAGTTCCGGGCGGCGCGGGTGGTCGTCCAGGTCTCCGGCCACCGAAAGCCGCACGTCGGTGACGGCGCCCAGTCGGCGGCCCGCCGCGTCGTGGACGGCCAGACCGAGAAATTCACTCAGCTGCATGCTGCCCCCCGGGGATCCGGCTGATGATGTGCTCGCGCAGCCAGTGCTCAACCCACAGGCTGTCCAGGGAGCCGGCATCGCAGGCCAACTGCACGGCGGTGCCCACCTTCGTCACCAGGTGCCATGGGAGCTCCTGCAGCCGGGTCCGCGGGGGCCGCCCGCCGAACATGCGGGTGAACAGTACCTGACCGGTGAGGATCGAAACCACCTGCGGCGCCGGGGCATTGGCGGGGATGTCCACGCCGGCTTCGACGCCGTCGAGTTCGACGTCGTCGACGATCCCGACGGGGTCGGCGTTGGCGTCGAGCAGCTGCCGATCCAGCAGATGCAGCCGGGCGGCCAGCAGGCTGCCCGCGGGACGGGGCGCGTCGGGAAAAGTGTTGGCGGACTTGTTCATCGAGACCTCACTGTCCTGCTCCGGTGACGATCATCAGCGGGATCGCCGCCAGTGCGGCAGCGAGTATGACGACGAGGTAGACCGACGCGACGACGTTCACCGCCCGGCCGTTGACGTGCTCGCCCATATAGCCGGGATCGTTGGCGACGATCAGGATCGGAAGATAGGTCAGCGGCAACGCGATCGCGGAGAACACCACCGAATACTCGGTCACCATCACCGGATCGATCCCGGTGAACAACACCGCGGCGCACGACACCAGTGCCACCAGCATGACGATGTGGAACCGGGCGGCTTCGGCGGGGCGGCGGAACTTGCCCCAGCTCCAGCCGAAGAACTGGGCCAGGGTGTAGCCCGACGACAGCGTGGTCTCCAGTGCGGCGCCGAAGGTGGCGGCGACGATGCCGACGATCGCGAACGCCAGCGCCAGTTTTCCTCCCGCGGCCACCACCGGCATGGTGATCTGCGACAGTGAGGTCACCTCCATCTGTCCCGGCAGCAGAACCAGGGTGGCGCTCGCCGCGATCGCCAGCGACAGGATGCCGCCGAGCGGAAATCCCACCAGGGTGTTGAGCCGGGAGGTGCCCAGATCCTTGACGCTCCAGTGCTCTTCGACCGCGCCGGAGGAGAAGAAGAACACCTCGTAGGGTGTCATCGCCGCCCCGAACAACGCGATCGCGTAGTACCAGTAGGTTGCCCGGGACTCGCTGTCCGGGACGGCCGGCGAGAGCACCTGGTGGCCGAGTTCGCTCCAGTTCGGCTGCAGCGCAAAGACACTCACCACGAAGACGGTCAGGCACAGGCCCAACACCCCGGTGACGTTCTCCATCACGCTGAATCGCACCCGCCAGATCACCAGCCACACCGCGAACCCGGCCACCGGAACCCATAGCAGCGGTCCGACGTCGGTCGCCAGTTGCAGCGCCAGGGCGATACCGCCGAGTTCGGCGGTGACGGTCATCAGGTTGATCAGGAACGACGCCCCGAGATTGGCCGCGGCCATTCGGGGGCCGAGGCGCTCGCGGATGATCTCGAACGTTGCGCGCCCACTGACGGCGGCCACCCGTCCGGCCATCTGCGCGTAGAGGCAGATGCCGACAACGCCGACCGGAATGACCCAGGCCAGCGCCATCCCGAAGCGGGAGCCCACCACGGCGTTCGTCACCAGGTCCCCGATGTCGAGGAAGCCGCCGATCGCGGTGAGAACGCCGAGCGCCACGGCGAAGATCTTCATCGGCGGTATCGCCGTTCCAGCGGGCCGACCACCCGACGCAGACCACCGGTCAACACCCCGTGCATATACCCAGTTGGAGCGAAAATCCCGCTTTTCGTTTCCCGCGAGTTAGGAGGCCGAGACTTCGGGGAATCCGGCCTCGGACAGATTCGTGGAGGGCATGGAGGCTTCGATGCGGTTGCGGCGCAGTGTGCTCGACAAACCCGGCATCACCAGAAAGCGATCCGGAACGGGTTTCCGCTACTTCGGGCCCGACGGCGTGCGGGTGGACGACCCGCAGACGCTGGCGCGGATCAAAGAACTGGTCATCCCGCCGGCCTGGAAGAAAGTGTGGATCTCGCCGTGGCCCAACGGGCACATCCAGGCGGTCGGCACCGACGTGGCCGGTCGCCGGCAGTACCTGTACCACCAGCGCTGGCAGGACGAGCGGGCCGAGGAGAAGTTCGACCGCGTGCTCGAACTGTCCACGAAGTTGCCGGAACTGCGAACCCAGATCGCCGCCCAGCTGAATTCCCGTGGGCTGCACCGGGATCGGGTGCTGGCCCTGGCCCTGCACCTGATCGATCTCGGCTACTTCCGCGCCGGCGGCGAACAGTACGCCGAGGACAACGAGTCCTACGGGTTGGCCACGCTGTTGTGCGCACATGTGCGTGCGCGCGGCGACGTGGTGTCCTTCGACTATCCGGCCAAGAGCGGTGTGCAGCGCACCTTGGAGATCCAGGATCCCGACGTCGCCCGCGTGGTTCGGGCGTTGCTGCGGCGAGGCGATCAGACCGACCGGCTTCTGGTATGCCGCACCTCGTCGGGCTGGGTGGACCTGCGCGCCGACGATCTCAACTGCCGGTTCAAGGAGCTCGTCGGCGACGAGTACAGCGTCAAGGATCTGCGGACCTGGCACGGCACGGTGCTCGCGGCCCGGTCGTTCGCGCTCGCCGACCCCGCCGTCAGCCAACGGGTGGGCAAGAAGGTCACGTCGGCGGTGATGAAGGACGTCTCCGAGGCGCTGGGGAACACCCCGGCGGTGGCGCGCAGTGCCTATGTCGACCCGCGGGTGGTCCGCGCCTATGAGCACGGCGCCACCATCGAGACCGCCGTGCGCCGCGCCGAGCGGGTCCGCCGGCCCGGCGCCGCCCAGGAGATCCTGGAAAAGGCCACCCGCGGGCTGATCCGTCGCGCCGCCCGGCTCCGCCCGGTCTCGGAGGTGTCCACGGCGGCCTGACCCCGGTCGGCTATTGTGCCGCCGGAGCGGATCAGGGAGGTGTCGGGTGGATCAAGGGTTTGACGTCCAGGGCCGTCGCGTGCTCGTCACCGGAGCCGGACAGGGCGTGGGTCACGGCCTGGCCGCCGCGTTCGGGCGGGCGGGCGCCGAGGTACTGGTGAACGACCTGCGCGGCGAGCGGGCCGATCAGGTTGTCGACGAGATTCGGTCCGACGGCGGTTCGGCGCGCTCGGTGCCGTTCGACGTCACCGACTACGACGCGGTGCGGGCCGCGGTGGCCGAGGCGGGTCCGGTCGACGTCCTCGTCAACAACGCGGGCAACGCCGGCGCCGAGGGATTCGGCAGCCGGGCCAAGTTCGCCGACACCGAGCCGGCCGACTGGGAACCGTTCATCAGGGTGAACTTCTACGGGGTGCTGCACTGCACACGGGCGGTGCTGCCGGAGATGGTGGCGAACAGCTGGGGCAGGATCGTGACGATCGTGTCCGACGCCGGGCGGGTCGGCGATCCCGGTGGCGCCGTCTACGGTGCGACCAAAGCGGCCGCCGCCGGCCTCACCCGGTCGGTGGCCCTGGAGAACGGCCGCTTCAACATCACCGCCAACAACATCTCGCTGGGCACGATGCGCACGCCGATGACTGAAGCGCTGTGGTCGGAGCACGGGGATTCGCCTCAGGCCAAGGCGATCCTGCAGAGCTACGCGATCCGGCGGCCCGGCGTGCCCGACGACGTCACCCAACTCGCGCTGCTGCTGGCGAGCGGGCACGGGTCGTGGATCACCGGCCAGACCATCTGCGTCAACGGCGGGTTCTCCCTGGCGCTGTAGGCCCGGGGTGTTTGTCCATAGCGCGTTTCCCCCGACCGGTTCACGGTACTTTGCATGCCGGAGCCGTCTTCGATGAGGAGTTGATCGCCATGAGTGACGTCGACATGTCCGACGCCGCCCGCACCGCGGGAGCCGCGATGGAAAAGGCCGTCGCGACCTTCATGCTCCATCCGGAGACGATGACCGAGAGCATCGCCGCCGGCTATCAGAACCCGTTGGCGGGCTACGTCGTCGGCCGGGGCGGCGTGCTCGGCGAGGCCTCCGGCGCCACGGTCGCCTCGGTCTTCATGGTGTTCGAACCGACGTCGCTGGGCGCGATGTGGGACGAAGGCGTTGCCGTGCACGGAGCGGGCCGGGCCGCCGAAATCTATTGGGAGCAAACGGCGAACTTCGGCCGTAAGTACCTCTCCGGCGCCGACGGCCTGGATCGCCTCGCCGCGCTGGGCGAGAAGGTCATCGCGGCCGCACCGGGCGCCGGCCTGCCGCTCTATGCCGGTTGGCGCGCCATGCCGCTGGCGCAGGACGCGCCGGCCCGGGCGCTGCAGGTGATGTTCGTGTTGCGCGAACTGCGGGCCGCGGTGCATTTCAATGTGCTGTCGCTGTCCGGCATCACCCCGGTGGAAGCCCACATGCTCAACAAGGGCCCGGAGTACACGTCGATGTTCGGCTGGCCGCAGCCGTTCGCCGACGGCGCCGACAAGAAGGACCGCCTCGCGGAGGTCGAACGGCTGACCAACGGGCGCATGACGGACCTCTTCACCGAAGCACTGGAACCCGAGGAGGCCGTCGAACTGGCCCGCCTGAGCCAGGCCGCGCTGGCCACGCTGGTGTCCAACGTCCCCGGCTGAGGGCGCTACCTGCCGGTGCGCTCGCGGTGCTTGCACCCGGGCCAGCAGCACGGCCGGCGCTTGCCCTCCTCGAGTTCCTCCTGGGTGCGACGGATCCGGCGCTCCCGGGTCTTCTGTTGCTTGGCGTCCTCGACCCAGCAGATGAACTCGTTGCGCGCCAACGGGGTGATGTCACGCCACGCCGTCAGCGCCGGTGTGTTGTCGAGTAACGCGCGACGCAGGTCTGAGGGCATCTCGTGCACCACGCCGCCGGGAACTTGTCCACCGCTCACCGTGCCAGGGTAACCACGTCGGCCGGGGACTTGCGCCATCCCGATCTGTTCAGCGGCTGCTGCGAGATCTACTCGCAGTTTGTGTCGGTGGCCGCTGAACAGATGTGGTTGTGGCTCGTCCAGGCGCGACCCATCCTGGTGATCGCCTCGGTGAGGATCGCCCGGGACGTCGCGAAGTTGACCCGCACATGCCCGCCGCCGCCGTCGCCGAACGCGTGACCGGACGTCAGCGCGACGCGGGCCGCATCCAGGAACAGCCGGTAGGGCCCGTCCCCGTCGGCCAGCGCCCGGCAGTCCAGCCAGGCCAGGTATGTGCCTTCCGGCTCGCGATAGCCGGCCTGCGGGAGGTGTTCGGCCACCAGTTGTGCCAGCAGCCGCCGGTTGTCGGCCAGCCCGGCCAGTATCGCGTCCAGCCACGCGTCGCCCTCGGCCAGAGCGGCCGTCTGCGCGATCACCCCGAAGTGACTGGCGCCGTGTGTCACCTCGACGGGCAGCCGGGACAGCTCGTCGGCCGCCGCGGCACCGGGAATGGCAAGTGCCGCCTTGAGTCCGGCCAGATTCCAGCCCTTCGATGCCGATGTCAGCACGACGGCGTCCTCGGTGCCACGCACGGTCAGGTAGGGGGTGAAGCGCGCACCGTCGAGCACCAGCGGCGCATGGATCTCGTCGACGATGACCCGGGCGTGATGCCGGCCGGCCAGCTCCGCGATGGTCTCGAGTTCGCCGCGGGTGTGCACGACCCCGGTCGGGTTGTGCGGATTGCTGATCAACAACGCCACCCGGCGATTCCCCGCCGCAGCGGCGACGAGGGTGTCGGCCAGCGCGTCGAGGTCGATCCGGCCCGTGGAATCCAGCGGTGACTGCACGATCCGCCGCCCGGCATGGGTCACGAACCCGAAGAACGGGGGATACACGGGTGCGGTGACCACCACCGGGTCGCCGTCGCCGGTGATCAGCCGCAGGACTTCGACGATCCCGCGCATCACGTCGGGTACCAGCTGGGCCGACTCGGTGGGCAGGTCGGTCCAGTTCCAGCGGCGGGCCGCGAACCCGGCGAGCGCCTCCGCATACCCGTCGCCGGAGGCGTACCCGGTGTCGCCGAGGTCGATGGCGCGCCGGAGCGCGTCGGCGATCGGCGCGGCCAGCGGTGCGTCCATCTCGGCGACCCACAGCGGGAGCACGTCGTCGGGGTACACCGCCCACTTGGCGCTCGTACGCTTGCGCAACTCCGCGAGGGTGAGCTGTTCCAGGGGGTTGTCGGGCACACCCCAAAGTACCCTCGTGCCATGGACATCGACGGACGAAACGTCATCGTCACTGGCGCCGGGTCGGGCATCGGCCGGGCACTGGCGAGCGAGTTCGCGGCGGCCGGCGCCCGGGTGGTGGCCGGCGACATCGACGAGGCCGGCGTGCATGAAACCGCGAACCGGATCCGCGCGGCCGGCGGGCGGGCCGTCGGGTTCCAGGCCGACGCCGCCGACACCGCCGGCATCGAATCGCTCATCACGCTGGCCGGTCGCGAGTTCGGCGCGGTCGACATCTACGTCGCCAACGCCGGCATCATGGGCGCCCTCGAGCTGGGCAGCGAGGAGGACTGGGACCGCATCCTGGACGTCAACCTGCGCGCCCACATCCGCGCGGCGCGCCTCCTGGTTCCGCACTGGAAGTCAAGGGGCGCAGGCTATTTCGTCTCGATCGCATCGGCGGCCGGTCTGCTGACCCAGATCGGCGGCGCCGGCTACTCGGTGACCAAACACGCCGCCGTCGGTTTCGCCGAATGGCTGGCCATCAGCTACGGCGACGACGGCATCGGCGTCAGCTGCGTGTGCCCGATGGGGGTGGAGACACCGCTGATGGCGGCCATCCGCGGCGCAACCGACCCGGCCGCGCGGATGGCGGCCGACGCGGTGTTGCGCGCGGGCGCCACGGTGACGCCCGAAGACGTTGCGGCCGTGACGGTGGAGGCCGTGCGCAGCGGAACCTTCCTGGTGCTGCCGCACCCGGAGGTCCTCGACATGTACCGCGGCAAGGGCGCCGACTACGACCGCTGGATCAGCGGCATGCGGCGCTACCGCCGGTCACTGCAATGATCGTCACATGACCTGCTGCCACAACGAAGCGGCCGCCGGCGGTGACGGCGCCTTCTCCGTCGACGCCTCCCGGATCACGTTCGGGCGGGGCTGTATCGGCGAACTCGGCGACCGGGCCCGGGCGCAGGGCATGACCCGGGTTGCGTTGTTCTCCGACCCCCGGGTGTCGCGGATGGAGTTCTTCGACTCCGCCCGGGCATCGCTGACCGCGGCGGGCCTGGACGTCGTCGCCTACACCGCCGTCCACGTCGAACCCACCGACGTGTCCTTCCGGGAGGCCACCCGGTTCGCCGCCGACGCCGGGGTCGACGGCTATGTCTCGGTGGGCGGCGGATCGGTCATCGACACCGCCAAGGCCGCCAACCTCTACACCAGTCACCCCGCCGACTTCCTCTCTTACGTCAACGCCCCGGTCGGCGAGGGCCGTCCGGTGCCGGGGCCACTGGCACCGCACATCGCCTGCCCGACCACCTCCGGCACGGGCAGCGAGGTGACCGGCATCGCGATCTGCGACCTGCTGTCACTGAAGGCGAAGACCGGCATCGCCGCCCCGGCCCTACGGCCCACCGAGGCGCTCATCGACCCCGATGCCACCGACACCCTGCCCTCCGAGGTGGTTGCGTGCAGTGGGCTCGACGTGCTGTCTCACGCGCTGGAGTCATACACCGCAAGGCCTTTCAGCCGGCGTCCACCCGCCGACCCGCCGCATCGCCGGCCGGCGAGTCAGGGCGCCAACCCGTGGAGCGACCTGGGCTGCCGCGAGGCGCTGCGACTGCTCGGCACGTACCTCGAACGGGCCGTCGCCGACGCGTCGGACCGGGAAGCCCGCGAACAGGTGATGTGGGCCGCCACTCTGGCCGGCATCGCGTTCGGTAACGCCGGGGTGCACATCCCGCACGCGATGTCCTACGCGGTCGCCGGACAGGTCCGCGACTTCCACCCGGTCGGCTATCCCGGCCCGGAATCGATTGTGCCGCATGGGATGGCCGTCATCGTCAACGCGCCGTCGGTGTTCCGCGCGACCGCGCACACCGATCCGCGCCGGCACGCCGAGGCTGCAAATCTGCTCGGCGGTGCCGCCGCCGAGGACGACGCGGCGGGCGAGGTGCTGGCCGCCGAACTGATCCGCATCATGCGCGCGGTCGGCATGCCGAACGGAATCACCGGCGTCGGCTACGGTGAATCGGATTGCGCAGCACTGGCGGACGGCGCCTGGCCACAGCAGCGGCTACTGCAGAACGCCCCTATCGGAACGGGGCGCGACATTCTGTCGGATCTCTTTCGGGCCGCCCTGCGATACTGGTGAGCGCTATGGCCGACCGTGAATCCGCCGGGAACTATCGGTACTTCCTGCCCATCGGCACCCGCTGGATGGACAACGACGTCTACGGACACGTCAACAACGTCACCTACTACAGCTACTTCGACACCGTGGCCAACCACTACCTGATCACGGAGGGCGGCCTGGACATCCACACCGCACCGGTGATCGGCCTGGTCGTCGAATCCCACTGCGTCTACCACGCACCGCTGGCCTACCCCGACCGGTTGCGGGCCGGCCTGCGGGTCGACCGGTTGTCCACCAGGTCGGTGACCTACGGAATCGGCATCTTCACCGAGGACGACGACCGCGCCGCCGCTCAGGGGCATTTCGTGCACGTCTTCGTCGACCGGGTCAGCCGGAAAGCCGCCCCGATTCCCGACCCGATCCGGGTTGCGCTGCAGCGGATTTCGCCGGAGTAGCGGACGAGGCCCGCGGCGGTGTGAGCGCGACCAGCACGGCGCCGGCCGCGAAGATCGCCATGGCGTGCCACGGGAAGTGGCCGCCGGGCGCGAAGCCGCGGGCCGACACATAGGAGATGCCGTACGCCGTCATGGCCACCCCGAGCAGCATCGTCACCTCGGCGAGCACCGTCCCGAGGCCGGGCACCGCGATCGTCGGCAACGGGGCGGCGAAGAACCCGCGCAGCCGGACCAGGACCAGCATCTCCATGGCCGTCACCGCCGCCAGGATCGCCACCCAGAGCAACCGCGCCAACCACCACGCCGGTGTTCCCTCGGCAGGTTGGGGCATCAGCCCGGTCGGGTAGAGCACCGCGGCGACGATGACGACGGGCACCATGTGCCAGAGGTACAGCGCCATCACGTTGGTGTTGGCGACCGACAGCGCCTGCTGGATCCGGGGACCCCGCAGGGCACGGTTGAGGGCCGGCGCGAGCGCCACCGCGATTCCGGTCTGTGCGCACGCGAACGCCAGCATCGCCAGCGACGGCGGCGAGGAGTTCTGGATGGTCTGGCCGGTGACCGAGATCATCGACACCGGGAACGGGCCCACCCCGACCAGCAGGCCGAGCGCCACCGCCGAGACCACGGCGAGCAGCACGGCGCGCCGGCCGGTCAGCAACCCGCCGTGCCAGGCGATGCCGAACTGATACAGCGCACCCCAGCACAGCAGATAGTTCAGCCAGGACACGTACGGAATGTGGCCGCCGATCTCGAGGGTGTCCACCACGGCGACGCCCAGGCACAGCACCGCCGGCGCCCACAACCCCCAACAGCGATGTGCCGCAATGAAAATCGGCGTCAGATAGACCACCAGCACGTACACCGACAGGAACCACAGCTGCATCGCCACGGCCCAGCCGGCGTATTCCAGGACGCTGCCGGGCGCGCCGGCCAGCCCGCCGATCACCACCGCCGCCGAGATGACCGCCAGGTAGGCGCCCGTCGGCCCGAGCGCCCGCGACACCCGGTGCCGCAGCCAGGTCTGTCGCGACATCCGGCCGCTGTCGCGCCAGTGCGTCCACGACACCGCGCTGGCGTACCCGGCGGCCAGGAAGAACACCGGCACGGCCTGCAGCGGCCAGGTGATCCACTGGGTCCAGGGCATGTCGGCCAAGGGGTCCTGCAGCCCGAACTTCTCGTGCTCGAAGGTGACGCACGACAACAGCCAATGGCCGAACACGATCAGCAGAACGCCCGAGACGCGGTAGTAGTCGACCGCCAGATCCCTTGCGGGACGGGAGATGTGCTTATCGCTCAGAGTGCTAGTCCTCCTTGCGGATCAACCGGCCCAACGCTTCGCGGTCGGGAGCCAGCAGCTCGTCGATGCGCGACTGGTTGACGTCGGCCACGATGATCTCGCCGACCTCCTGGTACACATTGCTGAAGATGCCGTGCTTCTTCATCTTCTCGGTCTGGTAGATGTTGTCCTCGGTCGGCGTCACGTAGTACACGATCTCGGGCTTGAACCGGTGGATCAGCCACAGGTGGATCACGTCCATCAGCCGCTTCTTGCGCAGCTTCTCCGAGAAGGTGTTCTGGTCGCGCACCGTCAGGATGTTGCGGCCGTGCCGGTCCTTGATCGGGTCGACGACCACGTTCGCCAGCAATTCGTCACCGCCGCCGTGGATTCCGAGTTCCAGCACGTCGGATCCAGCCCGGCGGGGCCGCAGCTGGACGTGCAGCTTCTCGCCGATCTTGTAGTGCTCGCCCCACAGCGCCAGCCACTCCTCGAGCAGCTTCTTGGGCACCTCGGTCTGCACCAGATGCTGGTGCTGCGTGGAGCCCGCGCCCATGGCCTTGGTGGTGGCGGTGCGTCCGGACGAGGCCGCCAGCGCGGCGTCGCTGCGGGGACCTCCGACCAGGGTTTGCGGTGTGCGGTAAGGGGATTCGACGAGGCGCATCTTGCGCTGCAGCCGGGCCAGCGCCAGCATGCCCTCCTGGCGCAGCGAGGTGGCGAACTCCTCGGACGCCACCCCGTCCACCTGGTGCCCGCCGTAGGTGATGAAGTTGAACACGAACCCCATCTTCCCGAGTTCCTCAGGGAAGGAACGCATTTCGTCGTCGGTCATGCCGGTGGTGTCCCAGTTGAACGACGGCGACAGGTTGTAGGCCAGCATCTGGTCGGGGAACTCGGCGTGGATGGCCTCGGCGAACTCCCGGGCGTCGGCCAGGTCGGCGGTCTTGGTCTCCATCCAGAGGATGTCGGCGAACGGAGCGGCCGCCAGTGACTTGGCGATCGCGTACGGGATGCCGCCGCGCACCTGGAAATAGCCCTCGGGCGTCTTGGCCCGCTCGGGATCCCAGGCGACGTCGGCGCCCAGCTCGCGGGCCTTCTCCCGCGCGGTGTACAGCGGGGCGCGGGCCGCGAAGGTGCGCCACTCGGCGGCGGTCATCGCGGGCTCGCCGGCTTCGCCCTCTCTGGCGCGGAACTCCAGCAGCTCGGCCACGGCCTCGCCGTAGGTGTTGAGCCCGGAGTCCGCCTGCCAGGCCTCGACGAACTTCGACTCCACCCCGTCGAACAGGGCGTCCACCGACTGCGCGGGGTCGGCCAGCCACTTCGCCGCGGCCTCGTCGACCAGCCCGGAGATGGCATGGCTGTCCAGCCAGGCCCCGGCGGCGGCGTACTCGCCGTCGGGCAGCGCATAGAGCAGATGGCCACGCAGGTCGGTGAGGCCCTTGTCGTGGAATCGGCGCATCAGCGCCAGGAAGCACGACTTGTACGACGGGATCTTGAGGTTGGTGACGCCCAGCAGGAACGGCTGGTCGCGTTCGTCGGCGCGGCTGTCGATGAGGTTGGCGGCCTCGGCGTCGGTGCGCGCGACGATGATGCCCGGCACCCCCATGACGTCCAGCTGGAAGCGTGCGGTGTTGAGCCGCTTGAGCTGCTCGTCGGACGGCACCAGCACCTTGCCGCCCTGGTGGCCGCACTTCTTGGTGCCCGGCCGCTGGTCTTCGATGTGGTAGCCGGGCACGCCGGCCTCGACGAAGCGGCGGATCAGGTTGCGCACGTGCGGATCGCCGCCGTGGCCGGTGTCGGCGTCGGCGATGATGAACGGCCGATAGTCGATGGGAGGTGGCGCTGCCGCAAGCTGTTCGCTGGTCATCTGCAGCCGCAGGAACTGCTGGTTGCGGTCGGCGGTCAGCAGGGCCCGCACCAGCCCGGCGGCCTCCTCGGGCACCTGACTCAGCGGGTAGCTGGCCAGGTCCGGCCCGGGATCCTCGCTGATGGACCCCTTGGCCGAGGTGGCCCACCCGCCGAGGTAGATGCCCTCGATGCCGATGCGTTTCATCACCACCGCCTGGCCGGGTGAGTACGGCCCGAACGTGGTGATGCTCTTCTTCTGGGCGAACAGTTCGCGTAGCCGCGCGTAGAAGGCGGTGGCGGCCCCGCGCGCCACGATGTGATCGGAAGGAATGGTGCCGCGCTGCTCGACCACCTGGCGAGCCGAGTACAGCCGGGTGATGCCCTCGAAGCGGGGACTGTCGATGTAAGCCTGTACGTCGGCTACCTGCTGTTCGAAGTCCCGCTCACCCCGGGTCAGGCTGCCGGTGTCGACTTCGGAAATGGCCATGGGTTTCATGCTCCTGATGGTCGGAAGCGGTCGATAATCCGACGATACGTCGACGCCTCGGGTCGCACGGGCGTTCAGGCCCTTCCAACCAACTTCCAATCTGCGTCGTTAGCTTCAGGCGCATGCGAAGCAGACTGTTGTGCACGATGGCGGCTGTCCTGATGGCCGCAGGCTGCGGAGGTTCGCCCGCAGCCGGCACCCTCAAACACTCCGCTGCGGCCGGCGGGCAGGGGGATGCCGTCGCCATCCACGGCGACGCCTCCACCCCGGTCAACGAGATCGCCGTCAAGGCGATTGCCGACCTGCAGAGCTACTGGGCCGGCGAATTCCCCAAGCTCTACGGCAAGGATTACAAACCGGTCGAGGGCGGGTTCTATTCGGTGAATCCCTCCAAGGACGACCCACCACCATGTGCCCAGGACATCAGCGAAGTGTCCGGCAACGCTTTCTACTGCGAGACCAAGGACGTCGTCGCGTGGGACGCCGAGGGCCTGCTGCCCGAACTACAGTCCAAGTTCGGCGATTTCGTCATCCCGATCGTCTTCGCCCACGAATGGGGCCACGCGGTGCAGGGTAGATCGGACTTCACCGCCCGAACCGTCACCAAGGAACTGCAGGCGGACTGCTTTGCGGGCGGGTGGGCCAAACACGCCCAGGACACAAAGGTGTTCACCGCCGACGCCGCCCAGCTCGACGCCGCGCTCGCCGGCATCCTGCAACTGCGCGACACGCCCGGCACGAGCAACATCGACCCGTCGGCACACGGCAGCGGATTCGACCGGGTGGGTGCCTTCCAGGACGGGTACGACAACGGCCCCGAGAAGTGCAAGAACTACCGCGACGACGATCCCGTGGTGGTCGAGCTGCCGTTCAACGACGAGGAGGACGCCGCCCGCGGCGGCGACGCACCCTACGACTCGATCATCAACGGGGTCCCCTACGACCTCGAGGACTATTGGACCCACGTGTATCCGGAGTTGACCGACGGGCAGCCCTGGGTGCCGGTCAAGGGGCTCGAGCCGTTCGACCCGTCGAGTCCGCCCGAATGTGGCGGCTCACCGGCGCAGGGATACGTGCTGTTCTACTGCGTGCCCGATGACTACATCGGTTGGGACAACACCGAGACCATGCCGGAGGTGTACCGGCAAGGCGGCGACTTCGCCGTCGCCACCCTGTTGGCCACGCAGTACGGGCTGGCGGCGATGACCCGCGCCAACGACCAGTCCGACGAGCGCACCCAGTCGTTGCGCGGCGACTGCTTCGCGGGCGCCTACACCGCCAGCGTCGTGCTCGGAAACCGTTCGGAGACAAGTAGTTACCAGATCTCGCCGGGGGATCTCGACGAGGCGATCACCGCGCTGCTGGTGTTCCGCGGCGACGGCGACGCCCAACGGCAGGGTGCCGGCTTCGAACGGATCCGGCACTACCGCACCGGCGTGATCGATGGTGCCGGGGCTTGCCTGAAAGACAATTGACCGCTTCGCTGATACCCGATGTCCAAGATCCACAGTTCACCAAGAGAAGGAGACCGTAACCCGTGAGCAGAATCACCAGCCTGACCCGTGCCGGAATCGCCACCGTGGCGGTGAGTGTCGTCCTGGCCGGATGCAGCTCGGCCACCAAGACCGAAGAAAAGAAGGAAACGAGCACGACGACCACTTCGTCCTCCGCGACCACGACCACGACGAAGAAGGCCACGGCGGAGCCGACGACGCCCACCCCGACGGGCACGCACCGGACGATCCAGGACTACATCAAGGAGAACAACATCCAGGAGACCGTCATCAAGCACGGTGATCCCGGGGCGTCCGTCGATCTGCCCGTACCCGATGGCTGGGAAGTGAAGTCCGATCTCCCGGAGGCGCCCTACGGCGCGATCGTGTACACCAAGACCGCGGTGCCCGACAACCCGCCGCGGATCCTGGCGATCTTCGAGAAGCTCACCGGCAATGTCGATCCCGCGCAGATCCTGGCGCTGGCGCCCGGTGAGCTGCAGAACATCCCCGGTTTCGACGGGCCGGCCGAGGGGTCCAAGGATCAGCTCGGCGGTTACGACGCCGTTCAGCTGGGCGGGCACTACGACGTGGACGGCAAACAGGGCATGATCGCGCAGAAAACGGTGGTGATCCCCGGCCAGGACGGACTGTATGTCCTGCAGCTCAACGCCTACTCCGACGAGTCGGAGGCCGACGTCCTCATGAGTGCCACCGACATCGTCGACCAGCAGACCACCATCACGCCGTGACCTGATCGACGCGGACACCGGCGGCCCGCAGCTTCGATCTGCGGGCCGCCAGCTGTCCGTCCCAGACGCGTTCGCCGGTGGCCGCCGCGACGGCCTCGGCGGTGTCCAGCGCGTCCCGGGCCGCGTCCGTACGCCCTCGCGCGGCGTCGATGTCGGCCAGCAACTGGTAGTACATCGGCAGAAAGATCCGGCTGCCGTCCCGGGTGTGCGCATCGATCGCCGCGCGGACCGCGTCGGAGGTGTCCGCGCCGCCGAGGCGGAGCGCAGATGCCCAGCCCTCGACGATCCGTGCCGAGGCGGCCAGCTGGTTGATCCCGAGCTCGGTCAACTCCGTGTGCACCGCCCGGGCCAGCTGGGCGGTGCCCTCGATGCGGCCCAGGATCGCATGGGCCTGCACAACGGAGATCCGCACAATCGCCTTGCCGAACAAGTCGTTTCGGGACTCGCCGAGCGCGATGCCGCGCTGCGCCCAGGTGTCCACGGCCGCGGCATCGCCTCGCACCGCCGACGCCCAGACTCCAACGCCATAGCCGCGGACATCGAATGCGGACAGATGGCCATGCCGCTGCCAGTCGACGGTCGGTAGTTCGTGTACCAGTGTGTCGATCGATGCGCTGGACACCTCAAGTTCGTTCCGGAAGAACTCCACGAGGCCGCGCAGGTAGTAGCCCGCCGATCCGGCGACCGGGTCACCGGTGTCGTGATGGACGGCGATCAGCCCCTCGGCGAGTACCGCAGCCTCACGATAGCGGCCCGATCCACTGGCCTCCAGGCAGCGAAAGGCCGCTTCGAGCGTGAGTTGTCCAGTGTGCGAGCCGATGTCGTCGAGTCGGCGCAGCGCGTCGCGCACCTCCTGGGAGTTCTGCCCCTTCGTGACCGCCTGCACGGAGACCAGCTCTAGCCACAACTTGGCTTCGCGCTCGGTGCGCAGGACACCGGGTCCCAGTCGGGCACACGCATCCAGGGCTTGCATACTGAGGTCGGCGACGTCTTGGTAACCCGACCGCTCCCAGGCCGCGGCGCGGGCGCGGTCCAGCAGCGTGAGTGCGATTCCGGTGTCGAGTTCGGTGCCGGCCCGCCAGGCGTGGTCGGCCGCTGCGAATGAATCCTCCACTGCGGTGTGGTCACGCGCGGAGTAGGCACGCGCGATATCGGCGTGCAGTCTGGATCTGGTCAGCCCGGTCAACTGTGCGGCGACGGCGTCACGCACCAAGCCGTGGCTGAACCGAAACCGGTCCGGCCCGCTGCTCGCGATCAGGCCGGTGCGCACCGCGGGTTCGAGGTTCTGTGCCACCTGGCCGACCGGCAACTTCAGCACGTCGGCGGCAACCGTCGTCTTGAACTCGGTGCCGAGCAGGGCCCCCACCACGAGAGCCGTCCGGGCGGCGCGCGGCAGTCGCGCCATGCGGGAGCGGATGACCCCGGACACCGCGTCCGGTACGTCCTGGCTCGCGATCGCTCGGGTCGCCTCGTCCAGTTGGCCGTTGTCATGGAGCAGGCGGGTCAATTCTTTGATGTAGAACGGGTTTCCACCCGTGCGGGTCTCGACGGAATCGGCGAATTCCGGTGTGGGCGTGACTCCCGAAACGTTTGCGATCAGTTGTGCGGTGGCCTCGCGATTGATGCCGCGCAGTCGGATCAGCGTCACCTCGCAGCGGCTCAGCAGCCGGTCGAACTCGCGTTCGTTGAGTGGGAGATTCCTGCCGGCGTCCTGCCAGGTCGTCAGGACCAACAGCGGCATCCTGTTGACGGACGACGCCAGCAACTCCAACACCTCGTGTGTGGTGCGGTCAGCGCGGTGCAGGTCGTCGAGCACGATCAGCGTCGGCTGGCGGCCGCACATCTCGGCAACGGCGCCGGCCACCGTCTCCAGGTACGCGAAACCCGTTGGGGAAGAGAAGTTGTCGGGTTGACTGACAGGGTGTGCACCGGGTGTCAGGGGTGCCAGAGCCATGTGGCCGGTGTGCTCGCTCAACCCCCGCAGGACCTGTGACCACGCCCATGACGGTGGTGGACGTACCCCGCCGGCGTGACCCACCCACAGCGAGACCATGCCCAGATCGTCGGCGAGCCGGGCGACTTCGGTTGCCAGAGAGGTCTTTCCGACTCCGCTGTCACCGGTCACCACGGCGACACCGCCGTGGCCGTCGACAGCGGCGGTGAGGGCGTCGTGCAGCCGGGTCAGCTCGGGTCTGCGGCCGTAGAGCGAACGGGATGGCGGGTGCGACGCCGATGCGCGTGTGCCCGGCGGTCTCCAGTCCAGATCGGCTGACTCGCAGCGGATCTCGGCGGCGAGCCGCTCGAGGTTGAGTCCCGGGCGCACCCCGAGTTCGTCGTCGAACACCGCTTGGAGGCGCTGGTATGCCGCCAGCGCGTCGGCGCGCCGACCTGCCCGGTACAGAGCGAGCATCAGCTGGGCCCACAGTCTTTCCCGTAGCGGGTTGGCCGCCACCTCCGATTCCAGCCCACCGATCAACTCGGCGTGGCGTCCTTCGAGCAGGTCGGCTTCGTAGCGAGCCTCCACGGCGTCGGAGCGCAGTGCTTCGAGCCGGTGGATCTCGTGGTGGGCGAAGGGCAGATCCCGGAAGTCGGACAGTGGCGAGCCTCGCCACAAACCCAGCGCCTCGGCGAGAACCGTCGCGGCACCGGCCGAGTCCCCCGTGTCCATCAGCCTCTTGCCCTGCCCGACCTGTGTTTCGAAGAGCCGGGTGTCCATCCGGTCGGTGCCGAGCTGAAGACGGTAGCCGTGACCGTCGGTCACCACCCGATCCGTCCGACCGTCGTCGGCCAGGATCCGGCGCAGGTTGGCGACGTACGCCCGCAGGGATGCAACCGGTTTGGGCGGGGGCGAGCCATCCCACACCTCGTCAACCAGGGTGTCGATGTCCACCGCCCGGCCCGCCGACAGCAACAGCGCAGCCAGCACCGCACGCTGCCGCAAACCCCCGAGGCTGAGCACCCGGCCGCGGCTGGTCACCGTCATCGAGCCGAGCAGCAAATAGTCCACCGTTCGCTGCCACCTCCCCGACTGATGTGATCCAACGAGGATCCAACCGCGTGTCGGTACGTTTTGCACGCTGTTCGGTACGGGTGCTGCCCGGCATTTCCCATCGATGAGGAGCGTAAAGCGAATGACCGCAGGTCAGGGCCAATTTCCGGATGAACCCGAGGCTCCGGCGCGGGGCCTGACCTCCGAGGAGCGCGGGCGGGACGTCAGTGCCCCGCAGGCCGAAGCGGAGGCGAAGAAGTCGACGTGGGCGCGGATGGTCGCTTCGATGAGTCCCCGCTTCGTGTGGTCGATGGCCGAGGGCTACCCGCCCGGGATCAAGCAGTTCCTCCAGTTCTGTCTGATCCTCATCTATCCCGCGTGGGTAGCCGGTGTGGCCCTCTCGGCGCTGGTCTACGGCGCGGTGTACTCGGTGCTGTGGGTGCTCTTCTGGCCGGTGCGGGCGTGGATGAAGCGGAACCGGCCGGAGGACTACGCGGCCAGTCAGCAGAAATAGTGGGTCTGTTCGGCCGCTCGCCCGGCGTCTCGGTGGAAGTCGCACCGGCGGTGGTCGGCCCGCGTCAGATGGTGGGTGCGACGGTGTCCACCGGCCGGCCCGTCGACCGGGTGACGAGCGCAACGTTGGAGTGGGGGTACACGAACTTCTACCGTTACCACTGGGCGGGCCGGGCGGATTCGGCGATGGCGGAGGCGGCCGAGGACCTGTGGTTGTACGGCGACGTCGGCACCAACGCCGGCGGGGACCGCGACACCGACGATTGGGTCGGGGTCACCAAGGTCGAACTTCCGATCGTGAACGGTGAATTCAGTGGCGGCTCTTCGAGTTTCCGGGTGCCGTCGTGGGCGCCGGGCTCCTCGCCGGAACTGGTCCGGTGGTCCTGTCGGGTCGTGGTCGAGCGGGCCGGCCGGGATGTCGACACGCACGCCGAGTTCGATGTCCGGATCGGCCGGGGCGATGTCGTCGCGGAGTCCGGACCGACCGAGGTGATCATGGGGGACGCCGAAACCAGGATGGACATCGACCTGGTTTCGCCGGTGGTCATGGCGGGCAGTGCGATTTGTGGACAGGTCCGGCTGACACCGGCCAGGGACCTACCCGACGGCGACGTCGCGGTGTGCTGGCGCAAGAGCCGTGAATCGCACCCGCTGACGCGAACTCCGAGCCGGGGCGGTGCGCTGGACGGGCCGATCATCGGACTCGGCAAGCATCTTCCGTTGCGGGCCGGGTCGCCGCTCACCCTGCCGTTCGAGGTTCCGCTGCCGGTGGACGCGCCGCCCACGGCGAACGCGGTGCATTCATCGATGAAGTGGTTCGTGCAGGCCCGACTGTTCTACTCCGGGCTGACCGCGCCGATGACCGAGCGCGTGTTGCGGCCGATCGTGGTGGTCAACGCCCCTTGACGGCGGCTTTGTGCCGGTGGAACAGGCGGAACCGCAGCCAGCGAACGTCCAACAGCATGGCGGTCAACCTTCTCTTGGGGCTCTGATGAGGGGCGAAGCTCTCACCTCGGATGTCCTTGACGGTAGTGCCGCAATTTAAGGCGGCCGGAAACGACGGCTAATGCTTCGGTAAGAAACTTCCCCGCGTTTCGCCCAGCCGGCCGGGACCGGTCGGTTATGGTCCCAGGTGTGGCGACGCTGTCGGGTTGGTTGGGATCGGGCCTGGTTGCCATGGGTGTCGCCGCGGCGGTTTTCACCGGCGCCGGCGTGGCCCATGCGGACGGTGATCCGGGGGGCGACCCCGGTGGCGGATCGTCGGAGTCCGCGAGCCCATCGGGTTCCGCGAGTCCATCGGGTTCCGCCGCCGACGGCGCGGCCGGCTCCAAGACGGACGCCGATAAGGACACCGCGAACGCGCAGGCCGCGGCCGGGGGCGAGTCGGAGGCCGAAGGCGAATCGGATGCTGCAGCGGGCCCGGGCTCCGAAGCGGACGGCAAAACCGAATCCGACGTGAACGCCGAACCCGAACCGGGTGCGGCCACCCAGTCGTCGTCCGACACCGAATCGAGTGCGGCCACCCAGTCGTCGTCCGACACCGAATCGGAAGCGGCAACCGGATCCGACGCCGGCCCGAAGGTGCCCGCTAAACGTGAGCAGGCGCCCGCCGAGTCGCCGTCCGAAACCGGGCCCGCGACCGAGCCGGACCCCGAACCATCGACGCCGTCCGGCCCGGATGAGACGTTCGACTCGCAGGAAGCCGAACCGCTCGTCGAGCGAGCCGCTCCGGCCGTCGGGGCGCTACTCGCAACGCCGGCGCTCGCCGCGGATGCCGCGGACGCCGCGGACGTGGCCGTCGCCGAATCCACCGCCAAGTCCAGCCCGGCGACGGCGCTGCGGCTGGTGTCGGCCACCGCGGCCACACCCGACGCCGCCGCCCCGCCGCAGACGACCATCATCGGTTTCGTCACCTCCGTCCTGTTCGGCTTGTTGACCGGCCTCGAACAACTCGTCACCGGTCCGCCGCGACTGCCGGCCGGCAGCACCGTGACGGTGCGGTCGTCGTCCCTGCAGATCACCGACACGATGACGGTTGCCGCGGATTGGTACTTCCCGGAGGGGGACGCTCCGCCGGAGCGGATGATTCTGCTCCAACACGGGTTCCTGGCGATCGGGCCGATGTACAGCTACACCGCGGCCCGGCTGGCCGAGGCCACCCACAGCGTCGTCGTCACGCCGACGTTGAACTCGAATTACTTTGCCGATGGCGGACTCTGGCTCGGCGGCGACGGCATGCACCGGGCGATGGCCGCCCTGTTCGCCGGCGACCGCACCGCGCTGACGGCAAGTGCGCTGGCCGCCGGCTACGCCGAGCGTTACCACCTCGACCCGGAAACCGCCGCGCTGCCGAAGAAATTCGGGCTGACCGGTCATTCGCTGGGTGGGGCGCTGGTGTCCGGGGTCGCGGGATACCTGGCCGCCGACGATGCGGCAGCCGACCTGGTCGGGGTGATCCTGCTGGACGGTGTGCCGATCGGCGGCCAGTTGACAACGGCTATGACCGAACTCGCCGACTACCAGGAGCGGACCGACCATTACGTCCCGGTTCGCGCAATCGGGGCGCCGCTCAACGCGTTCAACATGTTCGGCAACACCAACGAGGCCCTGGCGCAGGCACGGCCGGGCCGGTTCAACGGCGTCGTGCTGACCGGCGGTGTCCACATGGACGCGATGCAGGGCGGTAACGCGCTGATCCAGTTCGCGGCGTATCTGATCGCAGGGTTCCCGCAGGCGCAGAACCCGCCGGCGGTCGAGGAGCTCAGCGTCGCGTGGTTCGGGGACTGGTTCAACGGCAACACCGACGTCGGCGACGACCTGGTGCCGGGGTCGACGATCACCATCGCGACACCCGCGGGGCCGGCCACCGGGACGGTGATCGGCACGCTCCCGACGCCGGTGGTGACGAACCGGGAGAACCTCACCGGCGTCGCGGCCTGACCGCCGGCTATCCGGCGCGCATAGCATCGACACGTGCGCCTCGATGCCCAGCAGCTCGCCGCCCTCGCCGCCGTGATCGAACTGGGCAGCTTCGATGCGGCCGCCGAACGCCTGCACGTCACACCCTCGGCGATCAGTCAGCGCATCAAGGCCCTCGAACAGCGGGTCGGACAGGTGCTCGTCATCCGCGAGAAGCCCTGCACCCCAACGGCTGCCGGGATTCCGCTGCTGCGTCTGGCGGCGCAGAGCGCGCTCTTGGAGTCCGAGGCGCTCGCCGAGATGGGCGGCACCGGGTCGGCGGAGCGGACCCGGATTGCGCTGGCCGTCAACGCCGACTCGATGAGCACCTGGTTCACCACGGTGTTCGCTCGGCTGCCCGGCGTCCTGTTCGACATCCGCATCGAGGACCAGGACCACTCGGCGCAATTGTTGCGCGAGGGCGTCGTGATGGGCGCGGTCACCACCGAACGCACTCCGGTCCCGGGCTGCCGGGTGCGGGCGCTGGGTGTCATGCGGTATGTGCCGGTGGCCACCCCCGCCTATGTCGCGCGGCACCTGCCCGACGGGTTCACCGCGGACGGCGTCGCCACCGCGCCGTCGCTGGCCTGGAACCACGCCGATGGTCTGCAGGACATGTTGGTACGCAAGGTCTTTCGTCGCTCCATCCGCCGGCCCGAGCATTACGTCCCGACGGCGACGGGATTCGGCGCCGCGGTCCGCGCCGGCCTGGGCTGGGGCATGTATCCCACCCAGCTCGTCGGCCCGGAACTCGGCGGCGAGTTCATTCCGATCTGCGACGCGCACCTCGACGTCCCGCTGTACTGGCAGTGCTGGAAACTCGACAGTGCCGTGCTGGCCGCCGTCACCGATGCGGTGCGCTCAGCCGCGGCGCCACTGGCGACCTGAGTAGCCCTCCCAGGGCGAGTAGTCGGCGATCAGGTCCGCCTGGGCCGGCCGCCGGCCCTCCGGTACGTGCTGCAGGTTGATCCGGATCCGGTACCAGATCGAACTCGGCCCGCGCATGCCGTCGACCAGCACATCGGTGGGCTGCAACAGTGCGCCGATCTCCGGGTGTGCGGCCTTCCACGTGTCCAGCGCGGCCAGCGCCTCGTCGCGCGTCTTGGTGCGCGCGATTTCGATCAACGGCGGCCGCCGGGCCCTGGGTGCCTTCTCGGCCGGACCTAGTTCGTCGGCCAACTCCAACAGGCTGTCCAGCCCACCCACGGCGGCATCCATGTTCTCCCAGGGATCACCGATTCGGACGAAGCGGTCGGGCACCGTGGCGACGGTGAACTGCTCGGGACGGCAGGCGCCGACCTCGTCCCAGCGCAGTGGGGTCGACACCCGGGCGTCGGGCAGGGCGCGCACCGAGTACGCCGACGCCACGGTGCGGTCCTTGGCGTTCTGGTTGAAGTCGACGAACACTTCCGCGCCCCGTTCTTCTTTCCACCACCGCGAGGTGGCCAACTCCGGCGCGCGGCGTTCCACCTCCCGGGCCACGGCCTCGGCCGCCAGCCGCACCTTCGGGTACGGCCAGTGCGGCGCGATGCGCGCATAGATGTGGAAGCCGCGCGAGCCCGAGGTCTTGGGCCACGGCGTCAGCCCGTGGTCTTCGAGCACCGCCCGCGCGACCAATGCGACGTCGACGATCTGCGGCCAGTCCACGCCCGGCATCGGGTCGAGGTCCACCCGAAGTTCATCGGGATGGTCCAGGTCGCCGGCGCGCACCGGGTGCGGGTTCAGGTCGACGCAGCCGAGGTTCACCGCCCAGACGATCCCGGCGGCGTCGTGCAGCACGGCCTCCTTCGCCGAGGTCCCCGAGCGGTATTTCAGCTCGGCGACCTCGATCCAGTCGGGTCGCTTCTCGGGTGCGCGCTTCTGGAAGATCGCCTCGGAGTCGATGCCCTTGACGAAGCGCTTGAGGATCATCGGCCGGTCGGCGACCCCGCGCAGAGCGCCGTCCGAGACGGCCAGGTAGTAGTTGATCAGGTCGAGTTTGGTGATACCGGCCGCCGCGAAGATGACCTTCTCCGGGTGTGTCACCGGCACCTCGCGACCGCCCACCTCCAACACCAGCGGACCGGCCATGGGTCTCATGCTATTTCCCGACCGGGCTGTGGCGCAGATCACTAGGGTTGAGTCATGGCAAGTCTGATGGAGCTGCCGGCCAAGCTGCAGCAGTATTTCGACCGCGGATCCGCCGAGCTGCACTACGCCCGAAAGATGTTCGAGGCGGGTGCGCTGAAGATCGAGCCGCCGCAGAACTTCATCGGCATGTTGGCCGACATCCGCAGGTGGGGCGAGATCGGCATGATCCCGGCGCTCAACGCGCGCCGGACACCGCACCGGGCCGCCGTCATCGACGACGACGGCCAGATGACCTTCAAGGAACTCGACGACGCCGCGCACGCGGTGGCCAACGCCCTGATCGCCAAGGGGGTCAAGGCCGGCGACGGCGTCGGACTGCTGATCCGCAATCACCGCTGGTTCCTGGTGGCGCTGTACGGGTCGGCCCGGGTCGGCGCCAAGTTGATCTTGCTCAACAGCGAGTTCTCCGGACCTCAGATCAGGGAGGTGTCCGAACGCGAGGGCGCCAAACTGATCATCTACGACGACGAGTACGCCCAGGCGGTGTCGGCGGCGGACACACCGCTGGGCAAGCTGCGCGCGCTGGGCGTCAACCCGGATGCGAGCGAACCGTCGGGGTCCACCGACGAGACCTTGGCCGAGGTGATCGCGCGCAGTAGCACGGCCCGCGCACCGAAGGCCGCCAAGCATGCCCGCATCATCATCCTCACGAGCGGCACCACCGGAACTCCGAAGGGCGCCAACCGGGCGGCGCCGCCGTCACTGGCGCCCATCGGCGGTGTGCTCTCGCACGTGCCGTTCAAGGCGGGGGAGGTCACGTCACTGCCGGCGCCGATGTTCCACGCGCTGGGCTTCCTGCACGCCACCATCGCGATGATGCTCGGCTCCACCCTGGTTCTGCGCCGCCGGTTCAAACCGGCGACCGTCCTGGCGGACATCGAAAAACACCGGGTGACGGCGATCGTCGTTGTCCCCGTGATGCTTTCGCGCATCCTCGACGAACTGGAGAAGACCGACACCAAGCCGGACCTGTCCAGCCTGCGCATCGTGTTCGTCTCCGGTTCGCAGTTGGGCGCCGAACTGGCTTCGCGCGCGTTGAAGGACCTCGGCCCGGTGGTCTACAACCTCTACGGGTCGACCGAGATCGCGTTCGCCACCATCGCCCGGCCGCAGGACCTGAAGAAGAACCCGGCCACCGTGGGTCCCGTCGTCAAGGGGGTGCGGATCAAGCTGTTCGACGAGAACGGCAAAGAGGTGCCCAAGGGTGAGGTCGGCCGGATCTTCGTCGGCAACACCTTCCCGTTCGAGGGCTACACCGGGGGCGGTCACAAGCAGATCATCGACGGACTGATGTCCTCCGGCGATGTCGGCTACTTCGACAACGACGGTCTGCTGTACGTGAGCGGCCGGGACGATGAGATGATCGTGTGCGGTGGCGAGAACGTGTTCCCGGCCGAGGTCGAGGATCTGATCAGCGGGCACCCCGACGTCGTCGAGGCCACCGCGCTGGGTGTCGAGGACAAGGAGTGGGGTCACCGACTGCGGGCATTCGTGGTCAAAGCCGAACACGCCGCCGAACTCGACGAGGCCACCATCAAGACCTACGTCAAGGAGAACCTGGCCCGCTACAAGGTGCCGCGCGACGTGGTCTTCCTCGACGAGCTGCCCCGCAATCCGACCGGCAAGATCCTGAAACGCGAACTGCGCGAACGGTATCCGGACTGATCCGACCCGTTCTGTTCAGCGGCCACTGCGAGGTCCTCTCGCACGTTGTCGCACTGGCCGCTGAACAGATTGAGGGCCATCGCTACGGATCGCGCGGCAGCCCGAGCAGCCGCTCGGCGATGATGTTGAGCTGAACCTCGGTGGTGCCGCCGTAGATGGTGGTCGCCCGACTGGCCAACAGGTACTCGTCCCACGAACCGGACGGCGTGTCCGGGTCGCCGACGATGGCGTCGGTGCCGAAGGACGCGACCGCGAACTCCGCGTAACCCTGGCCGGTCCTCATCGACAGCAGCTTCGAGATGGCCGCGGCCGGCATCGGGTCGCCACCGGCCAGCGTCAGCAGCGTCGAGCGCATGTTGAGCAGTTTGGCCGCGTGTCCCTCGGCGATCAGGTGCCCGGCCTTGTTCTGGCTGATCTGGTCGAAGTGCCCGTCCCTGACGAACTCGACGAACCGGTCCAGGCTGGGCAGGAACGGTGTCTCGCTGCTGCCGATCGAAACCCGTTCGGCGGTAAGGGTGTTGCGGCTGACCTCCCAGCCGCGGTTCACCTCGCCGAGCACCAGGTCGTCAGGCACGAACACGTCGTCGATGAACACGGTGTTGAACATCGCGTTGCCGGTCAGCTCGCGCAGCGGCTTCACTTCCACGCCAGGGCTTTTCATGTCGAGCAGGAAGTAGGTGATGCCATTGTGTTTGGGCGCGTTGGGGTCCGTGCGCGCGAGCAGCGCCCCCCACTGGGAGTGCTGTGCTGCGGTGGTCCAGATCTTCTGGCCGGTGATCCGCCAGCCGCCGTCGACCTTGGTGGCCTTGGTGCTCAGACCGGCCAGGTCCGAACCGGCGCCGGGCTCGGAAAACAGCTGGCACCAGATCATCTCGCCGCGGAACGTCGGCGGCAGGAAGCGTTGCTGCTGCGCCTCGGTGCCGAAGGCCACGATCGACGGGATGATCCACGCCGCGATGCCCATGTTCGGTCGCTTGACCCGACCGGTGGAGAACTCCTGGGCGATGATGATCTGCTCGATCGGCTTGGCGGCCCGGCCCCACGGCTTCGGCAGGTGCGGCTGCACCCAGCCGGCCTCGGCGATCGCGGTGTTTCGTTCCGCGCCGCTCGGAAGTGCCTTGAGCGCAGCGACTTCCGCGCGGATCTCGGCGCGGAGCTTCTCGGTGTCGGGGTCCAGGTCGATGTCGATGCCGCGCAGCCCGGTGCTGGTGGCGGTGTCGACGACGCGCTGCGGGTAGTCGGCGGCGCGGCCGAAGCAGGCCACCACGGCCAGGGCCCGACGGTAGTAGACGTTGGTGTCGTGCTCCCAGGTGAAGCCGATGCCGCCGTGCACCTGGATGCAGTCCTGGGTGCACTGCTGGGCGGCCTCGGGAGCCAGTGTGGCCGCCACCGCGGCGGCGAACTCGACGTGTGTGTCGGTCTTGCCGGCGCGAGCCTCGTCGATCGCGCGGGCGGCATCCCACACCGCGCCGGTGGCGCGTTCGGTGACGGCGATCATCTGGGCGCACTTGTGTTTGACGGCCTGGAACTGCCCGATCGGACGGCCGAACTGCTCACGGATCTTGGCGTACTCCGATGCGGTGTCGGTGGCCCACCGTGCGACGCCGACGGCCTCGGCCGACAACAGGGTGCACATCAGCGCGCGGGCGTCGGCCCGGCTGAGGTTGGACAGCACCCGGGCGTCGTCGATCTCCACGGCGTTGGCCCGCACATTGGCGACCGGCCGCAGCGGGTCCACACTCTGGACCGGTTCGATCTCCAGGTCGCCCGCGTCGAAGACGACCCACAGCTCACCGGACTCGATGGCCACCGGCAGCACGAGCACCGATGCCTGCGCGGCGGCCGGCACGGCGCGCACCTCACCGCGGATCACCAGTGCGTCGCCCTGGCGGGTGGCGGTCAGCCCGGAGTCGATCGCGTAGGCCGCGATGGCCGCGCCGGAGGCCAGTTTCGGCAGCAGGGCCGACTCCGGGTCGTGCGCGGAGATCAGGGCGCTGGCGATGGCCGACGGCACGAACGGGCCGGGCACCGCGCCGTAGCCGAATTCGGCCAGCACGATCGCGAGCTCGAGGATGCCGAATCCCTGCCCGCCGACCGCCTCCGAAAGGTGCACACCCTGCAGGCCCTGATCGGCCGCGGCCTTCCAGTACGGCGGGGGATTCTGGACCGGCGTCTCCAGCGCCTCGTGCAGGACTTCCGACGGAGCGACCCGCTCCACCAGGGACCGCACCGAGTCGGCCAGGTCGACATGCTCGGGATTGATCGCGATCGGCATCGTTGCCCTTCCCTCTATTAACCGGTGGGTAGGGCCGAAGCCTACTCGCCCCGCCCGGCGTGGAGATTACGTATGGTCCATCGACGCTAGCGGCCGGTGATGAGACGATGGGGGCATGCATCCCGGGGGGGATAGCGGCGGTCGCCGGACCGCGACGGCGGGGTTCTGTGGTTCCTGCGGAGCGCCGTCGAGCCCTGCTGCCACGTTCTGCTCCGACTGCGGCGAGCGACTCGACCGGACCCGCCGCCCGGCCGAGTACAAACAAGTGACCGTCCTGTTCGTCGATGTGGTGCATTCGATGGACATCGCGGCGCTGGTGGGACCCGAGCGGCTCCGCGAGATCATGGGCGACCTGAGCGACATGTGCCGCGCGGTCATAGAGCGCCTCGGCGGCACGGTCGGCAGTTTCACCGGCGACGGGATCATGGCGGTCTTCGGTGCGCCGGTCGCGTTGGAGGACCATGCGATTCGGGCCTGCCGGGCGGCGTCGGCGATCCAGGAGGAGATCCGGCCGCTTGCCGCCGAAGCGCACCGCGCCGACGGTATCGATCTGCGGCTACGGGTGGGATTGAATTCCGGCGAGGTGATCGCCGGTGGCATCGGCGCCGGCGCCCACGGATACACCGCGATCGGCGAGCAGGTCGGAATGGCCCAGCGGATGGAGTCGGCCGCGCCGCCGGGCGGGGTGATGCTCAGCGCGTCCACCGCGCGACTGGTCGACGGCTCGGCGACGCTGGGCGATGCCGAGTCGGTTCGTATCAAAGGGTTCGCGGAGCCGGTGAGCGCCTACCGGCTGTTGGGCATCCAGGAGCGACTTTTCGCGGCCGCGCGCGCCGAGTCGGATCTCGTTGGCAGACAATGGGAGACGTCGATCCTCGGGGGACTGTTGGACGATGCGGTCGACGGTCGGGGCGCGGTGGTCGGCGTGGTGGGACAACCCGGTATCGGCAAGAGCCGGCTCGCGCACGAGGTGGCACGGCTGGCACGTCACCGCGGTGTGGACGTCTTCACCGCCTGCTGCGAGTCACACGCCAGCCAGGTTCCCTTCTATGCCGTGGTGCGGCTGCTTCGCACGGTCACCGGGGTGGAGGGGCTCGACGCGTCCGCCGCGCGGGATCGCCTGCGGGACCGGATCGGCGACGCGGACCCGGAAGACCTGCTGCTCCTCGACGACCTGCTGGGCATCGGCGATCCGGACGCCGTCGTCGCTCGCATCGACCCGGATGCGCGGCGCCGCCGGTTGAGCGCTCTGGTGAATGTCGGGTCGGCCGCCCGGCAGACACCGGCGGTCTACGTCATCGAGGACGCCCATTGGATCGACATGGTCAGCGAATCGATGCTGGCCGATTTCTTCACCGTTGTCCCGCAGACACCGTCGCTGGTCCTGGTCACCTATCGGCCCGAGTACACCGGTGCCCTCGCGCGGATGCCCGGCTCGGAGACGATCGTCCTCGATCCGCTCAGCGATACCGAGACGGCCGCACTGGTTACGGAACTGCTCGGCGACGATCCGTCGCTTCGGGAGCTGAACCGGACGATCGCCGCCCGGGCGGCCGGCAACCCGTTCTTCGCCGAGGAGATCGTGCGGCATCTGGCGGAGCGCGGTGTACTGCGCGGAGAACCCGGCGGCTACTGCGCGACCGTCGACGCTGCCGAGATCACTGTTCCCGCAACGGTTCAGGCGACGATCGCCGCCCGCATCGACAGGCTGGACCCGGCGGCCAAGCGCACGTTGAACGCGGCCGCCGTCGTCGGAGCCCGGTTCGGACTCGACCTGCTGACCGCCTCCGGGGTGGAACCGAGTGTCGACGAACTCGTGGCGACCGGGCTCATCGATCCGATCGGTCCCGATTACGTGTTCCATCACCCGTTGATCCGCACGGTGGCCTACGAGGCTCAGCTGAAATCGGATCGGACCGTGCTGCATCGGCGGGTCGCGGCCGCGATCGAGGCGGCGGACCCCGGGTCGGCGGACGAGAACGCGGCACTGATCGCCGAACATCTCGAGACCGCCGGCGATCTGCACCCCGCTTACGGCTGGCACATGCGCGCCGCCGGCTGGGCCGTCAACCGGGATATCGGGGCGGCCCGGCTGAGTTGGGAGCGCGCGGCCAAGATCGCCGACGCCTTACTGGCCGACGACCCCGGTTGTGCGGCCATGTGCATCCCACCTCGAACCATGTTGTGCGCCACCGCCCATCGCGTCGACGTCGACGTCGCCGGCGACCGTTTCGACGAACTGCGCGAGTTGTGCACCGCCGTCGGGGACGACGCTTCGCTGGCCATCGCGATGGCGGGGCTGCTGATGGATGACGCGTGGCAGGACCGGTTGCCCGAGGCATCGCGGCTGGCATCGGAAGTCTGGGCCCTGGTCGAGTCGATCGGCGATCCGACCCTGATGGTGGGACTGTCGGTGCCGGTGCTCTACGCCAAGCTCGAGTGCGCCGAATGGCGCGACGTGCTCGACTGGTCGCAACGCGTCATCGACCTGGCCGCCGGATCCCCGACCATGGGTGACTTCCTGTTCGGCTCGCCGCTGGCGCTCGCCCTCACCACCCGCGCGTGGGCCCGCTACTGGCTGGGGCGTCCCGGGTGGCGCGACGACCAACGACACGGCCTGGCGATGGCCCGCAGCGTCGAACCGCTGTCGTACGTCACGGTCGTCACCTACGTCTATCCCTCCGGCATCCCGAACGGGGTGTTGCGGCCCGACGCGTCCGCGCTACGCGAGATCGAGGACGGCCTGCTGATCGCCGAACGATCCGGCGACGCCGTCGTGTTGAACTACGCCCGGGGATCGCTGGGACTCGCGCTGGTGCACTGTGCGTCGGACGCCGAACGCGATCGCGGATACGCGTTGCTCACCGAGGTGAGCGATGCGGCGCTGCTGCGCCGGCACAACCTGTGCGACCGGCCGCTCATCGAGGCGTATGCGGCGCGCGAGCAGGCTCGTCGCGGAGATCGGGACGGCGCCATCGCTTCGATGCGCGCCGTCGTCGATCATCTGTTCCGCGACGGACCCCGGCTGTTGCACGGCGTCGCCGCGACGGGCGTTCTGGTGGAGACCCTGATCGATCGCGGATCCGACGACGATCTGTCCGAAGCCGCCGCCGCGGTCAGCAGAGTGGCCGACGTGCGGTCGGGTGACGAACTGGTCGTCCGGGATGTCTGGCTACTGCGCTGGCGCGCACTGCTGGCCAGGGCGCACGGCGACGACGCCGGCTATCGGCGGCATCGGGATCGTTACCGGGATATGGCCGCGGTGCACGGTCTCGAGGGACACCTGGCCTGGGCCGAGGCGCTGCCGTGAGCCGCGCTCATGACTCGTTGACGACCGAGTACGGCTTCTCGCCGTCGGCCAGGCGCCGGCAGTTGCGGATCGCCGCGGTCAGATAACGCGCCATGGTGTCGGCGGTGTACCAGCTGACGTGGGGGCTGAGGATGACGTTGTCCAGCGCCAGCAGCGGGTTGTCGGCGGGCACCGGTTCGGTGGCGAACACGTCGAGCCCGGCCGCGGCCAACCGGCCGCTCTGCAGCGCGGCCACCAGGGCGGCCTCGTCGACGATCTCGCCGCGCGCCGTGTTGACCAGGATCGCGCCGGGCTTCATCTTGGCCAGCGCGGCCTCGTCGATCATGCCCCGAGTCGCCGCGGTGAGCGGCAGGTGCAGCGAGACGATGTCGCTCTTCTCCAGGATCTCGTTGAAGCTCGCCCAGCTGGTGTTGTGCTCGTCGCGCCTGGTGCTGGTGTGCAGCACGGTGGTGCCCAGCGCACGCAGAGCCTGCTCGACGCGTTTGGCGACATTGCCGAACCCGATCAGCCCCACGGTGCAGCTGCCCAGATCACGGACCTTGTCGCCGAGCTCGGGATCGGTGGGCCAGCCCCGCCCCGCCCGGGTGGCCTCGTCCAGCGCCGGCAACCGCCGCAGGGTGGCCAGCATCAGCATGACGGCCGCTTCCGCCACCGACGGGGCGTTGGCTCCGGGCATGTTGGCCACGGCGACGCCGCGTTCGGTGGCGACGTCGACGTCGATGGTGTTCACCCCGGCGCCGAGTTTATGCACCAGCTTCAGTTTGGCGGCCTTGCGCAGGTCGTCTCCGGTCAACGGGCGCAGCACGTGCCAGATGACCTCAGCGTCGGGAAGTTCACGGTAGAACGCGTCGTCGTCGTCCTCGGGGACGAAACGCACGTCGAGCCAATCGGCGGTTTCGGCGATCTGTTCGCGGGCCCGTTCGCCGGGCTGGAAGTGGGCAAGAACTCTCAGGGCCACGGTGTCGGCGACCACGTCGCTATCCATTCTGCGATCGTATCGGCCTGTTCGTCGCGGGCGCCCGGCGTCGTGAAGTAGTGATCGGCGTCGATCGAGCGCAACGTCTTGTCGGCGCTCGCGAGCGCGTCGTGGATGCGTCGCGCGTCCGACGGGAACACCCCGGTGTCGGCGTCGGCGTTGATGACCAGGGCCGGGCAGTCGATGCGCGCCAGATGCGGCTCGGCGCGGGTGTTGGCGGTGCGCAGGCTCCACATGCCCAGCCAGTTGCGCAGCGTGCAGGCCGCGGCGATGCCGCGCGCAGAGCGGTTGGCCTGCACCGGGACTCCGGCGTAGCACATGTTGGCCTCGCGCTTGGTGGGTTCGATGGTGGGGTCGACCATCCGCGGGTCGGCCCAGGTCCGCATCACGGTGAACGGCCGGTCGGAGAAGCCGGCTTTGCGCACCCTGGCGAGTTCGTCTTCCACCCAGTCGGTGATCGCGTGGTTGCGGGCCTCCTGCGCGGCGCGGTAGCGGGCGACGAAATCCGCGCTGAACGGCGGGCCGTTGTCGGCGTCGAACAGGTCCAGTGCGGGGTCGCTGGCCACCGGGTCGTTCTCGTCGACGACCGCGCCGTCCATCCAGGCGGTCAGCACCTCCGGCCGACCGGGGTGCGCGGCGCTGGCGACGTAGCCGTCGGCGGCGGGCAGCTCGGCGTCGCCGGCCTGCGCCTGGTAGGCCGCCATCAGCGAGCCGCCACCGGAGTTGCCCAGCAGCACAACGGTTTCCACCCCCTTGACTTCCCGCAGCCAGCGCACACCCATGCCGATGTCCAATAGGGCGTGGTCGAGCACGAAGCTGCTCTCGAAACCCCGGAAGCGGGTGTTCCAGCCCAGGAAGCCGATGCCGCGGGCCGCCATGTACTCGGCGAGATAGTGCTCGGAGAAGTCGATCTGATAGTGCGTGGCGATCATCGCGATGGTCGGCCGGGTCCCGGCGACGTGGTGGTAGAGGCCCTGGCACGGGTGGCCGCCCGCGCCGGCGCGACCGGCGGTGGGGGAGTCGCAACCGATGAACTCGCGTATCACCTCTGGGCTCATGGATTAGATTTCACCTCATGATCAAGCCGCAGAACACCAATACCGAATTCGAACTGGGCGGCATCAACCACGTCGCGCTGGTGTGTGCGGACATGCAACGCACCGTCGACTTCTACTCCGGCGTATTGGGCATGCCGCTGATCAAGTCGCTGGACCTGCCCGGCGGGATGGGGCAGCACTTCTTCTTCGACGCCGGCGGCGGCTCGTGCGTGGCGTTCTTCTGGTTCGCCGAGGCGCCCGACCGCGTGCCGGGACTGTCCTCGCCGGAGGCGCTGCCCGGGATCGGCGAGTTCATCAGCGCGGTCTCGACGATGAACCATTTGGCCTTCCATGTGCCGGAGGAGAAGTTCGACGAGTACCGGCAGAAGCTCAAGGACAAGGGCGTGCGGGTGGGACCGGTGCTCAATCACGACGACAGCCCGATGCAGGCGTCGCGCGACGTGCACCCCGGGGTCTACGTCCGGTCGTTCTACTTCACCGACCCGGATGGTGTGACGCTGGAGTTCGCATGCTGGACAAAGGAATTCGGCGAAGCCGACAACACGACGGTGCCCCGCACCGCGGCTGACCGGAAAGTGCGCGCGTAGCCTGGCGGTCATGCGCTCTGAGTGGGACACCTGGGACATCACCACCAGCGTCGGGTCGACGGCACTGTTCGTCGCCGACGCGCGGGCACTGGAGGCCCGCAAGCCCGACCCCGTCGCGGTCGACGAATACGCGGAGTCGTTCTGCTACGCGGCCGGTGGCCGGTGGGCCGACGTCCTGGACGGCAAGGACCCCGACAACAACCTGATGACCGAATTCGGTATCCACTTCATCAACTACCAGGGGGCGCGCACCAAGTACTTCGACGAGTTCTTGATGGCTGCCGCGCGGGCCGGGGTCCGTCAGATGGTCATCCTGGCGGCCGGACTCGATTCGCGCGCCTACCGACTGGACTGGCCCGAGGGCACCGTCGTCTACGAACTCGACCTCCCGCGGGTGCTCGAGTTCAAACACGACGTGCTGGAGCAACGGGGCGACCGGCCCCGCGTCGAACGAGTTCCGATCGCCTGCGACCTGCGCGATGACTGGCAGAAGGCGTTGCGCGACAACGGGTTCGATCCGGGACGCCCGGCTGCTTTCCTCGCCGAGGGCCTGCTGATCTACCTGCCGGCCACGGGGCAGGCCGCGCTGTTCGAGGGCATCGACACGCTGTCGGCGCCCGGCAGCTTCGTCGGACTCGAAGAGGGCGAACCGATGCCCGAACCCGTCTGGGAGGCCGCCAAGGCCGCCGAGCGCGCCGCCGGAGACAGCGGCAACCTGTTCTTCCAACTGATCTACAACGAGCAGGTCGCCCCGGCCGCCCGCTGGTTCGGTGACCGGGGCTGGGACGCCACGCCGACACCGCTGGGCGACTACCTCCGGGAAGTCGGACGTCCGGTGCCCGGTCCGGAGTCCGAGGCGTTCGGGATGGTACGCACCAACACGCTGGTCACCGCCACAAAGCGGGGTCTTCCAGACCACTGAGGATGTTCACCAGCAACTCGACGAGGTCGTCGACCGACATCACGACTTCGCCGCTGAGCCATGCGGTGATGGCCTGACGCACGCCGCCCACCACGAACGCGGACGTGGCCTTGACGCGACTGTCGCCACCCACCCGGAACGCGTTCTGGATGTGCTCACCGGACAACGCCATGAACAGTTCGCCCTGTTGGGTGCGTTTGCGTAGCACGGCGGCGTTGGAGATCTGGGTGCCGAACAGCAGGCGGCCGATGCGATGGTCGTCGGCGATCAGCCTGATGATGTTGGTGATACCGGCCCGGGTCTGCTCGGCCGGCGGGGCGGCCGCCACGACGGCCTGGGTGGTGGTGGCGAGATTCGCGGTCACGCCGTCGAAGACGGCCTCCACGAAGGCGTCCTTGTCGGCGAAGTTCTCGTAGAAATACCGCGCCGTCAGACCGGCTTGCGCGCAGATGGCGCGCACGGTCAGGTCGTCGGGGTCGGTCTGCCCCAACAAATCGAGGCCGGCGTCGACGAACCGCTGCCGGCGCTGCGCCAGTCGGTCGCTCGCCTGGACGCCGCCGTAGGGCCGGTGTGGCATGACAGCCATCTTGACACTCGACCCGCCGCCCGGCCAGAATCTGAGAACAATTGTTGTCAGATATCGAAGGTGACCATGACGATCAGCGACGTCCGCCCCGCACCCACGCGCCGTGTCCGGCGTAAACACCAGGGCGACGAGCTGATGGGCGTCGTGCTGCTGGCCGCCCCGGCCAACGTGATCATGCAGCTCGGGCTGCCCGGCGTCGGCCACGGGGTCAGGGAGAGTCGCGTCGAGAGCGGCCGCATCGACCGGCATCCGATCAAGCGGGCCCGAACCACCCTCACCTACCTGGCAGTGGCGACCCGGGGCACCGACGAGCAGAAGGCCGCCTTCCGGAAGGCCGTCAACGGCGCCCACGCGCAGGTGTACTCCACCGACGAGAGCCCGGTGAAGTACAACGCGTTCAACAAGGATCTCCAGCTGTGGGTGGGAGCCTGCCTGTACAAGGGTGGCGTCGACGTCTACCGCACCTTCATCGGCGAGATGGACGACGAGACCGCCGACCGGCACTACCAGTGCGAGGGCAAGGCGAAGGCCACCACGTTGCAGGTGCCCGAGGAGATGTGGCCGGCCGACCGTGCCGCATTCGAAAAGTACTGGCAGGAATCGCTGGACCGGATCCACATCGACGACCAGGTGCGGAAGTTCCTGTATCCGATCGCGGTCAACCGGGTGGCCAAGTTCCGGCTGCCTGGCCCGCTGCAGCGTGCCCACGAGGAGTTCTGGCTGCTGATCACCAGCGGCTTTCTGCCGCAACGCTTTCGCGACGAGATGGGACTGCCGTGGGACCCGCAGCGCCAGGCCCGGTTCGACCGGCTGATGGCCGTCTTCCGCACCGTCAACAACCTGTTGCCCGAACCGGTGCGACGCTTCCCGTTCAACGTCCTGCTGCGCGACCTGGATTGGCGGATCAGGACGGGCCGCGCACTGGTCTGATCGCTCAGAACATGAACGGCCGCAGGAACCGGTTCATCCGGCGCAGGTAGTCCGGCTGACTGACGTGCAGGATGTGGTTGCCCGGAAACCAGTGCAGCGCACAGTGATCCCAGTGCTCCCACAGCGCTTCGGCCTGTTGGGGTGGCGCCAGCCGGTCACCGAGTCCCGTGATGATCAGTCGGCGTTCCTTCGGCACCACCGGCGCATAGTTCAGCGGTGAGTGATACGCCGACGCGGCGAACGACGAATCCTCCGTCATGCCGCCGAACCTGCGGCCCAGCTCCACCAGTTTGTTGGCCGGGAACCAGTCGTCGAACATCCCTTCCGGATTGACCACGGGCACATTGGGAATGACGGCCTGCAGGCGGTCCTCGACCGTGGCGATCAGCGACGAGGTGTAGCCGCCCAAGGACATTCCGGTCAGCGCGATCCGGTCGACGCCGGTCGATTCCAGGTAGTCGATCACGGAGCGGAAATCGTGTATCGCCTGCGCCATGCTCTCGGCGAAGCCCGCCATTCCGTGCTGGAAGATGCCGTAACCACTGAAGGGCGAACCCTTCTGCGCTCGCCTGCCGTGAAAAGGCAAGGTATACAACAGAACATCGAAACCGGACTTGTAGAACCACGGCAGCGAGAAAAACAGGCCGTTGAACAGGTAGGGCGAGCCCATGAATCCGTGGATCACGCACAGCGTCGGATGTGGGCCGTCGTCGTGACGCCAATGTTGGGCGTGCACGACGTTGTTGCGATCCAGCCGGCTCCACAGGTGGCGCATGGCCGGGTTCACCGGTTCGAAGCTGCTGTCGAAGTTGATGTGCTCGACGTTGCCGTGCGCAATGTAGTTCGCGACCGCATTCGCCCGGCGGGTGGCGACTTTCGGGGCGAACCGGGGTGCCGGGAACGACACGGCCGCGTCGTGCTGGGTGGCCAGCTCGGCGTAGAACGCGAGGTTCTCCCGCTCGCGGTCGAGGTCCGAGCGTCGCACCAGTCCGGTCAACACCGGTGGCAGCATCGCCGCGCCCACCATCGACGCAACCGCGGTGCGCAGGCCGATGTCGAAGAGCGCCGACGAGTCGACGACGGCGCGTTGCAGCGCGGTGAGGTCCGAGCGGGCCGGTAGACCGCGGCGCCCGGCGTCGGCGCCCGGGACGTCGGGTACCGGGATGGGGGGCTCGGGGTCGACGGTGACCATCGTGGCCGATGCTAACCGTTCAGGGCGAACAACCGTGCCGCGTTGCCGTAGAACACGCCGCGCAACCAGGCGTCGTCGACGCCGTCGAGGGTGGTGATCGCGGTCATGGCGGTCGCGTAGTCGTACGGGATGTTGGGGAAATCGCTGCCGAACAGGATGCGGTCCGCCACGTCGGGCAGCCGGCGCAGCACCTCGGCCGGTGCGGGCATCATGTCGTCGACGAACGGGGTGAACGCCATTGTGGTGTCCAGGTGGGCGTTCTCGTGCGCGGCGCAGATGTCGAGAAAGTCTGCGTATTCCGGCATTCCCATGTGGGCGATCACCAGCGCCAGCCGGGGATACCGGCGCAGCAGCGACCGGATGGGATCCGGCCCGGTGTGGTTGCCGGGCACCGGTCCGGACCCGCAGTGGATAACTACAGGCACGGCGGCTTCCTGGAGGATGGCCCAGACGCCGTCGAGCAACGGATCATTGGGGTCGTAGTCGCCGACCTGGATGTGCGCCTTGAAGACCTTGGCGCCCGCGTCGACGGCACGGGCGACGTAGTCGGCGGCACCGGGTTCGGGGTAGAACGTCGCCGTGTGCAGGCAGTCCGGTGTGGTCAGCGCGAACTGCGCCGCCCACTGGTTGAGCCATTCGGCCATCTGGGGTTTGTGGGCATACACGAGCGAGGTGAACCAGCGAACACCGAAGCGACGCAACGTATTAACCCGCTGGGCTTCGTCGGTACGGTACGTGATAGGCCACGCCCGCCGGGTCATCGGGCCCTTCGCGTCGAAGTACTTCCAGACCTTGTCCATCACCGACTTCGGCATGAAGTGGGTGTGCACGTCGATCACGCCGGGCAGCCCGAGTGACTCCCAGATCTGGCGGACCGGCTGGATCGAATCTTGCATCGTCCACGATGATGGCACGTGTGGCGTGGAACCCCGAGCAGTACCTGTCTTTCGCGGATCAGCGGGGCCGGGCGTTCGTCGACCTGGTAAGCCGGGTCGGCGCCGATGCGGCGCGCCGAGTGGTCGACCTTGGCTGCGGCCCGGGCAATCTGACGGTGACGCTGCGGCAACGCTGGCCCGACGCGACCATCGAGGCGCTGGACAGCTCACCGGAGATGGTCGCCGCGGCGCGCAAGCGAGGCATTGACGCCACCCTCGGTGACGTCACCACCTGGGAGCCGCCGCCCGACACCGACGTCGTCCTGGCCAATGCCGTGCTGCAGTGGGTGCCCGACCACGTCGATCTGCTGCGCCGGTGGGCGGCTCAGTTGGGTGCCGGGGCGTGGATCGGCATGCAGGTGCCGGGCAACTTCGATGCGCCGTCGCACCTTGCTGTTCGGGAGGTGGCGGGTCGCGCCGAGTTCTCGGAGCCGTTGGGGGACATGCGTTTTCGTGACGGCCGCATTGTGAAGACACCGCTGCGGTATGCGGAG
>ERZ724513.9-NODE-9-length-75107-cov-13.627565_pt1 | contig 75107 bp, 63 predicted proteins | sample MGYA00376046_ERZ724513 | MGnify/ENA primary metagenome ERZ724513 (study PRJEB28724, sample SAMN07190883) | activated sludge metagenome | isolation source: activated sludge of sewage treatment plant in Hong Hong | place: Hong Kong | collected 2016-03-17 ...
GTCACCTGGCCGCGATGGCCGGTCGCGGCGTCGGCGACCTGGAGATCATCGGCCCCGGCCGCGCCGACCCGGACGAGCGAAAACACAAGGCCGAGCAGCAGACCGAAGGTGACCGCGCGGGTGCGCGAAAGGACCCGTCGGACTTCGGAATTCGCCGGTCCGGTGGCCCTCCCCGGTATCTTCAGAAACGGCATGGCAACGGAAACGATAGGTCCTGAAGCCCCCGTTCTACCCGACGTCCAGCACGCGCAGGTCGGTGAGGTCGAAATCGCCTTTGATGTTCACGGCGATCCGAACGACCCCGTGTTGCTTGTAATTCCCGGCCTCGGCACCCAGATGGTCTACTGGGACATGCCCCTCGTCGAAATGCTGACCGACCGCGGTTTCCGCGTAGTCCGGATTGACAACCGGGACAACGGCGCTTCGACGGTGCTTCACCACAAGGGCAAACCCGCCCTGCCGGCGATGATGTTCGGAATCCCCCGCGACCTCGCCTACACGCTCAACGACATGGCGAACGACGCGGCCGGCGTGCTCGACCACCTCGGGGTCGATGCCGCCCACGTGATCGGTTACTCGATGGGCGGCATGATCTCCCAGACCATGGCGATCGACCATCCGGACCGGGTCCTTTCACTGACCTCGATGATGTCCCGGACCGGTGCGCGGCTCGACGCGTTCCCTGGCGTGAAGGAACTGGCCGCCCTGATGCGGACCCGCCCGACCGACAGCCTGGACAGTTACCTGACCGGCATGGAAGCGCTGGCGGCAATCATCGGTTCGCCTGATTTCCCGACCAACAAGGAACGGCTTCGGGATATCGCCACAGTCGCCTATCACCGGGGGATTCACCTCGAGGGAACGGCGCGGCAGCTCCACGCCATCAACTGTCAGCCGAAGCGGGACCGGGCCCTGAGCCGGCTCGACATCCCCACGGTCGTCCTTCACGGCTCCGCCGACAAGCTGGTCTTCCCGCGCGGCGGCCGGGCCACCGCCCGTGCCATTCCCGGCGCGGAGCTCCGGATCTACGAAGGAATGGGCCACGACATCCCCGAGCAGCTCTGGCCCCGCTTCGTCGAGGAGATCGACCTGGTCGCCCGGCGAGCCGGCAAGTAGCCGGGGTCACGATCGCGGTGGCAGGGATTCCTTATGCTGGATGACCGCATGAGTAACCCAGGAACCCCCGAAAACCCGCTTCGGGTAGCGATCATCGGCGCCGGACCATCCGGCTTCTACGCTGCCGACCAGATCATCAAGGATCCCGAGACCCACGCCCAAGTGGATCTCTTTGACCGCCTGCCCACTCCCTACGGGCTGGTGCGTGGCGGTGTCGCCCCGGACCATCCCAAGATCAAGTCGGTGACCCGGGTCTACGAGAAGACCGCGGCCAAGGAGGGGTTCCGCTTCTTCGGCAACGTCGAGGTCGGCCGCGACCTGAACGTCGAGGATTTCGAGCAGCACTACCACGCGATCATCTACACCTTCGGGGCCGAAGCGGACCGTGAGCTCGGTATTCCCGGCGAGGATCTGCCCGGCAGCTACGCCGCGACCGCCTTCGTCGGCTGGTACAACGCCCACCCCGATTACGCCGACCGGAACTTCAAGCTGGACCAGGCGAAACGGGCGGTCGTGATCGGCAACGGCAACGTCGCCCTCGATGTCGCCCGCATGCTCGCCCTCGATGACGCCGAGCTGCGGAAGACCGACATCGCCGACCATGCGATCGAGTTGCTCGACGCATCGACGATCGAGGAAATCGTCGTGCTCGGCCGGCGCGGCCCGGCCCAGGCTGCCTACACCAACCCCGAGGTCAAGGAGCTCGGCGAGCTCGAGCAGGCGGATGTGATCGTAAGTCCGGAGGAGATCGAGCTCGACCCGGCCAGCAAGGCGTGGATCGAGTCGGACGAGGCCGACAAGACCGCCCGGGTCAACGTCGAGATCGTTCAGGAGTACGCCACGCGCCAGCCCACCGGCAAGCCGAAGAAGGTCGCGCTCCGCTTTCTCTCCTCGCCGGTCGAAATCAAGGGTGGCGACAGGGTCGAAAGCATCGTGATCGGCCGCAACGAGTTGGTCGACGTCGACGGCAATCTCAAGGCCCGCGACACCGGCGAGCGCGAGGAACTGGCTTGTGACCTGATCCTGCGCTCGGTCGGATACACCGGGGTCCCGCTTCGCGGGGTTCCCTTCGACGAACGGCGGGGCACGATCCTCAACGAGGACGGACGGGTGCTCGAAAGCCACGGCGGGGATCACCGCACCGGCCACTACACGGCCGGCTGGATCAAGCGTGGCCCCTCCGGCGTGATCGGCACCAACAAGAAATGCGCCACCGAAACCGTGGCCCATGTCTTCGAGGACGTTGCCGCCGGCAGACTCCTCGATCCCGCGAGCCCGGATCCGAATTCGATCGAGGAGCTCCTCAGGGAGCGGGGAACCCACTACGTGAGTTTCAGCGGCTGGGAGAAGATCGACGCGGCCGAGGTCGGCAAGGGTGAACCGCATGGCCGGCCCCGGGTCAAGTTCGTACGGATCGATGAGATGCTCGAAACCGCGGCCGAGCAGGCCGAAGCGGGCGCTGCCACGGGGGGCGAGTGATGGCCGCCGACCTGGCCGAGCTCAAGGGCATGATCGAGGCCGCGCTGCCCGGCTCGAGCGCCGAGGTGATCGACGAAACCGGCACCGGCGATCACCTGCGGGCCGAGGTTTCGGCACCGCAGTTCGAGGGCCAAAGCCGGATCAACCAGCACCGGATGGTCAAGGCCGCGGTTCGGGAGCGCTTCGATGACGGCACCATCCACGCCCTGACCATCAAGATCCTGGATTAGGTTCAAGCGTCGCTTGCCGGTTGCGGCGGGACTGCCCCCAACGGCACCGATTCCAAGCTATTGCTGCTGCCCGCCAATGAAGGTCGATCCGACCAGGGGTACGCCCGGCCGGTAGACGAAATCGGCGTGTGAAGCCGCTTCGAGCAGGATGGCGTCGGCGCGGGCCCCGGGGGCCAGGCGCCCGATGTCGGAACGGCCGAGCGCCGCGGCGCCCCCCACGGTCGCCGCGCGGATCGCCTCCTCGATCGTCATCCCCATGTCCCTTACGGCGAGCGCAAGGCAGAATCCCATCGCGGTGGTGTTGCTGGAACCGGGGTTGGTGTTCGTTGCGATCGCGACCTCGACCCCCGCGTCGATCGCACGCCGGGCATCGGGATAGGGCTGCCTGGTCGAGAAGTCGGTGGCAGGCAGGAAGGTCGCCACGGTCGAGCCCGAGGCGAGCGCGTCGAGGTCCGCGTCTTCGAGGTAGGTGCAGTGGTCGACAGAAGCCGCTCCCATCTCGACCGCCAGCTGCACCCCCGGGCCCGGACCGAGCTGGTTTCCGTGCACGCGCAGGCCGAGGCCCGCTTCCCGGCCGGCCTCCAGCACCCGGCGTGATTGTTCACGGTCGAAGGCGCCGACCTCGCAGAACACGTCGATCCAGCGGGCGTGCGGGGCGCAGGCGGCCAGCATCTCCCCGCAAACCAGTTCGACATAGTCATCCGCCCGGTCCTCGAACCCGGCCGGGACGACATGCGCCCCGAGGAAAGTCACATCGTCGGTAAATCCGGCCGCCACCTCCAGGCACCTCAGCTCGGAGGGGATGTCGAGCCCGTAGCCGGACTTGATCTCCGTGTGGGTGATCCCGGCCCGGATCGCCTCCCGGCGACGGCGGTCGGTCAAGCCGGCGAGTTCATCCCGGCCGGCCGCGCGGGTCGCCTCCACCGTGACCCTGATCCCGCCCGCCGAGTAGGGCTCGCCGGCCATCCGGGCCGCGAACTCGCGGGAGCGGTCACCGGCGAAGACGAGATGGGTGTGGCTGTCCACGAAACCCGGCATGACGCAGCGTCCGCCGGCGTCGACGTGACGGTCGGCCTGGGCACTCCCGGCCGGTCCGATCTCCGCGACGACGCCTTCCTCGAAGGTGATCGATGCGTTCTCGACCGCGCCGAGCATGCCGCTGCCAAGCTGCGGATCGTTGGTCAAGAGCAGGCCGATGTTCTCGATCGCGAGGCTGCTCACGACTTGCCTTCCACGGCCTCGACCGAGGCCGCGAGTTCGGCCGGGACGTCGATCTGCCGGTGCCTGCCTTCGGCGACGATCGTGCGCCCGGCGACCATCACCCGCTGCACGTCCCCGGCGTTCGCGGCGAACAGCAGCGACCCGACCGGGTCCCCCGGTGCGGTGCCGGCCATGCGGACGCTGTCCAGGCCGACCGTGACCAGGTCGGCCGGGGCCCCCGGAGCAATCCGGCCCCCCTCCGCCCATCCCAGTTGCCGGTAACCCGCGGCCGAGGCGATGTCCATCAGCGGCCCGCAGCCCAACACCCCCCGCTGACCGGTCGCGAGGCGCTGGTCGAGTTCAACCGCCCGCGTTTCCTCGATCGGGTCGATGACCGCGTTGGAGTCGGTGCCGATCGAGATCGAGGCTCCCGCGTCGAGCAGCCGGCGGGCCGGGCCGATGCCGTCGGCCAGGTCACGCTCGGTGGTCGGGCAGAGGCAGACGCCGCCGCCACCGAGGCGAGCGAAGTCACCCTCGTCGAGATGGGTCGCATGAACCGCGGTGAAGCGGGGCCCGGTCGCGCCGGCAGCTTCCAGCAGCGCGCTCGGCGTGGCGCCGTAGGCCGCCTGGCAGGCTTCGTTTTCCGCCGGCTGCTCGGAAACGTGCGCATGGAGCGGAGCTTCGCGAGCGGAGGCCCATTCCGCGACCCGGGCAGCCGAGCCGGGGTCGACCGCCCGGACGCTGTGTATCGCGGCGCCGACGCGGGCCATCGGAATCCCGCCGTTCTCCTGGCCGTGGCTGGCTGCCACCTCGCCGTCGATCAGCTCGACCCGCTCCGCCCAGGCATCGGCGTCGCCATCCGAGAAACGGATCTGGGCCTCGTCGGGGGTCGTGTCGATGCCGCCGTGGAGGTAACAGGTATCGAGCAGGGTGATCCTGATCCCCGCCCGCCGGGCCGCCTCCAGGATCGCCCGGCCCATCGCGTTGGGATCGTCGTAACGCCCGCCGCCGGGTGCGTGGTGGAGGTAATGGAACTCCCCGACCACGGTGATCCCGGCCTCCGCCATCTCGGCGAAGGTAGCCGTCGCCAAGGCCAGGTAGCGGTCCGGGTCAAGCCCGTCAAGGGCCGCGTACATCTGCCGCCGCCAGGTCCAGAAGTCACCGTGGCCGGAATGGGTGCGGCCGCGCAGGATCCGCTGGAAAGCATGCGAGTGGACGTTGGCGAAACCGGGCACGGTGAGGCCCGGCAGCCGTTCGGCTTCCCCGGGCGGGTCCGTTCCCGGCTCGACCGAGGCGATTCTGCCGGCCTCGATCCCTATCGTGACCGACGCGGCGGCCTGCTCGCCACCCAGCCAGGCGTACTCGCACCACAGTTCGATCGCCGGGCCCGGGCTCAAGAGCCGACCCGCTCGACGAACCGGGTGATCCGCTCGACGAACTCGTCCCGCTGGTGGCGTTCGAACTCGTCCCAGGTGGCGAGACTGGCCGTATCGGTGAGCCGGTCGAGGAAAAGCCTGCCGTCGAGATGGTCGACCTCATGCTGGACGGTGCCGGCGGTCAGGCCCCTTTTGACCTCGTCGTGCTCGACCCCGTCCCGGTCCAGGTACCTCACCCTCACCTCGACGTGACGCAGGACGTTGCCGCGGAGGTCCGGCACCGAGAGGCAACCCTCGTTGATCTCGACCATCTCCTCCCCGATCGGCTCGACCACCGGATTCACCATGACCAGCCGCGGGATCGGCGGCTTGTACGGATACCTCGGGTTTACTCCCTCCACTTCGGCCACCGCGACGCGCAGGTTCGAGCCGATCTGGTTGGCCGCGAGGCCGGCGCCATTCGCGGCCCGGCGGGTGTCGATCAGGTCGTCGATCAGCTGCTGGACCTCGGGTCCGGCCAGCTCCTCCGGGTCCACCGGGCGGGTCGGCTCACGGAGGACCGGATTGCCGATCACGGTTATCTCCCGGACGCTCATCCCCGCTCGCCGTCACGCATCGGGATCGCTACCCCGCGCTCGCCGGCCACTTCGATGGCGCGGTCATAACCGGCGTCTGCATGGCGAATCACGCCCATGCCGGGATCGGCGGTGAGGACCCGTTCCAGCTTCTGTGCCGCCAGGTCCGTGCCATCGGCAACGCAGACCATGCCGGCGTGGATCGAGCGGCCGATGCCGACTCCGCCCCCGTGGTGGATGCTCACCCAGGTCGCCCCCGCGGCAGTGTTCACCATCGCGTTCAGGAGCGGCCAGTCGGCGATCGCATCGGAGCCGTCGGCCATCGATTCGGTTTCACGGTAGGGGGAAGCGACCGAACCGGAGTCGAGGTGATCGCGGCCGATCACGATCGGACCCTTGACCTCGCCGGTCCGGACCATCTCGTTGAACCTCAGGCCGAGCCGGTGACGCTCTCCGTATCCGGCCCAGCAGATCCGTGATGGCAGGCCCTGGAAGGCGATCCGCTCGCCGGCCAGCCGGATCCAGCGGGCCAGCGACTCGTCGCCGGGCAGCTCCTCCAGGACCGCCCGGTCGGTTGCGGCGATGTCGGCCGGGTCGCCGGAGAGCGCGGCCCAGCGGAAGGGGCCCTTGCCTTCGCAGAACATCGGGCGGATGTAGGCCGGGACGAACCCGGGATAGTCGAAGGCCCGCTCGAACCCGCCCTCACGGGCTTCGGCCCGCAGGCTGTTTCCGTAGTCGAACACCTCGGCCCCGTCGTCGAGGAAGCCGACCATGGCCGCGCAATGGGCGGCCATCGCCTTGCGCGAGCGGTGGACGTACTCGACCGGGTCGGAGAGGCGCAGCGCGTCGGCCTCATCCGGGGTCATCAGGTTCGGGACATAGCCGACCAGGGGGTCATGGGCGCTGGTCTGGTCGGTCACGATGTCCGCCGGGAATCCGATCCGGCGCAGTTCCGGGAGGACATCCGCCGCGTTGGCGCAGAGTCCGACGCTGAGCGCCCGGCCGGCCGCCTTCGCCGACTCGCAGCGGGAGACCGCGTCCTCGAGGCTGTCGGCCTGCTCGTCCAGGTATCTGGTCTCGAGGCGCCGCCTGATGCGCTCCGGTTCGATCTCGATGCAGAGGGCGACCCCGTCGTTCATGGTCACGGCGAGCGGCTGGGCGCCGCCCATCCCGCCGAGGCCCGCGGTCACCGTGATCGTTCCCTTGAGCGAGCCGCCGAAGCGGCGGCGGGCGATCTCGGCGAAACATTCGTAGGTGCCCTGCACGATCCCCTGGCTGCCGATGTAGATCCAGGAGCCGGCGGTCATCTGCCCGTACATGGTCAGCCCCAGCTGCTCGAGCCGGCGGAATTCGTCCCAGTTGGCCCAGTCGGGCACCAGATTGGAGTTGGCGATCAGCACCCGTGGTGACCATTCGTGGGTGCGGAACACCCCGACCGGCTTGCCCGACTGGACCAGGAGAGTCTGGTCGTCGTCCAGCTTGCGCAGGCTGGCGAGAATCGCGTCGAAGGCCTGCCAGGAACGGGCGGCCCGTCCCGTCCCGCCGTAGACGACCAGGTCGTCGGGACTTTCGGCGACCTCCGGGTCGAGATTGTTCATCAGCATCCGCAGGGGCGCCTCCTGCTGCCAGCCCTTGCAGCTCAGCTCGTTTCCTCGCGGAGCGCGAACAGCGCGGGCACCGGGCAGACCATCGCTCATGACAACTCTCCGATCTCTTCTTCCACCGCGGCGAGTACCTCGCCTTCGCGGACTATTCGTTCCACTGCCGCCAGTTCCGGCGACTGCCACCGGTCCGGGCCGGGCCCGGGCGCGCATTCCCGCACCGCCCGCAGCGCCGCAGCAGTCCCCGGAGCGGGTGCGAGCGGCGCCCTGAGATCCAGCCCCCTGGTGGCGCAAAGCAGTTCGACCGTGACGATCCTTTCCAGGTTCGCGACCGAGCGGCGCAGCTTCCGGGCCGCGTTCCAGGCCATCGAGACATGGTCCTCCTGCATCGCACTGGTCGGGACCGTGTCACTGGAAGCCGGAACCGCAAGCTGCCGGTTGTCGGCGACCATCGCCGCCTGCGTGTACTGGGCGATCATCATCCCCGAGTCGACCCCGGGATCGTCGGCCAGGAAAGGCGGCAGACCGTGTGACCGGTTGGCGTCGAGCAGCCGGTCGGTGCGCCGCTCGGAGATCGCCCCGGCCTGGGCTGAGGCGATGCAGAGCAGGTCGCAGGCGACGCCGAGCGGGGCGCCGTGAAAGTTGCCGCACGATTCGACCCGGCCGTCCGGGAGAACCATCGGATTGTCGATCGCCGAATCCATTTCAACCTCGGCGACCCGGCGGGCATGCGTGACCGAGTCACGGGCGGCACCGAGGACCTGGGGGGCGCAGCGCAGCGAGTAGGCGTCCTGGACCCGGGGGTCGCCTTGCCGGTGGCTCGCGACGATCTCCGAGCCCGCCAGGAGCTTCATCATGTTTGCGGCGCTTTCCATCTGCCCGGGTTGCGGCCGGAGGCCGACGAGGTCGGCAGCGAAGGCACGATCGGTACCGAGCAGGGCCTCGACCGAGGCCGCGGCGGCGATGTCGGCGGTGCGGAGGGTCCGTTCGAGGTCACAGATCGCGAGTACGAGCATGCCGAGGATCCCGTCGGTGCCGTTGATCAGCGCCAGCCCCTCCTTCGAACGCAGCTTGAGCGGTTCGATCCCGGCCGATCGCAGCGCCTCCCCGGACGGGATCCGGGAGCCGCCGGGGCCCAGCACCTCGCCTTCGCCGATCAGGACCAGGGCGCAATGTGCGAGCGGCGCGAGATCACCGCTCGCCCCGAGCGATCCGTACTCGGGCACCACCGGGGACAGCCCGGAGTTGAGCAGCGCCAGCAGGGTCTCGGCGACCACCGGCCGGGCACCGGACCTCGCCATCGCCAGGCTGCGCGCCCTCATCAGCATCAGGCCCCGGACCACCTCGGCCTCGACCGGTTCCCCCATCCCCGCCGCGTGGGAACGAATCAGGGAAAGCTGGAGCTGCTCGCGGCGGTCGGCCGGGATCGAGGTCGTCGCAAGCGAACCGAAACCGGTCGAGACCCCGTAAACGGGCTCGTCGCTGTTGCCGAGCCGCTCGACGATCCGGGCCGATTCCTCCATTCGTGCGACCGCTGCGCCGGTCAGGGCCACCCTGGCCCCGAAGCGCGCGACGTCCATCACCTCCCCGAACCGCAGCCCCTTGCCATCGAGCCGGATCTCATCGGCGGTCTGCTTCGCGCTCATTTGGCGTTCGATCCCACGACGGCGATCGAGTCTAACGCCGCGCGGGGCAAGCTTCCGGGATTTCCGCCCCTCCGGCCGAATTCGCTGACCGCCCGGGCCCTTCCCCGTTGACCGCGCCGCGCCGCACGGGTCCGGAGAGTGGCCAGGGTCTAACATCAGTTACATGGCTGACCAGGAACTCACAGATCGCGTCCGCGAACTGATCAACGAGAACTCCGTGCTGCTCTTCATGAAGGGCACCCCCGAGGCCCCGCGCTGCGGGTTTTCGATGCGCACCGTTCAGGTGCTCGACCAGATGGGAGTCGAGTACGGAGCAATTGACGTACTGCCCGCCCTTCAGCCCCTGCGCGAAGTAACCAGCGAAATCTCCGACTGGGAGACCTTCCCCCAGCTCTATGTGAACGGCGAGCTGGTTGGCGGCTGCGACATCGTCGAGGAAATGTTTGACAACGGCGAACTGGCCGAGGCTCTCGGGGTCGAGCAGCCCGAACCCGCCGAACCGGATTTCGAAACCTCCGCTCCCGGCGAGCCGTACAAGAGCCCGCCGATGAATATTGAGGGCGCGTAGCGCTTAACCGGCGTGGGTGCCGTAGGCGAGCTTAAGGGACCGTCAACTGACGGAGTCCGATCATCAATTCATTGATGCCGTGATCGGACGGGTTTCTGTGGCATTCCGGTGCAGACCGGAATGCATGCGGTTAAACAGTGGCGGCTTCGGCGTCGTCCTTCACCTGGAAGGAAGACCCGCAGCCACAGGCAGCTACGACGTTCGGGTTGTTGACCTGGAACCCGGCCCCGGTCAGACCCTCGACGTAGTCAACTTCCGAGCCGAAGACGAACTGCATGCTGACCTTGTCGACGATCACGGAAACCCCGCGATGCTCGAAGACATGATCGTCTTCACCCCTGGTGTCGAAGGCAAGCGCGTACTGAAACCCCGAGCAGCCTCCACCCCGCACTGCAACGCGCAGCGACTGCTCCTCGCCCTCGGGAGAATCACCGATCAGTTCGGCGATCTTCTCGGCGGCGGCTTCAGTCAGGGTGATTGCGGATTCGGGCTGCTCGGACATGGTTAAAGAGTAGCGCGTGTGCCCGGCGTGGTCTGTGACGGGGGAACAGTTTTCCCGCCTGCTTTGCCCGACCCGGCCCGGTGTCTGATAGAACCGTTGGGTGTCCGCCGAGTCCACCATCGCGCTGGTGACCGATTCGACCGCGTCGCTCACCCGGGAGGATCGTGAGCGCCTCGAAATCAGCGTGGTCAACCTCTATGTGATCCTCAACGGCGAGCAACGGCCCGAGAACGAGATCGACGACTACGCCGCCTTCTACAAGGCGGTGCTCGAATCGCCGCAGCTCACCACCACTTCGCAACCCTCGATCGGGGATTTCATGGAGGTCTACGGGCCGCTTCTCGACGAGGGCAGGGAGATCGTCTCGCTGCACCTCTCGGGCGCGATCTCCGGAACCTGCGAAGCCGCCCGGCAGGCCGCGGTCCAGCTCGAAGCCGACGGTCGCGGCGGGGAACGGATCACCGTGGTCGATTCCCGCACCACCGCCGGCGGCCTGGCCTTCTGCAATCTTGCCGCCGCGAACGCGATCAAGGACGGCAAGGACGTGGCCGGGGTCGTCGCCCAGATCGAGGCCTGCCGCGAGGAGATCGACACGCTGATCCTGGTTGACACCCTCGAGTACCTGAGAAAGGGCGGCCGGATCGGCGGGGCCCAGGCCTGGATCGGCGGGGCGCTCAAGATCAAGCCGCTGATCACCCTCCGCGAGACCGTCGAGCCGGTCGACAAGGTGCGAACCCTCTCCCGTGCCATGCAGCGGCTGAAGGATCACGCCAGCGAGAAAGCCGCCTCCGGGCAGGAAATCACCTGGACCGCCCAACACATCCAGGCTCCGGAACTGGCGGCCGAACTGGCCGCCCACTGCCGCGAGGTCTTTCAGTGCGAAGGAGCATTCCTCGACGAGATGTCGACCGTGCTGGGATGTCATGCCGGCCCGGGGCTGGTCGCGATCGGCACGGTGCCCACCGACGCGGTCGGCTCGAAGTTCTGATGACTGCGGCGCTACCGCGGGCCTGGCGGGCGAGGCTGCGCCCGTGAACCTGGCCGTCACCGCGATCGGCCGCGACCGTCCCGGCATCGTCGCCGCAATCACCAGCGCCCTGCTCGAAGCGGGCGGCAACGTGGACGACTCGCAGATGTCGATCCTCCACGGCCATTTCGCCGTGATGCTGATCGTCTCGGTTCCCGCCGATGCCTCGCTCGAGTCGCTGGAGGCGAGGCTGGCCGAGGTCGGCCGCGAGTTCGACCTGGGCGGCATCACGGTCAGTCCGGTCGAGGGGCTGGATCGTGGAGCCGGACCGACCCATGTACTCACCGTCTACGGGGCCGACCGTCCCGGGATCGTCCATGACACGGCGGCCACGCTGGCTTCACTTGGCGTCAACATCACCGACTTGCGAACCCGGCGCACGGGCGATCCCGATTCGCCCCTCTACACGCTGATGGTCGAGGTAGCGGTGCCGGAAGGAACCGGTCCGGAACTCGACCAGGCCCTCGACGGGCTGCGCCAGTCGAAGCAGCTGGAAGCCCGGCTCGCCGAACTCGAGTCCGAGGTCTTCTAAGTGGCCGGCTCCGCGGTCTGAGGCAGGCAACCGTTGGCAGTTCGCGAGGTCCTCACCTATCCCGACCCCATTCTCAAGTCGGTCTGTTCCCCTGCCCAGTCGGGACCGGATGACCGCGAAGAAACCGGGCGGGTGATCACCGACCTGCTCGACACGATGAATTCCTTCGATCACTGCGTCGGCCTGGCCGCGCCCCAGATCGCGGAGTCGGTCCGGATCGCCGTGGTCGACATCACCGGCCATCCCAGGGCGAAAGAACCGCACGGGCTGATGGTGCTGGTCAACCCCCGGGTGGTTCACCGCTCGGAAGGAACGAAGGTCAGCCGCGAGGGCTGTCTCTCGCTGCCCGACCTCACAGCCAACGTTCGCCGCCCCCGAAAGGCCACGGTCGAGTTTCTCGACGGCCAGAGGAACCTCGAGATGAACCAGGTCCAGCTGGCCGGCTTCGAGGCCCGCTGCGTCCTCCACGAGATCGACCACCTCGACGGAATCCTCTTCCTCGACCGCGTCGCCTCAATCACCGACGATCTCTTCCGCCGCCAGAACTACGGCTAACCCGCAACCGACCCACTGCGCTGTCGAGGACCGGTTCGGATGGTCCGGTGGGTCGGTTTTCTGGCTGCTACGACGGAAATCCGACCCACTGCGGTGGAACAGGGCAGGTGAAGGGGGAAGTTGAAGGGATCCCGGGTCCGAGCTGGCTTCACGGCCAGGTCGCGTCCCTATCCAGGCTGGTGCCGCAGGTTTGCAACCTCTGAGGTCGGAAACCTGCGGCACCGGCCCCGAATCACGGTCAGGAATCGATCGAGATGCTGCTTGTCGGCGCTATATGCCGACAAACCGCATCTCGCGAAATGTCAACACCACCAACCGTGAGCGGGTCGTGCCCAGGGGCCTCCAGCCGTTCGCTGGCAAGGAGACAGGCCGGAAATGACCGCGATAGTACGCGGGTACATGAGCTGTCGTTTCCGGCCGACGACGAAGCTAGCGGACGGCTGGTGGTTCCTGGGCGCGGTGCCCGGGGGCTGTCTACCGGCGGCGGAGGGCCATTAGTCCGCCGACTACAAAGCCGGTGGCGACCGCGCCGACGATGATCTGCTTGCGGTGCTTGCGGAGCTGGCTCTTCCAGTCGGTGAGCTCGGTCACCCGGTCGCGGAGCTGGTCCACGGACTTGCCGAGCTCGGCCCTCTGGGCGTCGATGTCCGCCCGGATCTGGGTCGAGTTCCGCTTCGGAGGCGGTGGCGAGTAGGGCGAGCCTGCCGCGCCGGCGGCCGGGGCCGGGGTGCCCTCGGGAGCGACATGGCGGTTCGGTGTGCGGTCGACCGGGGCCTCCGGGCCGACGCCCTCGGGACGGAAAGGCTTCTCGACACCTTCGACCGGATTCTCCGATCCGGATGCGCCCGTCTCGGGCTTTTCGTCACTCATTGGAATCTTCTCCGGGGGTCAGCAGGGCCTTGGTCTTCTGGGCTTCCTCGATCGCCTCGGTCGGGATCGGGGCGCCGGTCTTCTCGAAAGAGCTGTAGGCGAAATACCCGGCGCCGCCGGCGATCGCGATGAAGATCACGCCTTCCAGCAGGTAGCCGGCCCAGGCGCCCCAGCCGAAGAGCGAGGCGACGCCGAGCGCGAAGGCGTGCATCAGCAGGATCAGTGCGAGGAAGGCGAAGACTCCGGCGGCGATGCCGACCGCCGAGCCGCGGGCCAGGGTGGTGACCTTCTCGCTGACCTCGGTCTTGGCGAGCTCGATCTCTTCACGGATCAGGTTCGAGGTGCGCTCGGAAACCTCGAAGACCATTTCCCCGACGGTCTTTTCGGATGCCGGGCGATTCGGATCCGGGCGGCCGGGTGGTCGCTGGTAGGGCGGCGGCTGGTAGTCCTCTGGAGCCACGGTCTATTCGGGCGGGTCCTCGTTGAAGAACCGGCGGTAGGCAACCGCAGCAAGCCGGGCGGCGATCAGGCTCGCCAAGGCGCTGCTCGCGGTGAGCATGACGCTCCAGGTGAGTCTTCTGACGATGTCGTTATCCATTGGTCAAACCACAATACCCAAGCCTCCGGAGAACGAATACGGAAACGGTCCGCGGGGTCGGAGGATCACGGGCGATCCCGTGGCTACCTGAGGTTCAACAAGACAGGCAGGAACAAACCCTCGGTCGGGGGTTCCCGGCGCCGCCCGGGCGTCAGCGGCGTTCCAGGCCTTCGCAGATCGCCTTGACCAGGAGGTCCCGGGCTTCGTCGAAGTCACGGTCGCTGCCGGGGATCACTCCGAATATCCAGCCGGAGAGGAGCTGCTCGATCGCGCCGTAGAAGACCATGGCGGCGAAGGCCGGGTCGATGTCCTCGCGGAAGATGCTCTGTTTCTGGCCGTCGGCGACGATCCGGCCGATCAGCTCGTAAGCGCGGTTGATCTCCTCCAGGTGCGTCTGGCCGAAGGAATTGGCCGCCCGCGTGACCTCGACGATGATCACCTTCATCAGGTCCGGGTCATAGCGGTAGGAGTCGATGATGAAACCGGCCACCGCGCCCAGCTTCTCCTCGTGGGCGAGGGTGCTGCGGTCGGCCTCATCGATCGCCTCGATCAGAAGCGACCAGCGCTGGATGAAGAGCTCGTTGAGGACGTTCTCCTTGGAGGAGAAGTAGTGGTACACCAGGCCGTAGGCGACATCGGCCTCATCGGCGATGTCGGCCACCCGGGTGGAGTGGAAGCCCTGACGGGCGAAGACGCGGACCGCCGCGTCGAGGATCTGGCGCCGGCGTTCCGGCGCGGCCTCACGAGCCATGAGCGACTCCTTCACTGAAAATTTCCGGCCGGCGATGGTTTACCGCCGGCAGCTTGCGGCGGACCTCCGCCTGCCTTTCGAGATCGAGTTCGGCACAGGCGAACCCCTCCCCCTCCTTCACTTCGGCCAGCACCTCGCCCCAGGGACCGACGATCATCGAATGCCCCCAGGAGTCGTACGAAGGCGCGGCGGTACCAACCTGGTTGGCCGCCAGAACGAATGCCTGGTTCTCGATCGCCCGGGCCCTGAGCAGCGTCTCCCAGTGGTCCCTGCCGGTGGCGCTGGTGAAGGCCGACGGCACCGTGAACGCGGTGGCGCCGCGATCGAGCAGGGCCCGGAAGAGTTCGGGAAAGCGCAGGTCGTAACAGATGGTCAGGCCGATTCTGAGATCGCCGGCGTCGGCCACCGCCAGACCATCTCCGGCCTGCTCGTGGTCGGACTCGCGGTACTCCACTCCGCCCGCTTCGACGTCGAACATGTGGAGCTTGTCGTAGGAGCACACGATCTGCCCTTCGGGGGAGATCAGGACCGAGGTGTTGGTCGGCAGAGCCGAAGGGGGAACGCCACCGGGGTCGGGGAGCATCGTGAAGCTGCCCGCCAGCAGGTGGATGCCGAGATCCGCGGCCCAGCCACGGGCGGCCGTGATCGCCTCTCCGTCGAGCGACTCGGCCCCGGCGGTGAGAGCAGCGCCATCCCCGAGCAGTGCCCATTTCTCTGGCAGCACGACCAGCTGTGCGCCGTCAGCTGCGGCGGCGGCAACCAGTTCGCCGGCAACTTCGAGGTTGCGGGAGCGGTCGGCACCTGAGTTGATCTGTACGACGGCAGCTCTCATGATCGGGACTTGATTGACACGTCAATCAAGAAGGAAAGTATAGGTCGATTAAGAAACCGGAGCGCCCGGCCTCAAGGCCGGGCGCTCCGAATACAGCGGGTGTGGCGGGTGCTCCCCTACCAGCCCTTCTTCACGGCCTTGGCACCACCGTTGAGGCTGGTGACCTTGAGGCCGGGTGAGCTCTTCTGCTGGGCGACGCAGAAGCGATCGGTGACCCAGCCGCTGTTCGAGTAGAGCTTGGTCTGGTCCGCGTAATGCGGGGACAGCTCGTTCGTGGCGGCCTGCGAGTAGGTCAGGATCGTCTTCACGTCCGGACACTTCGCGCCGGTCAGCGACGCCGTGATGATGAAGCTCGAGCCGTGGCGCACACTGTCGTACACGCCGGTGGATGAGTTCCTCACCGCGGAGGTCACGTTGAACATGCCCTGACCGCCGAAACCGCCGGGGATCGGGATCTGCTCACCGTTCTTGGTCACGTACTGGTAGTCGCGCCAGGAAGCGTCGAGCGGGATGCTCTTGCTGTTCATGTAAGTGACCGCAGCCGAGAGGGCCAGCGGCACGCCCGGCTTGGACGTGTCGAGACCACTCGGGGTATTGACCGGGTCGCTCAGGCTGAACGGATCCGCGAACGGACCGCCGGAAACCGCGAGCAGGTTGCCGATCACCTCGCGACCGAGGTAGGCCCCGGGCGAATCGAGGTTCTCGGTCCAGTCCCACTGGTCGAGCACCGTGCAGGCTGCCGACACATCGACCGAGTCGATCGTCGGGTGGCTCTCGCAGTAGTTGACCATGCCCGGAATCAGCACCTGGGCGCCGTAGTTCCGGTTGTTCGTGGTGAACTGACGCACGCGGTCGATCGAGAACTTGTTGCCCGGGTCACCGTCGGTGCCGTCGAGCCTGGTCTCGATCTGATGCAGGCCGTTCCGGGTCCTCAGCGACCGGGCCGACTGCTCGTTGCCGATGATGCTCGGGAAACCCTCCAGCGGAGCGTTCGGGTTCGACAGCCAGTAGCTGTCGTTCATGTTCGACCCGTAGTCCTTGCGGATCGCCAGCGGCATCTGGCTCGGCGGCAGGACACCGGTCACTACGGCTCCGGGTGCCTTCTGCATGTCGCAGTCCGAATTCGCGCCATCCAGCACCGCGACCTTCGAGCTGCCCCAGGCGACTTCACCCAGGCCAGGCGTGTTGCATTCCGCAACCCGCGCGTCGGTCAGGTTCGGCACGACCGAAACGTCGGCGTACATCGCGTTGCCCTTGGAGTCGGCCGCGATCGTGTTGACCCACGGCACACCCTGGTAGGTCTCCAGCGCCTTCTTCATGCCGGCAACGCTTTCCGCAGTGTTGAAACTGAAGAACTGGTTGACGACCCGAAGGCTGTTCGCATTCGCGTCGAACAGCGCGTAGGCGTAGTTGCTGTCCCAGCCGAACAGCGGGGTCTTCTGGATCGAAGTCGAGATCTGTCCGTGCTTGGTCGAGTAGAGGGTGCGGGTCTCGGTGTCCCCGTTGCCCTTGTCAACCGTGATCGTGTTCGACTTCATCGGGGTCGAAACCCCGTCGACCATGTACCTGGTCGGATCACTCGGGTCCAGCGACTCGCGGAAGAAGGCGAAGCGCCGCGCGGTCGAGACCGTGTGGCTCCAGGCCATGTTCTGCGTGTGGCCGATCTGGATCACCGGGCTGCCGAGCAGGCTGGCGCCGGAGACGTTGATCTTGCCGGGGATGGTCAGCTGCGATTCGAAGAACCGCTCGGAACCGGACCACGGGAAGTGGGGGTTGCCGAAGAGCATGCCCTTGCCGGTATCGGTTGCCTGCGAACCCAGCGAAACGGCGTTCGAGCCGATCGCGGCGGGCTTGTTGAGCGCCTTGAAGTCGGCGGCGGTGACGTTGGAGTCACCGGAACCGGACGGGGCGCCGGTACGCGTCTCGGCCGGCGGGGCCGCATTGGCGATGCCGTCGACCGCGGCGCCGGAGCCGGCCATGGTGGCGAGCTCGTAGAACCGCAGGTAGGCGTCGAGCGGGGTGATCTTCTTCACCCACGGCTTGCCCTTGCAGGTGCTGTCCTGGATCTTGTTGACGCCGGTCTTGGTCAGCCACGCGTTGTAGCCCTTGACGTAACCGTCGATCACTTCCCTGACCTGCGGCAGCGGACCATTCGGCGGCTTCATCTTCAGGATTTTGGGGATCGTGTTCTGGGCGATGACCAGCTTGTGCGAGAAATCCGACTCGAGGTTCGTGTACTGAATCCCGTTTCCGGTCAGCATCCAGGTGCCGGTCGGGCCGAAGTACTTCGAGCGCTCGCCGCGCACCGTGGTGTAGATATCCGCCATCGAGCAGATGTTCTCGTTGGCCAGGGCGTAGCCGTAGCCATAACCGAGGCCGCGCCAGCTGTCAGCGGTGATGCGCGGAATCCCGTACTCGGTGGTCCGGATCGTGACGCCGGGGCGGTTCAGCTCCTTGAGCCGTTCCCGCCTGGCCTTCGCCTTGAGCCGCTTGACCTGCTTCTTCACGCACTTGGCCTTCGCCTTGCCGCGCTTCTTCTTGCAGATCTTCTTCGCCTGCGCCGCAATGCTCGGCTTGGCCTGTGCCTGTCCTGCTGCAACACCGAATGCCATCAAGATGACAATGGCTGCAACCAAAAGTCTGATGGACTTCAAGTTCTCTCCAGTCTTTGACGAGACGCCCCTGCGGCCCCTCATTTCTCCAATCCCTCTAACCCCGAAAACAGAGCTTCGGAGCGGTCCAAGCATACATCCGCGTACGGTACGGCCGCTTTCCCGAAACCGCTTCCGTTTCCCGGTTTGTCGCCCGATCGGCGCTATTCTTCGGAAAGGGTCATTCGACCCGGGGAGAAAACCGAGAGGGAAAAGGGGAGTCAGGTGAAGCGATTCAATCTTCTGTTGATCGTGGCGGGACTGGCGGCGATGCTGCTGGCGATGCCGATGTCCGCGTCGGCCGGGAAGAAGCCGGTGGACAAGGCGACCAGCGGTCTCAAGGACACGCTCAAGACCAACGTCCGGATCATCAGTACCAGCCAGGGACCGGTCCGCTCGAGCGGCCAGCTCAAGGTCAAGGTCTCGGTCAAAGCTTCGAAATCGACGCCTCGGGACATCAAGAAGAACCCGATCAAGATCGCGCTTCATGGCAGCGCCAAGGTCATCTGGTCCCCCCGTTCGAACGTCTCGCTGTACGGCGAGACGCTGAAGCTCAAGCCCAACCACTCCAGGGTGGTGAAACTGAAGCTGAACCCGACCGGCAAGTCCAAGGCCGGCGATTGCGGGGCCCCGACCTTCGAGGTGACCGCGACCTACCGTTCCGGCAAGCGCAAGAAGACCGCAAAGTCCAGCCGCAAGCTGGCCCCCCAGAAGTCGCTCTGCGACGTGCCGGCTGGCGTTGACCTCGCCAGTTCCGACAAGTGTGACTTCATCGCCGGACCGGGCAATGCCTGTCTGGCCCCCTTCCCGAACGACTTCTACACCAGGGAGGACGAGGGCTCGACCACCGGAAAGCGGCTCGACCTCGACCCCGATTCCACGCCGGCGAACTCCTCCGAGGGCAAGCACATCGCCGTGAACGTGTTGAATCAGTCCGACGGGTTCAGCCCCGGTCCGCTGCTTTCGGTGCGGATCCCCGGCATGGACAACCAGGCCGCCTTCGACCAGTCCGGGATCGTTTCGATCAAGGAGATGAGCGCCGCCTACGCCCCCGCCCAGCCGGTTGTGCTGATCGACGCGGCGACCGGCGAGCGCCAGCTGATCTGGGCCGAGCTCGACAGTCAGGCGACCACGGATGCGGATCGCAATCTGATCATCCGGCCCGCGAAGAACCTGACGAACGGCCACCGGTACATCGTCGCGATCCGCAACATGAAGGATTCCTCCGGTGACCCGATCCAGGCTCCGGCCGCGTTCCGGCTGTACCGCGACACCGACCGCACCGGCGACAACAGGATCGAGAGCCGCCGGGCCCACTTCGAGTCGATCTTCAAGACCCTCGGCGATGCCGGAATCCAGCGGAAGTCGCTCTACCTGGCCTGGGACTTCACGGTGGCGAGCACCGAGAACATCACCGGCCGCATGCTTTCAATCCGGGACCGGGCCTTCGCCGGGCTCGGGGACACCAACCTGACCGACGGCGTGGTCCAGGGCGATGCCCCGGCCTACCACATCGATTCGGTAACCGACTACACGGGCAATCACACTGGCGCCGGCACCGAGGACGTCCGGGTGGTCAAGGGCACCGTCACGGTGCCCTGCTTCCTGAACCAGGCCGGTTGCCCGTCCGGTTCCACGTTTGATCTCGATTCCGACCAGATGCCGATCCGCAGCGAAGGGAACACGATGCAGGCGCGGTTTTCCTGCAACATCCCGCGCTCGGTGGTCGGCGACGGTGCCGGCGGTGGCGATGACACCCAGTTCCACCAGACGGCCCGCCCCTCGCTTTACGGTCACGGTCTGTTCGGCTCGATCAATGAGGTGACCAGCCGCAACATCCGCCAGCTCGGCGTCGAGAACAACGTCCTGGTCTGCGGCTCCGACTGGGTCGGGATGGCCGACCAGGACATTGGATCCGCGATCAACGCGCTGCTCGACCTGAGCAAGTTCCCGGCCCTGCCGGATCGCCTGCAGCAGGGTTTCCTCAACTTCCTGTTCCTGGGCCGGCTGATGATCCACCCGGACGGCTTCGCGGCCGACCCGGCCTTCAAGGTCGACGGACACTCGGTGATCGACACCAGTGACCTCTTCTACTACGGCAACAGCCAGGGCGGAATCGCCGGCGGTGCCCTGACCGCGGTGGCGACCGATTTCACCAGGTCGGTGCTCTACGTGCCGGGTATGAACTACTCGATGCTGCTGACTCGCAGCACCGACTTCGAGGACTACAAGTCGATCCTCTACCCGGCCTACCAGAACGAGCTCGAGCGACCCTCGATCTTCGCCCTGATGCAGTCGATGTGGGACCGCGGCGAGCCAAATGGCTACGCCAACAACATGACCAGCAATCCGTTGCCGAACACCCCGGCCCACCACGTGATGATCGAGATGTCCTACGGCGACCATCAGGTGGCGAACGTCGCAACCGAGGTCGAGGCCCGGACGATCGGCGCTCCGCTGAGGACGCCGACGATTGACGCGGACCGGGCCGCCACGGGCCTGATCGAGCCGTTCTACGGTCACGACACCCTGGGTGACCTGGCCGGCCCGGCTGCCGACGGCAACGCCTATTTCGTCTGGGACATCGGCCCCCAGCGGCTGCAGGAAGATCCGGAAGGCAGCGGCAACATGAAGCTGTTCGGAACCGATCCGGCACCGCTGACCAATACCCCGCCGGTCACCGGCGAGTCCGACACCCCGCTCGGCGAGACCAGCGGCATCGACCCGCATGACACGGTGATCGAAGAGTCACCGCTGATCCGCAAGCAGATCGCCGACTTCCTCAAGACGGACGGCAAGGTCACAAACCCCTGTGGTCTCAACCCCTGCTACGCCGCCAAGTGGAAGGGCATGCCGTAGGCCGGAAGTTCCCGCCCGGGTTGGAGCCGTTCGCCTGATCTGCGGGCAGCTTCAACCCGGGCTCTTTGTATGGTGAACCGTCGTGGCTTCACGACGTGAGAAGAAAAGGACCGAACGCACCCGGGCCCAGATGCCGAGGTGGATGTTCGAGACCCGGACCCACCAGTGGCATGAAGCCGGCCTTGGCGAACAGATCGTCGGCCCGCCACAGGGACGGACCTGGCCGAGGCTGATCCTCTTCGCCGTGCTGATCGCGGCGGTCCTGGTCGCCTTCAATCACCGGCAGGACATCGCCCCGGGCTACGGCACCGAGGCGAGGATCCTCACTGCGATCCTGCTCTTTGGCCTGGGCTGGGGTTTCGCCTCCGCCCTCGGCCGCACGGTCACTCCCTTCATCATGCGCCGGCTCGACCCGGGAACGGCCGGCACACTCGGCTTCGTCATCCGGCTGGGCACGATCCTGATCGTCGGTCTGGTCGCGCTCGGGATTGCCGGGGTCAAACCGCAAACCCTGGCGGTCGGCGGTGCGGCCACCGCGATCGTCCTCGGTCTCGCCGCCCAGCAGACCCTTGGCAACGTCTTTGCCGGGGTCGTGCTCCAGAGCACCCGGCCGTTCCGGGTCGGCGAGCGGGTGCGCCTGACCGGCGGGCCGATGGCCGGCTCGGTCGAGGGAACGGTCAGTTCGCTCGGCCTCTTCTACACGACGATCCTCAAGGGCCAGGACCGGATGATGATTCCCAACAACCTGCTCCTGCTGCTGGCGGTCGAGCCGCTGCGCGAACCGGATTCGATTGATCTGAAGGCCCGCTTCGACAGCCACCTGAGCCCGGCAACCGTTCAGGAGATGCTGCGCCAGGCGATCACCGTGCCGACCCTGCGGCCTCCCCGCATCGAGCTGGAGGAGGTCGACAGGGACGAAGTGGTGCTTCGAATCAGCGCCACCCCGGTCAACCCGTCAGACGGCGCCAGGCTGGCCGAGCAGGTCGTCTCGGTAACCCGCGGCACCTTCGAATACGAGAAGCCGGATCCGGAAGCGATCGCGAGGGAAAAGGGGCCGGACCAGAAGCCCGACCCCGATGTTCCCCACGGTCATTCCTGAGCGGGACTTCCTAGCGGTCGAGGGGGAGCTTCAGCGTCAGGCCATCCGAGGCCTTGCCTGAAGTGGCAGTGACCTTGAGGACCAGCTTGTTCGCCTTCACGGTCTTCTTCACGGTCGGTGTGAGGGTCACCGTGGTCGACTTCTGGCGGAAGATCCGCGCGAAGTTCCTGCAGGTCTTGTGCGGGAGGGCCACACCGGCCACACAGACCTTGCCTTCAGCCGAGTCCGCGGTACCGCTGTTTGCGATCTTCAGTTTCAGCCTGAGTTGCCTGCCCGGCTTCGCCTTCGGAGCGGGACCCTGAAGCGTGACCTTCAGCTTGGCTGCCCGGGCCTTGATGTTGGCGTCTGCCGACGAACCGGTGAGCGGGTCCTGGGCGCGGTCCCGGAGGCCGTCTGCGTCGGCGGCGGTGCCGTTCGGGCTGGTGAAGTAGCGGATCCGGTTGACCGAGAGCTTCGCCGCCGGTGAAGCGGTGGTGGCAAGGTTCGGATCGGTGTTCGGGTAGACGCCGTCGATGCCAAAGCCGCTGGCCCCGTACGCCTTCATGTCACCGCCGCACTGCCTCTCGGAGGAGCCGGTGGGAGTCGAATCGTCGAGGTAGTAACCGGCGAATCCGTTGAAGATGCCGCCGGGTTCGACCGAGCTGTCCGCCGAGACCAGAGTGGTCGCGGTGCCTTGCGCGCCGGTCACCTGCTGCCAGAGGTACTGGCCGCTGGGCACGTCGGCCGGCGTCGCCTTGTCGATCGAATCGTCGAAGGGCTGACCATCCTGCTCGCCGGGAACGCCGTCGATCTTGACGCCAGTCGGGTTCAGCTGGTCACGATAGGTCATGCCTACCGCCTGGTCGTTGTAGTCGGTCCAGACATACATGAGCGGGATCGGGTGGACCCGCACGTGGATCATCCGGTCTTCGCGATCGGAGTAGTAGACATGGGTGTCCTCCACATACGGGCCGGAGTTGGCGCCCATGTAGTCCCGGATCGCGCGGACCGGGCCGTCCTTGATCGCGAGAATCGTGCCTTCGTCGTTGTCGCTGCCGCGATTCCAGTTTCCGGAGAAGGTGTATTCACTCCGGCCGCAGCCACCGAGGCCACCGGCCGAGGCCGCCTCGCGGTCGAGAATGTCGGTATCGCTCGCGCCACCCGCCTTGATTTTGATTTCGTCTTCCATCCAGCGGTCGGTGGAGTGGAGGGTGTAGTTGGCTGTGCTGACCGTCGAATCTTCGGGATTGTTCGAGTTCGAGAACCCGTAGTCATCGATCAGGGTCTCGCCCGGCCCGAGGTTGGTCAGGTTGAAGTCGTAATCGACATAGTCCTTCCCGGCCGAGGGGTCGAGTGAACCGTCGGACTTGAAGAGGTAGACCTGGGCGACGCTGGTGTCGATCGGATCGACCACATCGATCCGCGTCGCGGTGGAACCGATGACGCCTTTCGGCGAAAGCGTGGCGGCCGGAGCGGCATCTCCGGTGTCACTGCCCATGAAGGCGATCTCGTCATCCGGGTCGAGATTGGGGTCTGCGTCGGCGCCGGAGCGGGTCTTGGCGTCGGCGTAAATCTCGACGTCGAAGGTCAGGTCGTTGTTGACGTAGGCGGGCGCCTCGTCGGGATAGAGGCCGCGGGCACTGACCGTGTGGCGCTGGTCCACCTGAACCGGAACCTGGACCCACTTTCCTTCCCATTTGAAACCGACGATCCGGCCCGGCGCGACACCGTCGAGCCCCGCGACCTGGCTGCCCTTCAGAACGACCGGATCATTGCCCCGGTCGGCCGGAGCCGCCGACGCGACACCACCGATCCCGGTTGAAATTGCCGCGGCGAGGCCAAGCACAGCCATCGACCGCGCGAACGTCTTACGCGCGAGGTCCCATCCCATGTCGGGAAGGATAGCCGCTCAGCCGCGGAGTGGAATCAGGAAGTAACCGCCGACGCCGGCAAATCCCCAGTCACCCGCGCTGCCGGTGACCGAGACGCTCAGCTTCAGTTTCCTGCCCTTCGCGAACCGGCCGACCCTGGTCTTCAAAGTCACGGTCCGCTCGTTGCCGATACCGAGATCGTTGACCCGGGTGCATGGCCTGCCGGTCAGTCCCTTGCCGAAAACACAGGCCTTCGCTTTCCGGATCCGGAAGTTGCCGCTGTTTCGTACCTTGACCCGGAGCCTGATCGCCCGGCCACGGTGCGCGGTTACGCCCCGGGTGAGGATGTAGGCGCGGGCCGAACCCATGCCATGCTTCATCGGGCTCGGGCTGCTGGTCGCGGTCAGCGGGCTGCTCACCCTGGCCGTGTAATTCTCCGCTTTGGCGACCCCGTCAGCCGGCGGGCCGAAATAACGGGTGCGCCTGGTCGTCAGAGTCTTGAAACCGGCGCTGCGGGGGTCCGTGTTCGGGGTTATGCCCGTGTCGCCCTCGCCGAAGATCCCGAAGCCGCTGGCTCCGATCGACTGGCCGTCACCCCCGCACTGGACCTCGAGCGGACCGGACGGAGTCGAATCGTCGAGGTAGTAGTTGCCGAAGTTCGGGTCCGTGAGATCGGTATCCGATCCCATCACCGTGGTTGCCGTTCCCTGGGGGCCGGAGATCTGCTGCCACGAGTAGGCCCCGTTCGAGATGTCGGCGCTGGTGGTCGGGGCGATCGAATCCGGATTGCCGTCGACCGTGACGCCGGCCGTGTTCTTCGCGTCGCGGTAGGTCATGCCGATCGCCGAAGGCGCGAAATCGGTCCAGGTGTAGAGATCGGCCATCTGGTGAACCCGGAGGAAGATCGTGTTCTGCTCGTGGTCCCGGTAGTAGATGTGCTCGCGCTGGACGTAAGGCCCGGAATTGGCGCCCATGTAGGAGCGGATCGCCCGTACCGGCCCGTCGATCACGGCGACATAGGTGCCCTCGTTATCGGTCGAGTTGTCGTTCCCGCTGGTCGAATCCTGGCCCCAGCGGCCGGAGAACGTGTATTCGGAGCGGCCGCAGCTGCCCCGTCCGGCCTGCGCGACTTCCCGGTCGAGGATGTCGGTTCCGTTCGCGTTGCCGGCCCGGATCTTCAGTTCGTCTTCCATCCAGCGGTCGTACGAGTGGAGCTCGTAGTCGTCGGTCTTGACGGTCGAGTCCTCGGGGTTGAACTGGCTGAAGTAGCCGTAGTCGTTCAGCAGGGTCTGTCCCCCGGTCAGTCCGGTCAGCTTGAAGTCGTAGTCGACGTAGTCCTTGCCGGCCGAAGGGTCGAACTTCCGGTTGATCGATCGGAAGAGATAGACCCAGGCGTTGCCGCCACCGACCGGGTCGCTCACCCTGACCGCCGTTCCCGAGCCCGGAACAACCGGGGCGGGAGCACCAACGCCGGCCGGAACCCGGCTGCCGGTGTCACCGCCCATGAAGGTCAGCTCGTCGTTGGCGTCAAAGGTTGCGTCCTCGTCGGCGCCCGACCTGGTCTTGGGGTCGGCGTAGACCTCGAGATTGAAATCCGGGCTGCTGTCTCCCACGTAGGTGCGGTTCTCGGGCGGGTAAAGGCTGCGCACGTCAACCGTGTGGCGCTCGTCAACCTGCACCGGGATCTGGCTCCAGCGACCGTTCCTGAAGGAGAAGCCGACCAGGCGCGCCGGGTCGGCCCCGAGCAGCCTGGCGATTTCACTGCCCTTGAGCACGACGGCATCTCCGGAGCGGTCCGCCGGTGCCGCGGCGGCGTTGCCGGTGAATCCGAAAATGATTGCCACGGCCAGGCCGAAGGCAGTCAGTCCCTGCGCGAACTTCCTGGGCACGTTTCTCCTTGATCGTTGGTCGACGGTGATTTGAACAGACCAGGTCAGCCGCAGTTGCGGGCAACCGACTTCTGAAATCTGCCGACATCCTTGCCGATCCTCATCACCCTGGTCCGCGCGGCCTTTTTCGCTGGCTGGCTCTTCGCCTTCTTCAGCGACTTCTTCGCCGTGACCAGCCGCTTGCGGGCGGCGGCGAGGTTCCGCCTGGATTTGAGGCAGGCGGTCGACGGCCTGACCGGTCCGGTCGGCCCGGTCTGGCCCGTGGGCTGAGTCGGCCCCGTGGGTCCGGTCGGTTCGGTTGGGCCGGTCGGCCCGGTGGGCCCAACAGGTTCGGTTGGGCCCGTGGGTCCGGTCGGTTCGATCGGTCCGGTCGGTCCGGTGGGTCCGGTGGTTGTCTCGCCGGTGCTTCCGGTCGGCCCGGTCGGTCCGGTCGCCGTGGTCTCCCCGGTCGGGCCGGTCTGGCCCGTGTTCCCGGTCGGCCCGATCGGCCCGGTCTGACCGGTCTGGCCGGTGGTTCCGGTCACAGCGACGGAGATTCCGGTGCCCTGAACGGCGGCGCTGGCCAGGGACCCGCCACCTGATCCACGCACCTCCAGAACCGCGTTCTTCAACCCCGGGCTGGTCGGCTTGAAGGCCAGGCGGTAAGTGCAGGACGCACCCGGGCCGAGTGTCCTCGTCACGCAGTTGCCGCTGGTGTTGAGGAAATGTGCGGCGCCGCTGCCGACCCTGGCCACAAGGTCCACATATCGCGACGAGCGGGCCGGGTTGCTGACCGTGAACACCTGACTTGGGGTCGAGAGGTTCACACCGGACTGCCCGAAATCATATGAGGACGGCGTGATGGTCAGCGAGGGGTCGGCCGCGCCGGTCCCGGCGAGGGAGATCGAGATGTCGGGGTGAACCGTGTTTCCGTCGGGATACGCGGACTGGTTCGGAATCACCAGGTTGGCGGTGACCGCACCTGCCGAAGCCGGGTCGAACCGTATCCCGATGCTGCAACTCATTCCGGACGGCAGGATCTGGTTCGAACAGCTGTCACCGTCGATTTCGAACCCGGCTCCGCCACTGACCACGGCCTGACTCAACGACAGCTCGTAATTGCCGGTGTTGTGGATCGTGAACTGCTGGCTCGCGCCCGGGCTTTCGCTGATCTCCAGGGTGCCGAAGTCCCGGCTCGCCGGCGACACATCGGGCGGTCCGTCCGGGGGTCGGATGTGGCGCCTGGAAGTCAGTTCGATCGGATTGTCGACTTGCTGTCTCCTGCTCTCTGCCTCGACGGAATTGCCACCGGGCGGTCCGTAGAAGATCGAGCGCTCCATGGTCACTTCGTTCTCACTGCCGCCCGCTCTCGGGTCGGTGTTGGGCAAGTCGGTCCCGATCGGGGTCGCGACCTTGAGTTGAAGCCCGCTTGCGCCGTAGGCGAACGCATCCCCTGTGCACTGATAGGTCGGATCCCCGGTCATCTGGCTCTGGTTGAAGGTGGTGCTGGGGCTGCTGTTGTCGAGGTAATAGGCGGTGACCGCGACATTCGGGATATCGGTGACCAGCCGCGAGACTGCGTCGACCGTTCCCTGCGTGCCGGTGATCTGTTCCCAGCCGCTCACTCCCGCGCCCGCGGACGGGTACTGGATGCCGGTCAGGTCCCGGGGGTCGATGAATCCGGGCACGGTGAACAGATCGGGCGTGCCGTCCACGGTCACCCCGGTCGTATTGATCGATGAACGCCAGGTCATCCCGGATGCAGCCGGCGAGTAGTCGGTGAACGACATGACATACGGGATCGAGTGAACCCGCAGATAGGTCCGGGAATCCTGGCGATCGCGGTAGAAGATCTGTTCACGCTGCGTATACGGGCCGCTGTTGGCGCCGATGTATGAACGGATCGCCCGGACCGGGCCGGCACGGTTGGTGACGAAGGCGCCTTCGGCGTTGTCGCTGCTGTTGAAGTTCTCACGGCCGGTGAAGGTGTCCTCGGTGCGACCGCAGTAGCCGGGGGTGAAGGCGACCTTGTCGCGATCGAGAATGTCCGCCCCGCTGGCCGAGCCGGAGGTGATTCTGAGCTGGTCATCGATCCAGCGGTCGATCGAATGGACCGAGTAGCTCGGGGTGGTGAGGGTCGTGTTCTCGTTGTTGTAGCCGTTGGCCGGCGGGTTGGTGTTGAGCGGGAAGAAGTAGCGGTAGTTGTCCCTGTAGCTCGAGCCGATCCCGTTCTGGAGGGAAGGCGAATAGGTCACATATTGCTTGCCGGCACCGGGGCTGAGGGTGCCGTCGGACCGGAACAGGTAGACGAACGAGGAGTCTCCGTTCAGAGGATCGTCGAGTTCGAGCTCCACCCCCGAGCGGGGAACCACGTGGGCCGGATCGGAATCGATCGGCGCCTTCGACCCCGAGTCGAAGGCCATGAAGACGAACTCGTCATTCGGGTCGAGGGTGGCGTCAGGGTCGGCGCCGGCCCGGGTGCCGGGGTCCGCGTACACCTCGACGTTCACCGGGATCAGATAATTGGTCACGTATCCCTGGTTGGCGCCGCCGGTGACCCACGGATAGAGACTCTGCATGTCGATCGTCTTCCGTTCATCGACCTGCAGCGGGATCTGGTCCCAGGCAGATCCGGTCCAGCGGAAGGCGACGAGCCGCCCCGGATCGATCCCGGCCAGGTTCCCGGCCTGGCTGCCTTTCAAAACGACCGGATCGGAATCGCGGGCGGTCAGCGCCGCAGCCGCAGGCGGAGCGAAAAGCAGCGCTGCGAGCAGCAGCAGAGCGGCCGCCCCAAGCGACCGCAGCACATCTCCCTTTGAAACTCCCCCTGTTTCCATCAAGGGAAGGGTACCGCCGGTTCCGGGCAAAACCGCTCAGCGGCGGCGTTCGACCTCTTCGACCATCAGTTTCGTGTGCAGGGCGGCGATCAGGTCCTTGAGCGGTTCGGCCCCGGCTTCGATCAGCTCGACCGCGTGTTCTGGCGTGATCTCGCCTTCGAGCCGTTCCATCAGCACGTCGACCTCCTCCTTGACCAGGGCTTCGAGGGCATGCTTGTAACGCAGGGTGTCATAGACCGTGAAGCCGATCTGTTCGTCGTAGCCGCCGGCCCGGAAGCGTGACATCGCCTCGATGATCTCCACGTCCGAGGGCGAGTAGCCGCGCGAGTTCGGGGTCAGGATGCCGATCTCGGCCAGTCGCTCCAGAACCTTCTTCGGCACGCCGTACTTCCTGACTTCGGTCGCACTGGTTCGGGTCCGCTCGCCGGCCAGGGCGCGCTCGAGAATCCGGTCCTCGACCTCCAGCATCGCCTCGGCCTGCGCCGGGTCCTCCTCGAAGAGCGCCCGGATCGCCTTCAGCGGCAGGTACCGCTCCTCCTGCAGGCGCTTGATCAGGCGGATTCGTTCGACCGTTTCCGGCCGGTACCAGGCCATGTTGCGGGAAGTCCGGACCGGCTCCGGCAGGAGACCCTCCCGCAGGTAATGCTTGATGGTCGGGGCCGGGACGCCCGAGGCTTCAACCAGCCCGGACATCTTCAGAAGCTGTTCGGCCGGCGCGTCCGGCTTCTCTTCGGCTGCCGCCTGGGTCACGCCCGGAACTCCATCTCTCCCCCGCTCCCGGGCCCGGCGGCGACACCGGATTCGAACAGGCCCTCGATCTCCTCCGCGCTCAGTCCGGCCGAGGCCAGCACCTCGCGGGTGTCGGCACCGATCGCCGGGGCGGGGCCAGGTTCCGCGGCCGGGGTGCGACTCATCTTGATCGGCGAACCGATCTGCCTGACCGGTCCGATGCCCGGCTGTTCCCACTCGACGATCATTCCGCGTTCGCGGAGCAGATCCGACTCGACCGCTTCATCGAGTTCGAGGATCGGTTCGATGCAGCAGTCGTACTGGTCGTTGAATGACTTCCACTCGTCCCGGGTCCGCTCGCGGAATACCGCAGCAACCTTCTCCCAGGCCTCGCCCCCGGGCCGTTCAAACTGGATCTCGATCAGGTCCTCGTGGCCCGTGCCTTCACAGAAGGCGCACCAGAACTTGGGCTCGAGCGCGCCGCAGCTGACCCAGCCGTCGGCCGCCTCGTAGGTGAGGTAACAGACGATGCCGCCGCCCAGCATCACCTCTCCCCGCCGTGGTACCTCGCCCCCGGCGAAGTAGGCGCCGGCCGCCATCGCCAGCCAGGCGAAGGCTCCGTCGGTCATCGAGATGTCGACCATCTGGCCCTTGCCGCTTCGGCCCTTTTCGATCAGCGCGGCGAGGATCCCGAAGGCGGCGTTCATCGCGCCGCCACCGAGGTCGCCGATCTGGCCGGCCGGCTGGACCGGCGGGCCCCCGGCCTGGCCGGTCATCGCCAGCATGCCGGTCGAACCGAGGTAGTTGATGTCATGGCCGGCCCGGTCGCGTGACGGGCCGTCCTGGCCGTAGCCGCTGATCGAGCAATAGACGAGGCCCTCGTTCTTTCGGCTCAGGGTTTCGTAATCGACCCCGAGCTTGGCGGCCACGCCAGGCCGGAAGCCTTCGAGCACCACGTCGGCGGTCGGCAGGAGGCGGTAGAAGGCTTCGCGGCCCGCCTCGCTTTTGAGGTCGAGACGGATCGAGCGCTTGCCCCGGTTGAGTGACAGGTAGAGGCCGGAAGCCGTCGCCTCGGCGGGGTCGGCATCGCTTTCGTAAAGCGGCGGGGCGTAGCGGATGTAGTCACCGGGGCCGGTGTCCTCGACCTTGATCACCTCGGCCCCGAAGTCGACCAGCATCTGCGAGCAGAAGCCGCCCGGCAGAAGCCGGGTCAGGTCGAGGACCCTTATTCCTTCAAGTGGCAGACTCATGCCACTTTCAGGCCGAGCATCTCGCGGGCTTCGGCGATCGTCGCGACCTTGCGGCCGGCGTCCTCGACCATCTGCCGGGCCTTGCCGATCAACTCCCCGTTTGACTTGCACATGGTGCCGTCGGGCAGGTAGAGGTTGTCCTCCACCCCGGCCCGCACATTGCCGCCGAGGGTGATCGCAGCGGCCAGCAGCTTCCACTGGTCGCGGGAAATGCCGATCACCTGCCAGTTGTTCGGGCCCTCGGGGCCGCCCGGCACCTGGTCGGCCATGACCGCCACGTTGCGCGGGGTCGGCCGGATGCCGCCGGTCACACCCATGACCAGGGAGATCTGGGAGGGCGGCTTGATCAGTTCCATGTCATAGAGCGGATCGAGGTTGGCGACGTGACCGGCGTCAAAGCACTCGTGCTCCGGCTTGATGCCGAGGTCGTTCATCGCGGTGATGAACTCGACGATCGTGTCGAAGGAGTTCTCGAAGACCGCCTTGAAGACGAAGTCCTTCCGGCGCTTCGAGTACTTGGCGTAGTTCATCGAGCTCATGTTGAGCGCGGCGACATCGGGGCGGCAGGCCTCGAGGTAGGCGATCCGCTTCTCGATCGGCACGCCGATCGCGCCGGTCGAGTAGTTGATGATCACCTCCGGGCACTCGGCCTTGATCGCCTCGGTGATCGCCTGGAAGTCCTCGATCTCGTACGAGGGCGTGCCGTCCGGGGTGCGGGCGTGGATGTGGATCTGGCTGGCACCCTCGTCAACCGAGCGGCGCGCCTCGGCCGCGTACTCCTCGGGGGTGTACGGAATCGCCGGGCACTGGTCCCGGTTGGCGATCACCCCGGAGATCGAGTTGCTGATGATCACCGGGTCTTCGAACTTGCTCACTGCGTTTCTCCATTCGGGTAGTTCGCGGCGTCGTTTCCGATCGCGGCGTTGATCGCGTTGACGAAGTTCTCGAGTTCGGGCTTGATCTGGTCGGGTGGATCGATCGCCTGGTTGTAGCCGAGGTTCGACCACTTGCCCTTGAACATGATGCGCGGCTGGGCCAGCAGGCCCTTGTCGAATTTCACCTCGGCAAACTCGATCTGCTGGATGTGCATCCGGACCGAGTGGACGTCGTTGAAGCCGAAGATCTCGACCACCGAGCCGTCGAAGCGGATCACGCCGTTCAGCTGAACCTGCTCGTGGGGAATCGTGACCTCGATCACCTCGCTCATACCGGCATTACCCCGTGCTTCTTCCAGGGACGCTCGACATGCTTGTCCTTTGCCATGCGGAGACCGCGGATCACGGTCTGCCGCGTTTCGCGCGGGTCGATGATGTCGTCGATCATCGCGTTGCCGGCCGCGATGTAGGGGTCGATCTGCTGGCGGACCGCGTTCAGCATCGCCTCGCGGGTCGCCTCCGGATCATCGGCCGCCTCGATCGCCGAGCGGCCAATGATGTTGACCGCGCCCTCGGCCCCCATCACCGAGATCTCGGCTCCGGGCCAGGCGACGATCAGGTCGGGCTCGTAGGCCCGGCCGCACATCACGTAGTAGCCGGCGCCGTAAGCCTTGCGGACCAGCACGGTGATCTTCGGCACGGTGGCGCGGCTGACCGCGTAGAGCATCTTGGCCCCGTGGCGGATGATCCCCTGCTGCTCGACCTTCGAGCCGACCAGGAAGCCGGGCACGTCCTGCAGGAAGAGCAGCGGGATGTTGAAGGCGTCGCAAAGGTTGATGAAGCGGGCCGCCTTGTCGGCGGAATCGACGTCGAGCACGCCGCCCAGTACCTTGGGCTGGTTGGCGACGATGCCGACCGGCTGGCCGCCCATCCGGGCGAGGCAGGTGATCAGCGACTTGGCGAACTTCGGCTTGATGTCAAACCAGTCACCGTCATCGACGATCTCCTCGATCACCTCGTACATGTTGTACGGGGTGCGAGGCGAATCGGGGATGATCTCCAGGAGCTTCTCCGAGCCGCGGTCCTCCGGATCAGCCGTTTCGGTAACCGGGGGCTTCTGCTCGCAGTTGCTCGGGAAGTAGCTCAGGTACTTCTTGATCGACTCGATGCATTCCGGGTCGTCCTTCACCTCGAGGTCTCCGACCCCGGACTTGCGGCAGTGAACCTTGGCTCCGCCGAGGTCCTCCATCTCGATCTCCTCGCCGGTGACGGCCTTGACAAGGTGCGGACCGGCCAGGGCCATCGCGCCCTGCCCGACCACCATCGGCACGAAGTCCGAAAGACCGGGGATGTAGGCCGTGCCGGCGGCGCAGGGACCCATCATCGCGGCAACCATCGGCACCACGCCGGACATCTGGACCTCCTCGCGGAAGAGGTGGCCGGAACCGGCGAAGAGCGATCCCGCTGCTTCCTGGATCCGGGCACCGGCCGAGTCGAGCAGCCAGACCAGAGGCATCCGCTTCTGCAGTGCCATCTCGCGAATCCTGGTGACCTTGATCTCGCCGGTCTGGCCCATCGAGCCGGCCATCACCGTGAAGTCATAGGCAACGATCGCGACCGGCCGGCCATCGACGTCACCCCAGCCGGTGACCACTCCGTCGGCTGGCGCCTCCTTGGACTGCATTGCCGGCTGCGAGTAGTGCGGGCGTCCGTGGATGCCGATCTCGTTGAAGCTGCCCTCGTCGACCAGCAGGTCGATTCGCTCGCGGGCGGTCAGCTTGCCTGCCGCATGCTGCTTCTCGATCTTCTCGAGGCCGCCGCCGAGCCGGGCCTTGCCCCGCCGCTCGTGGAGCTGCTTGGTCAGCGCGGTCAGCGGCGCCGTGCCGGGCAGCAGGTTCTGCCCGGCCTCGGTCCCGTTTTCGTTCTCGCTCATCAGCGTCCCTTCCATTCCGGCTCGCGCTTTTCGAAGAAGGCCTTGACGCCTTCGATTGCGTCTTCGCTGGAGAGCTCGATTGCCAGTTGCGAGCGGAGGTAGTCGAGCGCGGCGGCGAGGTCCATGTCCATCTGCCGCCACATCGCGTCCTTCCCCAGCTTCATGATCAGCGGCGACTTGCGGGCCAGCATCGTGGTCCAGTCCTCGAGGACCAGGTCGAAGTCCTTCTTCTTGGCGACGAAGTTGACGATGCCCGCCTCCTTTGCGTCCTTGGCCTCCATCCTTCCGCCGAGCAGCAGCATCTCGTTCGCCTTCTTGCGCGGCACGTTGCGGTAGATCAGCGCCATGATCATGAAGGGGAACAGGCCGACGTTGATCTCGGGAGTGCCGAAGGTCGCTTCCTCGCTGGCCACGATCAGGTCGCAGGCAAGGGCAAGACCCAGCGAGCCGGCCAGCACATGGCCGCGGGCGGCGACGATCGACGGCTTCCCGAGCTGACCGAGAAGCTTGAAACTCTCGACGAAGAGCTCGGCCCCTTCGAACTTCTGGACGGCGTTGGCGTCGCCTCCGAAGGCGGCCAGGTTGCCGCCGGCCGAGAAGGTGGTCTCATGCGAGGAGGCCAGCACGACCACCCGAACCTCGGTGTCTTCGCGGGCCAGGTGGAGGGCCGAGATCAGCTCCCCCAGCAGCTGGTCGGAAAGGGCATTTCGCGTATCGGGATCGTCGAGCGTGATCGTCGCGACATGGTCGGCGACCTCGTACCTGATCTTCCCGAAGTCAGGAGTGGCTTGGCTCATGCCGCTGACGATACCAGCTAGCGGAGAGTAGGAAGTGCTACTGTCCACTTCGTAAACTTCACCGAGGAGATCCGCGTGTCCACCGAAACCGTCATCAAGCCCGACCATGAAGCCGGCCGCAAGCACTTCATCTTCACCCAGGAGCACGAAGACCTGCGCGAGTCGATGACCGACTGGGTCAAGAAGGAACTCCACCCGCACCGCATGGAGTGGGAAGAGACCAAGTGGCCCGATTCGGCCATGAAGCGGGCCGGCGAGCTCGGTTACCTCGGCCTCTGCTTTCCCGAGGAGTACGGCGGACAGGGCGGGGATTACTACTACTCGCTGGTTCGGGCCGAGGCACTTTCGTACTCGGGCTCCGGTGGCCTCGGCATGGGCTTCGCGGTCCAGACCGACATGGTCCTCCCGCCCATTCACCTGCTCGGCACCGAAGAGCAGAAGCAGAAGTATCTGGCTCCGGGAATCACCGGAGAGAAGATCGGCGCACTCGGCATCACCGAGCCCGGCGCCGGCTCCGACGTGGCCGGGATCCGCACCACCGCGATCCTCGACGGCGACGAGTACGTGATCAACGGTTCCAAGACCTTCATCACCAACGCCGCCCGGGCCGACTTCATGGTGCTGGTCACGAAGACCGACCCCGACGCCGGTCATGACGGCATCACCCTGATGCTGATCGACATCCGCGACGAGGACGGCAACGACCTGCCCGGTTTCTCGGTCGCCCAGAACCTGGAAAAGATGGGCATGCATGCTTCCGACACCGGCGAGCTCGCCTTCGAGGATTTCCGCGTGCCGGCGGATTCCGTGCTCGGTCAGGTCGGCAAGGGCTTCTACCACATCAGCTGGGAGCTCCAGTCGGAGCGCCTGGTCGCCGCGGCCGGCTCGAATGCCTCGGCCGAGCGCCTGCTCGAGACCGCGATCGAGTACGCCGGCGAGCGCAACGCCTTCGGCCGGCCGATCGGCAAGTTCCAGGCGATCCGCCACAAGATCGCCGACATGGCGACCAAGATCGAGGCTTCCAAGCAGTTCACCTACTCGGTCGCCTGGCGGGTCAACAACGGGGAGTACCCGGTCCGCGAGATCTCGATGGCCAAGCTGCTCTCCGCCCAGATGGCCTGCGAGGTCGCCGACCAGACGATCCAGGTGCTCGGCGGCTACGGGTACATGAAGGAATACGAAGTCGAGCGGGCGTACCGCGACATCCGCCTCAACCGGATCGGTGCCGGAACCGACGAGGTGATGCTGGAAGTGATTGGTCGCTCCTACGGCCTGTAGCACTGGCCGGTTCACTGGCCGGGAAGTACTCTCTGGACAGTGACTGAGCCTGACGAAGAAGTCGATGTGGTCATCGTGGGTGCCGGGATTTCCGGCATCTCGATGGCCCATCAGATCGGTCTCGACCACCCCGGCCTGAGCTACGCCGTGCTCGAGAACCGCACGCGGATCGGCGGGACCTGGGATCTCTTTCGCTACCCGGGCATCCGTTCCGACTCCGGGATGGGCACCTTCGCCTTTTCGTTTCGTCCCTGGCCCGGTGACCGCCACTTCGGCAACGGGGAGCAGATCCAGCAGTACCTCGAGGACACGGCGGCCGAATACGGAATCGACCAGCACATTCGCTTCGGCCGGAAGGTGGTCGGCGCCGACTGGGACAGCGCCGAAGCGCGCTGGACGGTGACGGTCGCCCACAGTGCCGAAAATGGTTCATCCCGGGGATCCACCTCCCGGATCCGCTGCCGGTTCCTGTTTGGCTGCACCGGCTATTACCGGTACGACAAGGGTTTCTCGCCGGTCTTCGAGGGCGAAGAGGACTTTGGCGGAGAGCTCTTCCACGCCCAGCACTGGCCCGAGGGACTCGACCCCCGCGGCCGCCGGTTCGTGGTGATCGGAAGTGGCGCGACCGCGATCACCGTCGTGCCGGCGCTGGTCGAAGCCGGAGCCGATGTGACCCTGCTCCAGCGCTCTCCCACTTACGTGCTTTCGATCCCGACCACCGGCGGCATCGGGGGCTGGATCCGTAGCCGTTTCTCGCCGCGGCGGGCGGCCTTCCTGCTCCGCTGGTTCGGGATCCTGATGGAGATCGTCAACTTCAATCTCGCCCGCCGTTATCCGAACTTCTTCCGCCGGCTTTTCATCAGCGGCGCCCGCAAGCAGCTACCGCCCGACATCGAGCGGCGCCATCTCAACCCCCGCTACGACCCCTGGACCCAGCGAGTCTGTTTCGCCCCCGACGGCGATTACTTCGCCGCCCTTTCCGGCGATAGTGCCCGGATCGAAACCGGGAACATCGAGCGGATCAGCTCCGACCGGATCCACCTCCGCGAGGGCGGCGAGATCGAGGCCGACGTGATCGTCAAGGCGACCGGGCTGGAACTCCTGCTGTTCGGCGATATCGCCATGACTGTCGACGGCGAACCCGTCAATCCCGCCGAACGGCTGGTCTACAAGGGAGCGATGCTCTCCGGGATTCCCAATTTCGTCTTCGTGGTCGGTTACACGAACGCCTCCTGGACCCTGAAGTCGGAGCTGATCGCCCGGTTCGCCAGCCGTTTCATCGGCGAGGTCGATCGCGCAGGCGCCGCAAGCGGCACGCCGGTCGCTCCGGAGATCCCGATGAAGACCGTGCCTTTGCTCAACCTCGATTCCGGTTACATACTGCGGGCCCGGGATCGCCTTCCGCTGGCCGGAGACACCTCCCCCTGGGTGCTTCACATGAACTACTTCTCGGACCGGCGTGAACTTCTCGGTGCCGACATGCACGACGGCGCACTCAGGTACTCCTGAGTCGTTCGCAGCTTTTTCCCTGCAAATTCACGAATAATTCGCAGGAAATAGGATTGGGGCTCCGTAACTTCAAGGCATGGGAGCGAGTCGCCGCATGAAGGTTGGACACAGGATCCGCTGGAGTCACCCGACCGGTCGCAGGATCAGGATCGGCCTGGCCGCGTTGGCCCTGGTTGCCGTTGGCGGTGCCGGCACCGCGATCGCGATCTCGGCCACCTCGGATCCGCCCGCCCCGAAGTACAACTCGCTGGCCCGGGTCGTGAACCCGATCGGCGGCAAGGGCCGGGCCCTCAACCTCGCCCGGGTGGTGATCCAGCCCGGCGCAAAGATCCCGCTCCACTATCACCAGGGAACCCAGGTCGGCTACATCGCTTCCGGTGTCCTCACCTACCACGTCCAGTCGGGCCAGGCGAAGCTGATGTCAGGCGCCGGAGACGCGCCGAAGCTGGTCCGGCTGATCAAGGCCGGCCAGACCGCGAAGGTCAAGCCCGGCCAGTGGCTGATCGAACAGCCCTCCGACCACCACCGGGCCGCCAACAACGGCACAAAGCCCGTGGTGATCCTGCTCTCCAACCTCCTCCTCAAGGACGCCGCCCCCTCCAGGCTGATCCCCTGAATTCAGGCGGTCGGGGTTACCTCGGCTGCGCAGTGGGCGCAGCGGGTTGCCTTGTTCGGGATTTCCGAGAGGCATTCCGGGCATTCCCGGGTCGTTTCCTCTTCCGCTTCCTTGAGGTGATTGAGCGGCAGGACCACGAAGAAGTAGATGACCGCGGTGATCGAGAGGAAGGCGATCAGGGCATTGATGAAGTTGCCGTAGGTGAACTCGGAACCCCTGATCGTGAAGCTGAGCGCCGAGAAGTCCGGCTCGCCGATGATCGCGGCGATGATCGGGGTCAGCAGGTCCGCGACGACCGAGTTGACCAGGGCAGTGAACGCCGCGCCGATGACCACGGCAACGGCCAGGTCGATCACGTTGCCGCGAGTGATGAACTCGCGGTAGCCCTGAATCATCTTCACGGGCCGAAACTACCGGGCGGCCCCGACGCAAAGCCGGGGCCGCCCGGCCGGTTCAGCGGGGAGTGGCGCTGAAGGTTGTGACTCCGGAGCAGATGTAGATCCGGGCCCCGTAGAGGTCGGGGATCAGGAAGGAGAAGTTGAGCTTCAACTTGCCCGAGACGGTGCGGCCGCGCCTGTTCACCGTGACCTCGTAGTTCTTGGTCGCCTTGGCGCCAACGTTCATCGCGGCCGGCTGGAGCGCCTTGCTCTTCACCGTCCGGCCGATCCGCCCCGCCGCGACCGGCTGGAACAGCTCGCTGCCGGCCCGGGAGGTGTATCCGCCCGTGGTCTCCAGGCAGAGGGTCGGGACCACGGTGCGGATGCCGGTCACCCGGTTGCCCTTGAGGGCGAAGGTGATCGAGCTGCCGCCCTTGGTCTTGCCCTTGTAAGCCGCGGCGCCGGCATCGTCGGCCGCGAACATGAACCAGAAGGCGAACAGACAGGTGAAGAGGGCCAGGCCGGCACGGAAACCGCCGTCGAGCAGGCGGGTTTCACCGGGGCGGTTTTCCGGCGGGCGATTGATCATTTCGGGGGTGCTGTGGTTTCGGGTGTTCACTTGGTCACCTGGACCTTGTTGTTGGAGTTGACTGGGGTGAGGCCGGGGCCGGAAGCGGCAACCCGGACCGGGTAGCTGCCACGGGCCTTCTTCGCGGTGCGGATGACCAGGGAAGTCCTGACGGTGCTGCCCCTGGCGACGTTGCGGAGCGTCCTGCAGGCGGCCGGCTTGATCACGTTGCGGGCCTTGCCGCTGACCGTGGCGCAGACCTTGACGGTCGGCGCGTTCGCCCCGCTGGCGGTAACCGCCGCGGTCAGGGTCACCGGTCGGCCGGCCTTGACCTTCGCCGTACCCGGGTTCACCTTGAGCGTGACCTTCGGCGTGCCGGGCCCGGGGTCGGTCGGGTCAGACGGGTCGGAAGGGTCGCTCGGATCGGTCGGGTCCGTGGGGTCCGTGGGATCCGTGGGATCGGTCGGGTCGGTCGGGTCCGTGGGGTCGGTCGGATCGGTCGGGTCGGTCGGTTCGTCCCGCTTGAGGGTGGCCAGCCCGAAGGAAGGCTCCATGCCCTCGCCGACCTTGACCGGGTTCAGGTTGCAGCTTCCGCCGCCGGTGGTCGAAGGAACCGGGGCGACGTAGATCGAGCCACGGTCCTGCCAGGTGATCATCGAGCCGTCCGGCGAGAAGCGCGGGTAGGCCGGGGTCTGGGCGATCGCCGTGATCGAGCAGCGGTGCGAAGGGGTCCCGGCCGGCGGGGTGCCACCGGTGTTCCAGAAGGAGAACTCGGCTGCCTCGGATCCCTCCGGGGAGACCTCCAGCACGGTGAGACCGTTCGAGGAGACATCGAAGGAATGCATGTCCCCCGCGTTCGGGTCATTGAACCCGAGCCAGGCGTTCGGTTCGGCGCTGCCGGCCTTCTGGACCCAGATCCGGCGGAAGTCCGTGTCCACGAAACCGGCGTAGGGCGTACCCGGGATCCAGCGCGGCCGGATGTAATAGGTGTGGCAGTTGACCAGGCAGGGGTTGGTCGTGCCCGGACCGCTGATGAACGAAACCTTCTGATTGAGGGTGCAGGGGTTGGTCCAGCAGTCGAAGTAATGCCAGTCGTAGACGAACATGCCGCCGTCCGGCGAGATCGCACCGCCGTTGAACGGGGCGAAGGAACCGGCTCCGGTCTTCGGCAGCAGCCAGGTGTCCTTGACCTGCCCGTTCTCCGGATTCAGGAAGTAGGCGAACGCGTTCGAGCTGACCCGCTTGATCGCCACGATCGTGCCGTCGTTCTTCTGGGTCGGAGTGACGTAGCGCGTCTCGGCGGTGGCATCCGTGGTCACCTGCTCGGTGATCGTCCCGTCGGGCGAGGTGCGGTAGACGTTGCCGTCGTCGCCGACGAAGGAGACGTTGGCCGCCTGCGCGTCGGGAACCTGGGTGAACCAGGAAAAGAGCGCCACCACGAAGACGAGGGTCAGAACGAAGTTCGCTCCGGTGCAGGCTTTGCTGATTCGACGATTGGTTTTCATTTCGGCGGGACCTCCGGAATCGGGATTGCTGATGACGGCAGGTTCCAATTCGCCCCTTGCGACGACTTTGCGGGCAGGTTGCGGGGCCGCAAGGAGGCTCCCGGGGGCACAGGTTCGGGGCCGGTGGTTTGGCTCTATAGTGCGGCTTGCAACCAATCCAAGGAGCGTTTCTCTCGATGGGACTACTTGAAGGAAAGAACGCGATCGTCACCGGTTCTGCCCGGGGCATCGGCCGCGCCACCGCCGAACTTTTCGCCGCCCACGGCGCCAAAGTGCTGATCAATGACCTCGACGCCGACATCGCCGAGCAGACCGCTTCCGAAATCGATGGCGAAACCGCCGTGTTCGGCGGCGACCTGACCAAAGGTGATGCCTGCGACCAGCTCGTCGCGACCGCCCAGGACGCTTTCGGCTCGATCGACATCGTGGTCAACAACGCCGGCTACACCTGGGACGGAGTCGCCCACAAGATGTCTGATGACCAGTTTCAGGCGATGCTCGACATCCACACGATCGTCCCCTTCCGGGTCGCCCGTGCCCTGGCACCGCACTGGCGTGAAGCGGCCAAGGCCGAAGCCGCCGAAGGCAACGAGTACTTCCGCAAGCTGATCAACATCAGTTCGATCTCGGGCACGATGGGCAACGCCGGCCAGGTCAACTACAGCGCCGGCAAGTCGGCCGTGGTCGGCATGACCAAGACCCTGGCCAAGGAATGGGGCCAGTTCAAGATCAACGTCAACGCGGTTGCTTTCGGCTTCGTCGAGACCCGCCTGACCGCCGCCAAGGAAGGCGACGCCGAGACGATCAAGGCGCCCGACGGCGAGGAAATCCAGCTCGGCATCCCGGAGCAGATGCGGGCCATGGCCTCGATGATCATCCCGCTGGGTCGCCCGGCCTCACCCGAGGAAGCGGCCGGACCGGTCCTCTTCCTCGGCTCGAACCTCTCCGACTACGTTCACGGCCAGGTCCTCAACGTGACCGGCGGCCAGTTCGGCGGCATGTATACCTGAGGAACCTCAGGCTTTCGAGTTGCCAAGGGGGCCCGGGAAACCGGGCTCCTTTTTCATGGCCTGCGGACGCGGAGACGGTGGTAGATGACGGTCCGGTGGCTGGCCCGGGTGATCCGCCTTGCCCGGACCTTCATTTTCAGCACGACTGTCCGGCGCTTGATCCTCGAGAGGCGGTCGAGGCGCGCTTTGAATTTCGGCCTGACCTCGAGGGCCGCCCGCCTCCAGTGACCGGATCGGACCACCACCCTCAGCGAACGCGTCATCGCCCTGCCCCGCTTCCGCTTCGTGACCACCTTCGCCACGACCCGGCAGGCGGGCCTGAAGCGCGGCGGGCAGTGAACCCTCAGGTAGAGCCGGCCGTCGTAGAGGAAGGCCAGCCCGGGCTTGACGTTCTTCGGGGGCTTGCGGTCCGGACCTGACGGACCGGTTGGCCCGGTCGGCCCCGTAGGTCCTGTGGGGGAAGTCGGGCCCGTCGGACCGGTGGGACTGGTCGGCCCGGTTGGACCGGTCGGGTCGGTGGGACCCGTCGGACCGGTGGGATCGGTCGGGCCGGTGGGTCCCGTGGGATCGGTCGGGCCAGTCGGTCCGGTCGGATCGGTCGGACCGGTTGGTCCGGTCGGCCCGGTATCACCGCGGTCGACCACCGACATCGGACCGACGTTGCCGGCTTCATCGACCGCCCGGATCGCCACGTACCTGGCGGTCTCGGGCAGGACGAATGACTGCCCGGTCCCGGCCGCCGCCGGGGCCGGAGCTCCGGTGACCGGTTGGGCCGCCGCGAAGGATTCACCGGTGACCGGAGAGTCGGAGGTGACCACCTCGTAGTGATCGGCGACCCCGCACTCGCCGTCGTCTCCGGTCGCGGTGAAGCCGAGCGTTCCGCCTTCCTCGGCGACGTCACCGAGCCCGCCGGGGCTTGAGCCGTCACGGTCGTAGTTTCCACTCTGCTGCGGGTCGTGACGGAAGGATGGCCACTCGGTCTGGCAGGCCGGGATGTCCGGCAGGGACCACTCGAAGAGATAGCCCTCGCGGGTGATGGCGGCCATCCTGCCGTCGTCGGAGACGGTCGGAGGAGCAAAGAGCCAGCCGCCGGTCACCTTCGGGAAGCCATCGACGTTGAGGCCGGTCAGTCCGTCGTAGGCGTTGATCAGGCCGAGCCCGGTCCCGGCCAGCACCTGGTTGGAAAGCTGGCTGCCGTTCAGGTTGGCGATCGTCGAGGAGGAAAGGAACTGGAAGTCCTCGGTAACCCGGGGGAAGGACGGGGCCGAAAGGCCGGTCGCCGTGTCGTAGGCCCCGATCAGATGGTTGTAGGGCAGGTTCTGGCCGACCAGCAGCAGGTTCAGGATGCCCGGCAGGCCGAGACCGTACTTGACGATGCTCGGATTCGTGGCGCCCGGCGTGAGCTTCCCGAGCGAAGCCGATTCGAAGAGATTGACCGCACCCGTTCCGATCGCCCCGTCGGCCACCGAAGCCGCTCCCGGGACCGCCTGCTCGACGTTCAGGGCCACGGTGCCGTCCGGCTTGTAGATGCCGATCGTGGCCGAACCCGTGGCCGACGCGACGACCCGCGGTTCACCGCCCACCATCGTGATCGCCGGATCCTGTCCCGGCCCGATCAGGGGCAGGGTGGACTGGATCGCGCCGTTCAGCTTGATCGGCCAGCCGTCCAGATAGGGGCTTCCGCCGTTGCCTTCAAAACCGTTGCCGCGTGAGTCAACGGCGTAGACCCGCTCGGAACCTCCCGCCGCGTTGGCGAGGATGTCGGTGAGGGCCGACCCGACCACGCCGCCGGAGATGCTCTCGAAGTCCGGCGGCTGGGCGTCATAGGTCTCGTTGGTTGCGACCACGACATCGTCGCGGCCGTCGCCGTTCAGGTCACCGACCGCGGGCGAGTTGATCGACTCGGCCAGCATCTGCTCGCCCGTCGGGATGTCGGGGTCGACCAGACGCACCGGGTACCCCGGAACGGCGTCGCCCTGGCCGCTAAACGCGTAGAGGTAACCGTCGAGCCCGGGGACGACGATGTCGGGCGCCGCGTCCGGACCCTGAAGTCGCGCGATCGCGGGGCTGGCGATGAATCCGCACTTGGGATGCGAAAGCGGTTGGCTTTCGAGAGCGGCACCGCACTTGCCGAGGTCCGAAGTGACCGGGAACCCGTTGACTTCTTCACCGCTGGATTCCCAGGCGTAGACCCTGATTCCGGCCGTCGTCACCACTTCCGGCGCGCCGTCGCCATCGATGTCTGCCACCGCCGGGCCGCGGGGAGGCTCCCGGGGCGGCGTCTCGCCCGCCAGGGCCGCGAAACCGTCCGCGGCGGCGTGACCATCGGCGTTTCGCATCAGCCGCGTCTCGACCGGCCAGCCCGGCAGCTCGGATCCGTCCGGTCGGAACGCGTGGACCGTGCCGTCCATCAGCGGCACGATCAGTTCCTGAACCCCGTCCTGGTCGAGGTCGGCGTAACGGACCGGTGCTTCGCCGCCGGTCCCGAGCCGCTTCGGAAAGCCGTCACGCAGGTCCGGGTCATCGGCCAGGGTGAACACGCGACGGTCGATGCCGGGGGTTGCGATCCCGGACCCGGTCACCACCAGCCGGACCGTGAACTCGTGGTCGTGCGGGTTCGCGCCGGAAGTCGAGAAGGTCGGGCCGCCGGAATCAGCCGGTGCGTCGTAGCTCGCCATGGCATCCCGCACCTCGTTCATGTCGAGACTGCCAAGGTCGGTGATTCCCGAGCCGCTGCCGGTACCGGAGGCGACTTCGTTCCAGGCGGTCGGCGCCTGGCCGGGACCCCATTCGAGGCGCCAGCTGAAACTGGTTCCGGTCGCTGCCCGGGCGCGGGCGAGGCCGGTCAGTTCGATCGAATCCGAGTTGATCGGCGCGTACCAGTCGGGGGAATCGATCATTGCCTCGGGCGGAGTCGCGGCAGGATCGGACGCGACCCTGACCGCCTCGCCCAGGTTGACGCGGCCCCAGCCGAAGTGGGAGGTCCACTGGTCTTCGCGGGCTGCCGCCGGGTCGGCGCCGGGGTCCGCCGTCCCCAGCCCGGCCACGTTGCTGAGCGGGTTGAGGGCGGAACCGGTCACCCGTTCGGCGGTCTGTTCCAGGATCGCCCTGGTCTCGTCCGGTCTCAGGGTGATCCCGTGCTGGAGGGCGGCGCTGATCACGAGCCCTGCCGCACCACCGGCCTTGCCGGTGTTTTCCGAACCGGTCGCGCCTTCCATCGCGATCGAACTCTTGCCACCGAACTGGGTGGTGTTCGCCCCGCGGAAGTACGTCCCGACCGGAAGCTCGGTACCCAGGCAGACGCCCAGCGGCGAGAGCAGATCGCCGCAGAGCGCGCTGCGGAGCTCCGGCCCGACGTCGGTGCCGAGACCCTGGGTGTCCGTGACGACGCCCTGGATCAACATCGCATGCCCGTAGTTGGCGGGGTAGTTGTGGTTGGCGGTGTTGAGGTCGTCACCGGAGTAGGTCTGGACCACGCCGTTTTCGTAGGCGTACCTTGAAGCGGCTTCGGCGAAGGCCGAGTGGTAGATCGAACCGTTGGCGGCCACGATCACTTTCGCGCCTGCGTCGGTCGCGTAGAGCATGCCCATGCCGACCGTGTTTCCGTCGGCGACGAAGGTGTCCCAGGTACGAATCGGCAGGATCTGGCAGCCCGGACATACCCCGATCTCCCCCTGGCCGTCGTCGCCCCGCTCGACCGCTTCGGTCATCCGGCCGGAGCCGTGACCGGACGCCGCAAAGTAGCTCGACGCGTCGTAGGGGTTGTTGTCGTTGTCGAAGAAGTCCCAGCCCGCGATGTCATCGACGTATCCGTTCGCATCCGAATCCGTTCCGTCCGAGAAGACGGTGATCAGGTCTTCGGCGTCGATCTGGGCCGAGCCGTGAGGGCCGGCGGTGTGCGAAATCCGGGGATCGTCGTTGTAGTCGGCGACGTTGAAGGCCCCGTCGCCGTTGCAGTCGTAGGCACAGCTCGAACCGCCCGCAGTCTGGGGCTGGGGAAGCTCGTTGCGATTCAGCCGGACCTGAAGCCGGATTCCCTCCCGGTCCCACTTGATGCCGGTGTCGAGGACCGCGATCGCAACCTCGGGGCTGCCGCGACTGATCTTCCAGGCGCCGGCCGCGTTGAAGCCGGAGATCTGCTTCTTCAACGCGTTCGGCCCTTCGCGGTAGAGAGTCAGCGCCGTGTGGGAGGAAGGAAAGCCGAAGAGATCGAAGCGCTCGTCGTAGATGTTCGTGGTCGTCGCGCCGTCCTCATCGTCCGGCTCGGCGCGGTCGTAGCCCGGGTCATTGGGGGTGTCATCGCGCTGCACGTTGCCGTCGAGCGGCGGCGGCAGAAGCGGGAACTGCTGCGAGCTGTCACTCGATGCGGGGTTCCAGAAGTCACGGGCGGCCGAGGCAGTGGTTACCGCTCCCAGCAGGATGGTCAGGACCAGCAGGGCTGTGCCGGCGAATCTGTTCACTCCCAAGCTCCCGGTTTGGTAGACGAGTACTGGAACCTTTATGTGCAGATCCGCCGGTTCTCAAACAGGCCGGAGCCCTTCCTTCCGTAAACCCGGTGCGGAAGGAGGCGGGTCTGGCCGGCGACCCGCGAACGGCGCCTAAAGAGGTTCCGGCGGGAAGTTGCCCGGAGTCAGTGAAGGTTTGCCCGCGAGAAACAGCCACTGCTGGAAGTAGTCGTTCAGGGCCGCTTCCTGTACCGGCCCGAAGTCGGCGACCTCGAGGGCAGTGGCGATGAACTGGTCCGCGTCGATCGTCGAGTATGCGTAGTCCGTCTGAATGGCTTTGGCGAGCGCGGAGAACTTCGCATCACCGACGATCTGGCGATAGCCCTCGAGCATCATTCCCGGCCGGATGTAGGTCGAGAATTCGTCGAACAGCAGGGACGGATCGTCATTCAGGGTTCCGGGCGGGATGTCCCACCGCTCCGGATTCTCGGTCGATTCGTACTCGGTTGTGAAGGCGTCGGCCGGTGTGGTCGGTGACTCGTGGAACCACTCGCCCCACTGGGCCCAGCCCTCGTTGAACCAGATCTGGCTCCAGCTGGCGGGGCCGACCGCATCGCCGAACCACTGGTGGACGTATTCGTGGGCCAGGGTCAGGTTGCCGATCCCGGGGAACGGGAAGTGAATCTTGCCCTGGTTTTCCAGCACGTAGCCGATTCCGGAAGTCCGGCCGGCGAAGACTCCTCCGGACTTCAGCGGGTAGGGCCCGAACAGGGCGGAGAACTCGTTGATGATGTCTTCCTGCAATCCGAGCTGGGTGTTGATCGCATCGACCTGGGTCGGCGTGGCCGAGTTGTCGTAGGCGTTGTAGAGCGGGAAGGTGTGGTTATTCGAGCTGTCGGTCGCCGAGGCGACGTCATAGACGCAGCGACAGACGGAGCCGGTGGTCAGGTAGGTCGAGGTCGGCAGGGATTCTCGCCACTTCCAGGTCGTCTTGCCGTCGGTTCCTTCCTGCTTCGAGACGAATTCCCCCGTCCCCAGCGCGGTCCATTCGTCGGCGCCGGCTTCCGTCGGTACCGCGGTCGTGGTGGTGAAGGTCGCCTTGTCAGACGGGACGTTGTTGTTCGGGAACCAGGTCTGGGCGCCGATCGGCTCGCTCACCGTGAAGGAGCCGAAACAGTCCGGGTTGTCGGGACCCGGATCCCCCGAGCGACAGGCGCGAACCCAGCCTTCGAGTGATTCGTCGGGGTCGACGTGATGGTTGACGTAACCCGAGTACTCGACCTTGACCGTGAACCTGCGGCCGGCGTCCAGGCGGATCCGCGGGGTGATGATCAGTTTCGTGCCCCGCCGGATGAAGTTGGAGCGCCTTCGGTTGACTTCGATCCGGGAGATCTCGGGGCCCTCGAAGTCGAGGCTGAACTGCCGCAGGTATTCCGTGGCCCGGGCGGTCATCTTCGTGTAGGTGCCCGGGTTGAACTGGTTGGTCAAGGGGTCATAGTCGAGGCTGATCTCGTAGTGGAGCGCGTCATAGCCGCCGTTGCCGATCTCGGGAAAGAGCGAATCCCCGCCGCTGCGGGCGCCATTTACGTACTTGATGACGGTGACCCGCCTGGCGGCGCAGGTGGATCCCCCCGGGAACCCGAAACAGGAGACGAGGAAGTACCTGCCGACGGCGATCGACTTCTTCAGGGTGGCGCGCGTGACGATCCGGCTCCTGCCTTTCCCGCTCGCGGTCGCCCTGCGGGATCCAAGCTTGACGGCGCCCGGCTTCCGGTCTTTCGAAAGGGTCAGAGTGATCGGTCCCCGGACCCTGGATCCGGAACGGTTGGTCACGATCGAGGTCACCTTGTACCGGCCGCCCACCGCCAGCTTCGGCGGTGCCTTTACCGCCGTCATTTTCGGCTGCGGTGCGGCCTGGGCCGGCGCGGCCACAAGGCAGCCAGCCAGTGCGGCCAGTAACCCCATGACTGCCAGCCTGCGGACCCTCATCCTTCTGCCTTCCGGGTCCGGCCCGGACATCTAGCCGACCGGCCCTGTGGGCCCGGTAAACCCGGTCGAGCCCGTCAAACCGGTCGAGCCTGTCAAACCGGTCGAGCCGGTCGGTCCGGTCAGACCGGTCGAGCCCGTCAGCCCGGTTGCGCCGGTCGGTCCCGTCAGACCCGTCGAGCCGGTCGTACCGGTCAACCCGGTGGCGCCGGTCGGTCCGATCGGTCCGGTGACACCCGTGACGCCTGTCGCCCCGGTGGCCCCCGTCGCCCCGGTCGGTCCGGTGAAGCCCGTCACCCCGGTTGGCCCTGTGGGACCAGTCGAGCCGGTGTTCCCGGTCGGCCCGATCGGTCCGATCGGCCCGGTGCCGCCCGTCGCCCCGGTACTTCCGGTGGCGCCGGTCGTCCCGTCCTTGCCGGGCGGGCCGGTGGCGATCGGCACGACCCGGACGGATGTCGCGCCACAGGTGCTACCCCATCCACCGCGGAAACAGGAAACGACGAAGTACTTCCCGGTCCCGGTCGAGCGCTTGATCCGGGCCCCGGCCAGAACGGATTTTCTTCCTCTCGGCGCGACCCCGGCCACCTCGCGGCGGCCAAGCAGCCAAGGGCCCGAACCGCGATTCGTCGAGAGCGTGATCCTGATCGAACCCCGGGCGATCTTCGCGGCCGGGTTGCGAATCACCGTGGCCACGACATAGGCACTTCCCTGGGCCATCTTCTGTGGTGCCCGGACCGTGACCACGTGTGGTCTGGCCGCAGCCGTCGCAGAGGCGGAGGCCATCGCTCCGAACAGCAACAGGAGCGTCAGCACAACAGACCACCCGATCGGCCTCCTGGTCCGTGCTTCGTTGAAGTCCATCGTCCAGCTCCTTCCCGCGCCTCTGCCAGCCTTCGTGATCAGCATAACGCCGGCCACATCGGTTCCGGGCGATTCGGGAGCGTTAGCGGCGTTCTTCGGCCGGCGGGGTGCCGCTCTCGCCGGTTATCGAGGGCGGCGGCCAGGGCCCGAACCAGTTGTCGCGGGCGCCGTCCAGGGTGATCACCGACCCGGAGTGGAAGGCACCGGCACCGGAGGCGAGGAAGGCGATCAGCCAGCCCATCTCCTCGGATTCCCCAACCCGTCCCATCGGGATGGTCCGGTGAACCACATCGACGATCTCCTTCGGGTACTTGTTCACGAAGGTGTCGGTGGCGAACTGACCGGCAGCGATCGCGCAGGTCCTGATGCCGAATCTCGCCCATTCGATCGAAAGCGTCTTCATCATGTTCTCCACCGCGGCCCGGGCGGCCCCCGAGTGAACCATGCCGGGCATGCCATTGTGGGGAGACAGGGTGACGCTGATCACCGCACCTTCCCCCTGGGGAATGAAGGCCTTGGTCGCGGCGGCGTGGGTCATCAGCCAGGTGCCGGTCACGTTCAGCTCGATCACCGTGCGAAAGCCCTTGGGGGTGATCGCCTCGGCCGGGGTCAGGAACTGGCCGCCGGCGTTGTTGACCAGGGTGTCGATCCGGCCGTGACGCTCCATCACACCGTCAAAGAAGGAATCGACTCCTTCCTCGTCGCGGATGTCAAGGGTGTCGTGTTCGAAGGCGCCCGGCAGATTCCCGGCCAGCTTCGCGGTCTCTTCAAGCGGCTCCGCTCGTCGGCCGCAACCGACCACGGTCGCCCCCAGCCGGATCATTTCCAGGGTGGCTTCACGGCCGAGGCCGGTTCCGGCTCCGGAGAGCACGACCACCTTGCCCTCGAGCAGGTCTTCACGGAAAATCTCTGAGCGTACGTTTTCTCCCATTGGCTGCCGCGAATCCTATCCCTGAGCCGTCCGGCGGTAAGGTCCGGCAGGTGAGCATCCACGCTGAGTCGAGACCGCTCGAAACGCCGCTTCCCGGCGGGAAGGAGGGCGCGACCGTAACGGTCGAGCCGATGGTGACGGGCACCTTCAGCAGCCCGCCGATCCTTCACGACAGCCCGAAAGGCAAGGCGGGGACTCTGGCCATCCTCCGATCGACCCGCAAGGAACGGGAACCGACCCCGATTCCCTGTTTCCTGATTCGCCACCCTTCCGCCGGACTGATCCTGGTCGACACGGGACTTCACCCGTCGATCGCTTCCGACCCGGCTTCCAACCTCGGCAAGTTCACGACCTGGTTGATGCGCCCTCATCAGGAGCCTGGTCAGGACGTTCTCTCCCAGCTGCGAGAGAAGGGCATCAACCCCGCCGACATCCGGATGGTGATCTTCACTCACCTTCACTATGACCACGCCTCGGCGATCTCCGAATTCCCGGAAGCGACCCTGATCGTCAATGACGTCGAGTGGAAGTATGCGGCGACCGTCCGCAGCCCGGACTTCAAGGGTTACCGCCGCCAGCAGTTCGATTACGCCTTCGACTTCCGGACGATCTCCTTCGATTCCGACAAGGTCAGCTCGTACGCAAGCTTCGGCCGCACCCTCGACCTTTTCGGGGACGGGTCGATCCGCCTGGCCTCGACTCCGGGTCACTCACCCGGCCACCAGTCGCTGATCTGCCGCCTGGGGGACCGGGATCTGGTGATCAGCGGCGACGCGATCTATGAAGAAAGCAAGCTCGAAGCCGGAGCGAACCTGCCGGGCACGATGTTCGACGAGCACAACTACAAGCGCAGCCTCAGCGAGCTGAAGCGCTTCCACGAGACCTACCCCTCAGCCGTAATAACCGCCGGCCACGAAACAGCCTTCTACGAAAACGCCCCGGCCGTCTGGGAGTAGTTATCCCGAGACGTCAGGCGGGGCCGGTGGGGACTCCGACGACGTTTCGGGCCGAGGAGGAGGCCCCACCGGCCCCGCCCCCAAGGCTCAGGGCACAATCGTCCGGCCAGGCTCCGGCGCCTTCACCTTCTCGCGCAACGCCTGCTTCACGCCGCGTCGCCCCTTCTCGTCGAGGGCCGTGTACATCTTCTTGACCTGATCGAAGACTTCCTTCGAGCAGTCGAGCTGCTGCTCCCGGGTTGCGTTCTCGATCACCGGGAAAGTCATCGGTTCGCCGAACTGGACGGTCACCTTCGGCAACACCAGTCGCTTCCATTTACGGACCGACGCCGAACCGTGGATCGCTACGGGTACAACCGGAACCCCGCTGTCGAGGGCGATCCGACCGATGCCGGGCTTCGCCTCACCGAGACCGCCGGTCCGGGACCGGCCGCCCTCGGCGTAGACCAGCACGCAACCCCCCTGGTCGAAGATCGCATCCACTGTCTTGAATGCCTCTTCGTCCTTGTAGCCGCGCCGCACGGGGAACACTCCGCCGTACTTGAAGATCTGGGTCAGTACCGGGGCCCCGAAAAGTTGTGACTTCGCCATGAAGCGGATCTTCCGGCGCAGGTAGACCCCGGCGAAGAAGTGGTCCATGTTCGAAAAGTGGTTGGGCGCCAGCAGTACCGGGCCTTCGGCCGGGACGTTCTCGGTTCCGATCGCCCGGGTCCGGTACAGGCCGACCGCGATCGGGGTCAGTGCCGCCCTGACCGCCTCGTAGACCCAGTTCGGCTCGTGGTTTCTCGACCGTTCGTGGATGTGGTCGAAATACTCGGCGGGCCGGTTGTCTTTGTACTTCTGAGGCTTCAGTTCGGACATGAGTTAGCCGGTCTACCCAAAGGCCTGCCCGGGGTTACACCCGACGGAGCCGACCCATCCGTCATTTTTTCTGTGGGTCGGCGGGTTCTCACTGGGAGGGCGGGTCGGACCCCGCCCGACTTGCAGTTAAGGTGCTCTCTAGGGCTCTATGCCAGTCGTTCAGGAGGCTTTCCGCCTCGTCGCGGTTCATCTTCGGCTCGTAGCGGGCGGTTGGCTTCCACATACCGCGAACCTGTTCGACCGTCCAGCTGCCGCTGCCGATCCCGGCCAGGCAGGCCGCGCCGAAGGCGGTGGTCTCGCTGATTTCGGGAATCTCGACCGGGACTCCGAGCAGGTCGGCCTGAAACTGCATCAGCCACTTGTTGGCCACCGCGCCGCCGTCGGCCCGAAGCGCTTCGAGCTTCTCGCCGGATGCCGATTCCTGGGCCCGGACCGCATCCACCGTCTGGTAGGCGATCGCCTCGAGGGCCGCCCGGGCGAAATGGGCACGACCGGTGCCGCGGGTCAGCCCGACGATCGTGCCGCGGGCGTATGGATCCCACCAGGGAGATCCGAGTCCGGTCAGGGCCGGTACGAAATAGACGCCGTCGTTCGAGTCGAGCGACGCCGCCAGGGCTTCGGTCTCGCTGGCGTCCTTGATGATTCCGAGGCCGTCCCGCAGCCACTGGACCGCCGACCCGGTCACGAAGACAGAGGCTTCGAGGGCGTATTCGACCGAGACCTCCTTGTTTTCGGCACCGGAACCGGCGCCGTTGCCTATCCCCCAGGCGATCGTTCCGAGCAAGCCCTCCCCCGGATCCGGCTTCTCGTCGCCGGCGTTGAGCAGAACGAAGCTGCCGGTGCCGTAGGTGTTCTTCGCCATGCCCGGCTCGTGACACATCTGCCCGAACAGGGCAGCCTGCTGGTCACCGGCGATCCCGGCCACCGGCACCTCACCGCCGAAGCCCGAGGTCGTGCCAAACATTCCCGCCGAGGGCCGGGCCTCGGGCAGCGAGGCAGGGTCGGTCCCGAATACCTCGCAGAGCTCCGGGTCCCACTGGAGCCTGCCGGTATCGAACAGCATGGTCCGCGAGGCGTTGGTCAGGTCGGTCAGGTGCTCGCCACACATCCGGTGGACCAGCCAGGAGTCGATCGTTCCGAAGACCGCCCGGTCCGCGCCTTCGACGTTCTGGCGCAGCCACTCGATCTTGGTCGCCGAGAAATAAGGGTCGAGGACCAGCCCGGTCCGTTCGCGAACCAGTCCCTCCAGCCCCACCGCCTTCAGCTCATCGCAGCGGGCAGCGCCCCGGCGGTCCTGCCAGACCAGGGCGTGATGCAGCGGCTTGCCGGTCTCCCGGTCCCAGGCAACCACCGTCTCGCGCTGGTTGGTGATCCCGATCGCGTCGAGGTCGGGACCGCTGATCCCGGCCCCGGCCAGAGCCCGTGCCGCCACCCCCCAGCTGGTCTCCCAGATCTCCTCCGCATCGTGCTCGACCCAACCCGGCTTTGGGAAGTGCTGCCGGAATTCGGCGTAGCCGCGACCGCAGATCCGGCCCTCGTCGTTGAAGACCAGCGCGGTCGAACCGGTGGTCCCCTGATCGATCGCGAGGATCATCCTGTCGCTCCGGGCCTGCTCCCGGCGACACTTTCAACCGGTCGCTTCCCGTCCGGTCCGCGGCCACCGCGCCTGGCCCACCAGACCCGGGCGAAATCGAGGAGTTGGCGGAACCGGTGGATGAACCCCTTGATGCTCTTTCCGGTCGCCTTGTGGGCGAGGTCTATCTCGTACTCGCCGAGCCGGTAGCCGGCCCGGACCGCGTCGATGGTCATTCCGGTCTCCATTCCGTAGGCGGGAGCGAAGGGGAGTACCCGTCGCAGCACGTCCAGTTTCATCGCCCGCTGACCCGAGATCGGCGCCTGTGGTTCGGCCCCGCAGCGTCGGCGGATTACCCAGGCCGAGAACCCGAGGGCGAACCCGAAGCCGCCACCGACCCTTTTGGCGAACATGGCGACCGCGAGGTCGCATTCGCCCGCCTCGACCGCGTCGACCAGCGGGGCGAGGTGGCCGGCCGAAGCGCCCAGGTCCCCATCGCAGAGCAGGACGCAATCCGGCGGGCCCTCGCCATCCCGGCCGGGGTCGCTGAGCATCGCCTCGGCGCAGGCGGTCATGTTGCCGCCCTTGCCGTGGGGCTTGCCGCGGCTTACGACTTTCGCTCCGGCGGCCATCGCCGCGTCGGCGGTGCCGTCATCGGAGGCGTCGTCGGCCACCCAGAGCACGGCGCCGGGAAAGGCTTCGCGGAGAGAGCCGATCGTGGCGGCGATCACGTCGGCCTCGTTTCGTGCCGCGATCAGGACCGCCAGTGAGTTGGTCTTCGAACTCTCCACCGTGGGCGGACTCTAGAGGTTGAGGCCGCGACCTCTGTGGATGGCCGTGGCGATAAAGTTCCGGCTCATGGCGAACATCGAAGCTCACATCACCGGGAACGTCTGGAAGATCCAGGTCAAGGTCGGGGACGAAGTCTCCGAAGAAGACGAAGTGATCATCCTCGAGTCGATGAAGATGGAGATCCCGGTCGAGTCCGAGGACGACGGCGTGGTCAAGGAGATCCTCTGTGAAGAGGGCCAGTCCGTGACCGAAGGCGACGTCCTGATCGTCCTCGAGTAGCCGTCCCCCGGCGAGCCGACGCCGATGGCTGACGTGACCTCGATCGAAACCGGCACGGAGAAGGTCCGGCTTGACTTCCCCGCGGAAGCGGTCGCCCGCCTGAAGATTTCGAACCCGCCCAAGCGGAACGCGCTCGACCACGAGATTCTCGACGCGATCACGGCCACGGTGCCCCGGCTCGATCAAGGCATCGAGGTCCGTTGCCTGGTCATCACCGGCGAGGACCCGGTCTTCTCGGCGGGGTATGACATCGGCGGCATCCCGGCCGAGAGCTTCGAAACCGACGCCGAGGCTCTCGTCGCCCACCCATTCACCGCCGCCCTCGACGCGATCGAGGACTTTCCCTGGCCGACCGTCGCCGCCCTGAACGGTCACTGCCTCGGAGGAGCGCTGGAGATGGCGGTCACCTGTGACCTGAGGATCGCCGCCCCGCACGCGAAGCTCGGCATGCCGCCGGCCAAGCTCGGTCTGATCTACGGCCACACCGGCCTGATCCGCTTCATCCGCACCATCGGCCTGCCCCGCACCCGCGAGCTTTTCTTCACCGGTGACATGCTGCCCGCCGGCCGGGCCGACGAAATCGGTCTGGTCAACCGGGTTACCGCCGGGGACGAGGATTTCGCGGTCGAGGCGGTCGAATTCGCGGCCGGCATCGCCGCCAACGCCCCCCTTTCGATGAAGGGCAACAAGCAGGCGATCGGAACGATCACCGAAAACCCGGTCCTCTCCGAAGATCAGGTGAGAGAACTGGTCGAACTCCGCGAGTCCTGCTTTACCTCCGAAGACTTCCTCGAGGGCATCACCGCCTTCGGTGAGAAGCGCAAGCCGAACTGGACCGGCCGCTAGCCGCGACCAGGACCCACGGTTTTCCACAATATTTGTGGGAAACCGTGGACTTCGAGACGAGGCTTCAGTCAGCGAGGCTGGAGCGAAGCTGAAGGATCCGGTTTACCGCGCGGGTGAACTGGCCGCGGGGCAGTTTGCCGGTGCGCAGGCGAACTGCGATCGCCCGTTCGGCCCTGCCGGCTGATTGCCAGTCGCCGTAGAGGAGGATGTCCATGCCGGCGTGGGCGGCGCTGATCGCGGCACGCTTGGTTCCGCCGAAGTCGTTGACCGCGACCGTGCCCATCGCATCGGTGATCGTCACGCCCTGAAAGCCGAGGCGCTGGCGGAGTTCGCCGCGGACGATCTTCGGTTCGAACATCGCCGGCCGGCGGCCCAGCGCCGGGTAGATCGCAGAGCCAACCATGATCAGCTTGCCCCGGGCGGCGATGAACGGCTCGTAAGGGGCCATGTCCACCCGGCGAAGCGCCGCCCGCGTGAGCCGGATCTTCTGGACCGCGAAGTCGGTGTTCTGGCGGGCCGCACCCAGACCCGGGAAATGCTTGGCGGTGGCGGCGACCCTGGTCTGCTGAAGAGCCCGGGCGAAGGGGATCGCGGTCGCCTTCACCTTCTTCACGGTTGAGCCGAAACCGCGGTCGGTGTCGGCGATGACTCCTCCGGGACGGGCCACGTCCAGCACCGGAGCGAGGTCGACGTTGAAGCCCGACGTCTTGAGATTGAGGCCGGCAAGAGCTCCCTGGCGACGGGAGAAGGCGGGGCCCCGCCTGCCCATCTGCTCGGCCGAGGCATTCGGGGCCCCCGGCAGCCGTTTGACGAGCCCGCCTTCCTGGTCGACCATGATCATCAGCGGGTAGCGGCGCAGGCCGTCGGGCCGCCGGATCCGCTGAAGCGCCCTGGTCAGATGCCGAATCCGCGCGTCCGAGCCGAGGTTGTCGGCGAAGAGGATCACTCCCCCGATAAGTCCGGCCTTGATTCGGCTGCGGATGACCGGAGGGACGGTGGTGCCCTCGAACCCGGCGACGATCCGCTGGCCGGCCATCTGATGGTTGGTCAGCCCGGCGGAAAGGTTGCGGGTCAAGGGCGGGAAGGGCGAGCTGGCGCTCTCCGACTTCACAAAGGGCCCGGCCCCGGTGGAATTCGCCGTGGTGCCCGAAGAAGAGCCCGGGTCACCGCCCGGCGAGGAAAGCAGCAGGAGAGCCGCCACACCGGCCAGCAAAAGCGCGATGCCGATCGCCGCACGCAGGGGTGATTTTCTCAGGGCGGAAGCCATACATCGATGATACGGATCGGCCCCGAACGGCCCGCCTGCCAAAGGTGAAGTGCGGGTCCGGATCAGGCCTGTTCGATGACGTCGAGGGTCTTTTCGGTCAGCTCGACCGTCATTCCCCCGGCTTCAAGCAGGCCGGCCAGGGTTTCGGGATCCTTCGGCATCGACTTCGCCGAGAGGGCGATGCGGGCGACATCGCCGCGGACCGCCTTGGCCATGTGGGAGATCGCCTTGCGCCTGCCCCCGGCCTCGGTGAAGCCCCGGACCGTGACCAGCCGGGCCTGCTTCGGCTTCCAGGCGGCCGAGTACGCCCCGGAGCGCATGTCAAGGACGAGGTTTCCCTCCTTGTCGTGGCCGGCCCCCTCCATCGCCTCGCGGAGCGACTCCCGCCAGTAGGCGGGCAGGCCGCCGATCTTCGGCAGCCTGGCGCCCATCGAGAAGCGGTAGTAGGGGATCCGGTCGGCCGGGGCGAGGAAGCCCCAAAGCGCCGAGGAGATCAGCAGGTTCTTCGCGGCCCTTCGCTTGCCGGCCGCGGGAAGGGAATCGAGGCCAAGCCGGTCGTACAGCACCCCGGTATAGACCTTCGAGGCCGGAGCGACCGGGGAACTGAGTAGTTCGGCGTCCCGCCCGATGTCCCCGGCCTGGCCCTTCGAAATGCCCAGCGCCTCGATGCCCTTCTTCTCCGGGGCCTTGCCCAGCTTCTCCAGTGCAGCGATCAACTCCGCCCGCTTCGGGCTCAGGTACTCGGCAAAGGCCAGTGAGCCGAGATCGAGACAAGACATTCCCGAGGGAGAAGCCTTGCCCTCGGAAGGAGGTAGCAGGATCAGCACGCCGTGAATCTACCGACGGAGCCCCTCCCAACCATCCCTGGGCGGTGCCGACTCCCGTCAAGCGCGTTACGCGCTGATCAGCCCCTGATCCAGTGCGTAACGCACCAGTTCGGCGCGGCTGCCGATGTCGAGCTTCTTCTGGATGCTGGCCCGGTGGCTTTCCACCGTGCGGACGCTGAGGAAAAGCCGGTCGGCGATCTCCGCGTTGGTGTGGCCGAGCGCGATCAGGCGCATTACCTCGACCTCGCGGTCGCTCAGGGTACGGCCGGTTCGGCCTTCGGCCTTGTCCTTGTCGGCCAGGTGCTGGTAGAGGGAAGGCTGGAGATAGGTGTCGCCGTCGGCCGCGCGCCGGACCGCGAGGACCAGTTCGGTGTCGGCGGCCTCCTTGAGCACGTATCCCATGACCCCGGCCTGAAGGGCCTGCCGCGCGAAAGCGGGCTCGTTTCGCATGGTCAGGATCACGATCTTCGTGTCCGGGGAGGCGGCCTGAATGTCCGGGATCGCCTCGAGGCTGGGGCGGCCCGGCATGTTGAGGTCGAGCACCAGTACATCCGGTTTGTGGGCACCGACGTAACGGATCGCGTCATCGGCGGTGCCGGCCTCGGCCACCACCTCCAGGTCGGGTTCGGATTCGAGCAGGACCTTGAGGGCCGATCGCACGACGACGTGATCATCGACCAGCACGAGAGTCAGCTTCTCCGCAGCGCTTTCCGCACCCGTTTCCATCAAGGGAAGGCTACCCGCCGGGGCGGGTTCCATTTCCGTACCTTTCCGCAGACTTCGATTTACCAGGGAGGGGAGCGGAATCCGGCAGGCCTGCCTCTACAATCCCCGGCGTGAACGAAGCGACCGTCAGTCTTGATGAGGCTCGCCTGCGCCGGTTGATCGAAGTCGGCCGCAGCCTGGTCGTCGAGTCCGACCCGGAAGCGGTGATCAACGACGCGCTGGAGGCGGCCCGCGAACTGACCGGGGCGCGCTACGCGGCACTCGGAGTTCTCGACAGCCGCCGCTCCGAACTCGAACAGTTCCTGACCCGCGGCATCGAGGCGAAACTGCGGGAACAGATCGGCCATCCTCCCCATGGCGGCGGCGTGCTCGGCCTGCTGATCGAGGAACCGGAGCCGCTGATTCTCGACGACGTCAGCCTCCACCCCCGATCACAGGGTTTCCCTCCCGGCCACCCGGAGATGAAGTCCTTCCTCGGGGTCCCGGTGAAGATCCGCGGCGAAGCCTGGGGCAACCTCTACCTGACCGAGAAGGAAGAGGGCACTTTCGACAACGCCGACATCCAGTCGGTGGTGATCCTCGCCGAATGGATCGCGATCGCGATCGACAATGCCAGGTCGGCCGCCGCTGAACGGGTGCGCCTGACAATCGAGGCGGCCGAGCAGGAACGCGGACGCTGGGCCCGCGAGCTTCACGACGAGACCCTTCAGAACCTGGCCGGCCTCCGGGTGCTGCTTTCCGGCACCCGGCGACGCACCGCGATGGGACCGGTCTCCCCCATCCTCGACCAGGCGATCGAGCGGATCGACGAAACGATCGTCGAGCTGCGCCGGCTGATCGCCGACCTCCGGCCGGCCGCCCTCGATGAACTCGGTGTGGAAGCGGCGCTCAGCTCACTGGTCGAAAGGCTTTCCAGCAACGGGGTCGAGATCGACCTCTATGTCGAGCTCCGCCCCGAAGACGAGATGGGCGGCCGCTACGAGCCGCTGCTCGAAGACACCGTCTACCGGCTCGTCCAGGAGTCACTCAACAATGCGATCCGGCACGGACATGCCGTGCGGGCGATCGTCGAGGTGATCGAAGAAGAAGGAGAGATCCGGATCAGGGTGATTGACGACGGCTCCGGCTTTGAGCCCAACCGGGCCGGCGGCGGCGGGTTCGGCCTGCTCGGCATGCGCGAACGGGTCAACCTGACCGGCGGCCACTTCGACGTGCGCTCGGGCGAGGATGGCACCACGATCACCGCCTCGTTGCCGGCCCGGCAGCCCTGAACCGGCAACCGCCCGGCGGGACGCATCGAATCGATCCCGATCGCCAGTGGCGCGAGCGAACCCGGTCCCGGCGCCCGGTCAGACTTCGCGGAAGGTTCCGTCGCGAAGCTCGAGAACCCGGTCGAAGGCCTGCGGGTCGGCGATCGTGTGGGTGATGACCAGGATGCCGCAGCCCTGATCGCGGCGATCGACCAGGTGACTTTCCAGGGCGGCGGCACCGTCCGGGTCGAGGTGGGCGGTGGGCTCGTCGAAGATCAGAAAGCGGGCCCGGGAAAGGAACACGCGGGCTGCGGCGATGCGCTGGCGTTGGCCGCCGGAGATCATCGAGCCGTCCTCGCCGACCAGGGAATCGATCCCGTCGGGCAGCGAGTTGATCCAGTCCTCGAGGCCGACCTCGGCCAGGGCTTCGACGATCCGCTCGCGGTCCGCTTCCGGCCTGCCCAGCTTGACGTTCTCGGCGATCGTGGTGTTGAACATGTAAGCGTCCTGCGGGGCCAGCCGGACCGCTTCGCGCAACTCCTCCTGGTCCAGGTCACGGATGTCCGCGCCACCGAGCGTTATTCGTCCACGGTCCGGATCCCTGAAGCGAACGAGGAGTTCGGAAAGGGTGCTCTTGCCGATCCCGCTGGGCCCGATCAGGGCGACCGCCTCGCCGGGCCGGATTTCCAGATCGGCGTCGCGCAGCAGCAGGCCGTCCCCTCCCGGGTAGGCGAAACTCACGCCGTCCAGCCTGATCGGGCCGCCGGCCGGCACCGGTCTGGGATGTTCAGGATTGAGGATGGGTACCGGACGCTCGGACACTTCCTCGATGCGTTCGGCCGCTTCGTCGGTCGCGTCAATCACGGCCGCCGCCTGGCTGAGCGGGGTGATCGCCTCGAAGGAGGCCATTGCCAGCAGAGCCAGGGCGGCCAGCAGCACGCCGTTCAGCTCACCCGAATGGACAGCCGGAATCGAGGCGGCGGTGACGGCAACCGCGGCGCCTACGGCCAGCAGGGTTCCGAGACCTTCCGCCAGACCGCCGCTCATCGCGTCCCGCCGCTGGAGTGAAACGAGGTGGCGGTCATCCTCCCGGCTTCTCTCGAGCCAGTCGCTTTCGCGACCGGCCACGGCGATCTCGGCTCCGCCGACGGCAATCTCATGAAGGTCCATGGCCAGAAGGCCCCTTGCCCTGGACTGGCGGCGGCCGGCCGTCCGTGCCGCCCAGCGGGTCAGGGCCGGAGCCGCGAGACCACCGAGCAGCAGCATCACGGCCAGCACCAGCCCGGCCACCGGCAGGATGATCGAGGCGAGCGCCACGCAGAAGACCGAGCAGAAGATCGCGACCAGCGGCGGCGAAAGGGCCCGCAGATACAGGTCCTGGAGGCGGTCGACGTCACCGACGAAACGGCTCATCAGATCGGCCCGCCGCGAGCCGTCGAGCCCGGCCGGGACCAGCGGGATCAGGCGTTCGAAGAACCGGCCGCGCAGGTCGGTGAGGGTTCTGAAGGCCAGGTCATGCGAGGTCAGGCGCTCGCCGTAGCGAAGCAGGGCCCGGGAGACCCCGAAGAAGCGGACCCCGACGATCGCCACGGTGAGCGAGAGGATCTCCGGCCGCTCGGCGGCACGGCTGATCAGGTAGCCGGAGGCGGTCAGCAGACCCACCGCTGCCAGCACCGTGCCCGTGCCGAGCAGCACCGAAATCGTGAACAGCTTCCAGCGGTTCCTTGTCGCGAGTGCGGCTCGGCCCAGCGGGGTCCGTTCGAGCCGGGCGGCGATCATGCGTTCACCATTTCACCCAGTCGCCCCTGGTTCAGCAGCAGGGTCCGGTCGGCCATCGCGATCGGCTGCTCGCGATGGGAGATGATCAGGGCGGTCCGGCCGCTCGCGGCTTCATTTATCGCTTCCGCGAGTTCCTTCTCGGTGTCCTGGTCAAGGTGAGCGGTCGGTTCATCGAGGATCAGCAGAGGGGCCTCGCTCAAAAGGGCCCTGGCGAGGGCGATTCTCTGGGTTTGACCAGCCGACAGCCGCCGGCCTCCTTCGCCGACCATGGTTTCCAGGCCGTCGGGCAGCCCCCTGACCACTTCACCCAGCACCGCCACCCCGATTGCTTCGGCCAGCTGGGCGTCGGTGGCCTGCGGGTTGAACAACCTCAGGTTCGCCGCCAGTGTGTCAGCAAAAACGGTCGGCCTCTGGGGCACCCAGGCGATCTGCCGCCGCCAGCTCTGCGGGTCGACTTCGGACAGGTCAGTGCCGCCACAGCTGATCCGGCCGGAGCCCGGTTCAGCCAGCCGCAGAAGTAGTGAAGCCAGGGTGCTCTTGCCGCCACCGCTCGGGCCGACCAGCGCCACCGTTTCGCCGGGCTTCAGTTCGAGGTCGATCGACTCCAGCACCCGCTCCCGACCCGGCCACGCGTATGAAACGCCCTCCATGGCAACCGACCAGCGGGCCGGGTCGGGAGCGGGTACTGGTTCAGCCGGCGTGGACACCACTGCCGGCTGGTCGATCACCTCGAAAATTCGCTCGGCTGCCGCCATGCCGTCGGCACTGGCGTGAAACTGCGCGCCAAGCTGGCGCAGGGGCATGTAAAGCTCGGGGGCGAGCAGCAGCACGGTCAGCCCGGCGACCAGTTCAAGATGGCCGCCGGCGAGCTGGATTCCGACCGCGGTCGCGACCATCGCCACCCCGATCATCGCCAGAAGTTCAAGGACCAGCGAGGAAAGGAAGCCGACCCGGAGAGCCCCCATGGTCTCCCGGCGATAGTCCTCCCCGACCGCCTGGATCGAGCCCGACTGCGAGTAGGCCTGGCTGTTGGCCCGCAAGGTCGCCAGCCCGCCGACCAGGTCCAGGAAATGCGACGACAGCCGGGACATCCGCTCCCAGCGCTTTCGGGTGCGCTGCTCGGTCAGCAGTCCGATCAGGACCATGAAGACGATGATCAGCGGCGCCGTAACCGCGAGGATCGCGGCCGCTTCCCAGTTGTAACGGAGCACCCAGGCCAGCACGGCTACGGGCACGATCCCGGCCAGCACCATCTGCGGCAGGTAGCGGGCGAAGTAGTTCTCCAGCGCGGCGACCCCTTCGATCGCCGAGCTGACGAGTTCACCGCTCTGTTCGGCCTGGAGGGCACCCGGCCGGTTCATCAGCAGGTGGCGGGCCAGCTTCTCCCGGAGCTCGGACATGACCCGGGCCGCGCCGAAACGGCCCGCACTTTCAAATCCGGCCGCGGCGAGACCCCGGCCGACCGAGATCGCGGCCAGCCAGGCCAGCCACGGGGCGACCTCGGCGAAGGAGTCCCCGTTCATGAAGACCCCGGCGATCACCTTGGCCAGCAGGGTCGCCTGGGCGATGATCAGGACGGCCTGGAGAAACCCCAGGCCGACCGTCACGATCAGGTGATTGCGAGCTACACGGCTGGACCGGGCCAGCCGGCGCTGTGTTTCACGAGCCTGACGGCTCGCTCCCGGTGCCCTAGAGGGCGTGGCCAATACTCTCCCCTCGGCCCCGGCTACGCCCTCTGGTCCGACTCCGGGCCACTTCCGGCCTCCTTCTTCTGGTCAAGCAAGTCCATCGGTGACTTCACGTCACCGAACCCTTCGGCCGAAAGACGGTGCCGGAAGACCCAGTAGGTCCAGCCCTGGTAGAGCAGAACCACCGGGACCAGCAACCCTGCGACGACCGTCATGACGGTCAGCGTGTAGTTGGTTGAGCTGGCCATGTTCAGGCTCATGTCGAAGGCCGAATCGATACTTGAAACCATCGCGTTCGGGAACAGGTCGATGAACTGGGCGATGAAATAGAGGGCAATGCCGACCGCGGTTCCGGTGAAGGCACGCATCGGTTGCGACTTCGCGTTGATCGCCGCGAAACCGAAACTGCCGACCGCGACGACCGCGGCGATCAGCGACAGGATCTCGAGCGAGTCCTGGCGGATCAGGGTCCAGGCCATGAAGACCGCGGCCAGCAGCGCCGCGACCGGAGTTGCCTTCGCCGCCACCGCCCTCGCCTTCTCCCGGATGTCACCTTCGGTCCTGATCTCAAGGAACAGGGCCCCGTGGGCGAAGAAGATCGCCAGGGAAGCGACCCCGCCGAGCAACGTGTATACGGAGAGCAGATCGAAGAAAGTGCCCGTGTATTCGATTGACTCCACACCGTGGGTCGTCACCGGTTCGATCGGCACGCCGCCGATGATGTTGGCCCAGGCGACGCCCCAGAGCAGGGCCGGCAACAGGCTGCCAATCGCGATGCACCATTCCCAGCCGGTGCGCCAGGCGTCCGTGTCCCGCTTGCCCCACATCTCGAAACCGACGTTGCGGACGATCAGGGCGACCAGAATCGCGAGCAAGGCGATGTAGAAGCCGGAGAAAAGGGTTGCGTACCACTCCGGGAAGGCGGCGAAGGTGGCCCCGCCGGCGACCAGCAGCCAGACCTCGTTGCCGTCCCAGACCGGGCCGATCGTATGCAGGATCGCCCGCTTCTCTTCCCGGCTGCCGCCGATCAGCTTCATCAGCATGCCGATCCCGAAGTCGAAACCCTCGAGGACCAGGTACCCGATCCAGAGGACCGAGATCAGGACGAACCAGACGAACTGAAGTGTTGTTGTGTCTTCCATGGTTTTCCTCCGGCTCCCCTAGTAGGCCATTCCCAGGTAGGGCTTGTCTTCCTCGCCTTCCTCAATCTCGGCCGGGCCTTTGCCGGCCGTCTTGAAGAAGATCTTTCCGGCGAACACCGCCAGCACGCCGTAGAGCAGGGTCATCCCGACCAGCGAGATCCAGACCTCGGTAGCGCTCACCGTCGGTGAATTTGCGTCCTGGGTTCTGAGCAGTCCGAACACCACCCAGGGTTGCCGGCCCATCTCGGTGAAGATCCAGCCGGCGGCCGCGGCGATGAACGGCAGCGACGCGGCCGGCATCGCCAGCTTCAGGAAACGACGCGAGTCGGGCAGCTTGCCCTTGCGGTTGAACCACCAGCCGATCACGCCGAACAGGGCCAGCAGGAAGCCGCAGCCCAGCATCACGCGCCAGGACCAGTAGGCCACCCAGACGATCGGCGCGTAGTCCATCGTCTTGAACTCGGGACCGCGGTACTCGGGGCTGGCCGGATCACCGAACCGCTGCCTGTACTCCTCGTTCAGGTTGTTCACGCCCTTGACCTCGGAGTCGGGCTTTCCGGTCATGATGAACGAGAGGGCGTTGGGCAACTTGATGTTGCGGTTCGTCTCTTCCGGGTTGCCCTCGAACTTGCCGGTGGCAAAGAGCGACAGGCCGACCCCGTCCTCGGTCTCGAAGACGGCATCGGCGGCGGCCATCTTCATCGGCTGCTGCTCGCTCATCAGGATGCCGTTGAAGTGCCCGACCACCAGGGTCAGCAGGCCGGCAACCGCGAGCGAAGGCAGGGCGATCTTCATCGAGCTCGAGAAGACCTCGACCTCGTTCTTGCGGAGCAGGTGCCAGGCGGAAATGCCGGCGATCACCATGCCACCGGTCAGGGCCGCGGCCAGCATGGTGTGGGTCATCGCGTAGAGCGCGGTGCTGTTGGTCAGCACGTCCCAGATCGATTTCAACTCGACCTTGTTGGTGGCCTGATTCAGCTCGTAACCCACCGGGTGCTGCATCCAGGAGTTTGCGGCCAGGATGAAGAAAGCCGAGAGCATGGTCGAAAGCGAGACCGCCCACATGCAGGCGAGATGGACCTTCTCGGAGAGCCTCCCCCAGCCGAAGATCCAGAGTCCGAGGAAAGTCGACTCGACGAAGAAGGCGGCGAGGCCCTCCATCGCCAGTGGCGCCCCGAAGATGTCGCCCACGAAGCGCGAGTAGGCAGACCAGTTCATGCCGAACTGGAACTCCTGCACGATGCCTGTCGCGACGCCAAGCGCGAACGAGATCAACATCAGCTTGCCCCAGAAACGGGTCGCCCTCAGCCACTTCTCATCCTTCGTGCGGTACCAGCGGGTCTGGTACCAGGCCGTGAAAAAGGCCAGCCCGATCGTGAGCGGCACAAAAATGAAGTGATAGAGCGTAACTATTCCGAATTGCCAGCGGGCCAACTCGAGACTGGTCATTGCAATGGTGCTCATTCGTCCACCTTCATGGATCCCAGATTAGCTAGGCAGGAGGTCGAAATTCCTGCGGAAAATCACCGCAGTTACTGCGGGGAAGTACGGAGGTTTGGCTTAGCCCCGGCTAAGCCCGGGGGCATCGACCGGCATCGTGGAGCGCCTTGCGGTAGCGGCGCATCGACGCGTGCCGGAAGTCGCCGTGGGTCTGGTTCTTCATCGCCGGCACCAGTTCACGGTGGAACCTCGAACCGAGACTCTCGTTGTGCCCGATCACGTCCCGGATGCCGATGCCGTATCGGCAGCGGAGCCATTTGGTCAGCCGGATCGAGGCTCTCATCTGTCGCGGGTTGCCAAGCACGTCACCGTCGGTGAAGCCGGTGTGCTCGATCCCGAAGGAGACGTGGTTCAGGCCGACCGTGTGGCGGCAGCGGATGCCGAGCGGGACCAGCTGGACCACGCGGCCCCGGCCCGAGACCACGAAGTGGGCGCAGACGTTGGGCAGCTCGTGGAATTCGGGGTCGGGCCGGTTCGCGGCAAAAGTCCGGTACACCCCGGCGACCGAATTGCCCACAGCAACGTGTTCGACGATCTGGCGCGGATTCCGGAGGCGCCAGGATCGCACCCCGTAGTGACGCAGCGAGTAGCGGGCCATCTGGTGCTTGCGCTTCGCGCCGAAGGGAATGAAGTGCCGGTGAATCCAGGCCGGCATCCTGAGGGCGGCCCGGTTCGACTGCCGGGCTGCGCCCGGTGGCGCGGCTCCGGCCGCCGGGCCGGCTGCGACGCCATTGGCGGACGCGCTCGATCCGGCGTGTTCAGCGACCGGGCCGGCGAGCACCCCCAGGGCAGCGACCAGCCCGACCGCAGCTGCGGCCGTTGCCAGGCGCTTCATATCTCTACCCCGGGCCGGGATCAGTCGAAGGCGGCCGGGTCCAGGCCACCGGTCGGGCCGAGATCCGGACCGAGTCCGTTGCCCGAATGCTTCACCTTGTAGCCGGCAACCTTGCCACGGAAGGCGTTGCCGAAGGTGTAGACCGGCATCCCGATCTCGGTGATGTTGTAGATCCTCGGCTGGTCGGCGATGAAGGTCCTCAGACAGCCATGACTGGCCGGGTAATCCGGAACGTCGGCGTACCCGTGGGTCGCGTAGCCCCGGATGAAGTACGAGGAGTAGTACATGCCGTGCGAGTTCATGCCCGGCTCTTTCCAGTAGAAGCTGAAGGTGCCGAGGATGGTCGGGGTCGAGGCCTTGCCGCTGGCGATGGGGAAGATCGCGTAGGGATTGTCACCCTTCGAAAAGACGATCACCTGCTTCGAGAGCGGGGCTTCCATGTGGTCGCCCAGTTCGGGCCGGCGGACGTGGTAGCCCCCCTTGCCGTTGAAGACACGCCGGACCACGGTCTTCGAGGCCCGCGCGTTGCGGGTCATGTCGTTGAGCTTGCGGTAGGCGAGCACGGCGCGTTCCATCTTGCCGTTGAAGCAGCGACCCTGGTCGGGAACCAGCGCCAGGCGGTTCAGGGCCTTGCGGAATCCGGCCACGACGCGGCCACACTGGTCATGGGGCAGGCCGACGTAACGGACCCGCCAGGACTTGTGCCTGGTCGTGTCCTTGCCGACCGCACGCTTGCCGGCTTTGCCCCAGTACTTGGCGTGCACGCCGTAGCGGTTGCCGCCGCGCATGTAAAGGTAGGTGCGGAAGGTTCCGTAATTGCCGCCGGCCTTGTGGACCTTGACCTTGCGGGTCGAGAACTTCTCGCCGTCCTTGTAGAGGTAGACCTTGACCGTCTGGAGGTTGCGGAAGGGCTTCAGCGTGCCCTGGATCACGACCCGGCTCATCACGGTCGCGCGATGGGCATGAACGCCCTTGAGCTTGATCTTGACCGTCGCCCTGGCCGGACCGCCGGTCGGAACCGCGCCACCATTGGCTGCTCTGGCGGTGTCGCCAGCCAGCATGAAGGCGGCAATCGCGCAGATCAGGGTGAGCGCTGCCGGAAGGCTGAATCGGGCGAAGGTACGGGGTATCGATCGGACGGTCAAGTGAAGCTCCTGCGGTTGGGCGGCCAGTCCGCAAATTGTAGAGATATGGCCGGATCAGGCCACGGGTGAAGCCGCTTCGGCAACTTCCCCTGCCTCTCTCGTTTCCTCGTCCATCGACTCGGCCTGATTGCCGATCAGGAAGAAGGCGACGAGCACCCCGGCGATCGCGATCCCGACCGAGAGGGTCATCGCGTTGCTCAGGCCGTAGATGAAGGCATCGTGACCGGCGGCGACCAGACGCTCTGCCTTGGCCCCGGAAATCCCTTCGATGTGGGGCGCGCCACCGGTCAGCTGATGGGCGAAGTCCGAACGCTGACTGGCGGTCAGGCCGTTCTCGCCGCCGAGGGTGCTCGCCAGCCGGGTCTTTGCTTCGCTCTGGAAGAGGGCTCCGAGCGCCGCCACGCCGAAAGTTCCGCCGACCATCCGGAACATCGAAAGCACGCCGGAGGCGATGCCGGCCTTGGTCTTCGGCACCGCGTTCATGGCCGCGGTCGACATCGGTGACATGGTCAGGCCGATGCCGGCCCCGAGGATCACGAAACTGGGCAGGATGTCGGAAAAGGTCGAGCCGTCGCTGATCTGCGAGAAGAGGTAGAGCGAAAGCGAGATCAGGGTCATGCCGACGACGATCGGCCAGCGCGGCCCGATCCGATCGGCCAGCCGGCCCGCGATCGGCGCGATGACCATGATCACCAGGGTGGTTGGCAGGAACCTGACCCCGGCTTCGAGCGCGGTGTAGCCGAGGATGTTCTGCATGTAGAGGGCGAGGAAGAAGAAGACCCCCATCATCGCGAAGGAGATGATGAAGGCGACCACCACCGAGCCGATGAAGTTCCGGCTCTTGAAGAGCCCGAACTCGATGATCGGTGCCGTGACCCGGTTCTCGGTGAAGATGAAGGTGATCAGGCCGATGATCGAAACCGCGATCAGGCTGATCACGGCGGTCGAATCCCAGCCCCAGGTGTTGCCTTCGATCAGGGCGAGGACCAGCGAGGTGAGAGCGACGGTGAGGATGCCGACCCCGAGGTAGTCGACCTTGCGGCCGACCGTGGTGTCGCGCGACTCGCGGACCACGAAGGTCGCGGCGAGCACGGCGAGAACCCCGACCGGCAAGTTGATGTAGAAGATCGCGCGCCAGGAGACATGCTCGACCAGGAAGCCGCCGAGGACCGGGCCGACCGCCAGGGCCAGAGCCGAAACCCCGGCCCAGGTCCCGATCGCCTTGCCGCGCTCATGGGCCGGGAAGGCGTCGGTGATGATCGAAAGCGTGCCGGGCATCATGAAAGCGGCGCCGACGCCCTGAAGCACGCGGCTGGCGACCAGGGCGAAGTTGCTGGGCGCGAAGCCGGCCGTGGCCGAAGCGACGGTGAAGATGACCACGCCGAAGGTGAAGGCCTTGCGGCGGCCGAAGATGTCACCGATCCGGCCGCCGACCGCCAGCAGCACCGCGAAAGAGAGCGTGTAGCCGTTGACGATCCATTCGAGGCCGGAGATCGAGGTGTCGAGGTCGCGCTGAATCGAGGGGAGGGCGACGTTGACGACGGTGTTGTCGAGCATCACCATGAACAGGGCCAGGCACATCGCGCCCAGCGTCCACCACTTGCGGTTCTCGTCGGTGATCAGGTGCTGGTACTTGCTCACTGCTGAACTGCTCCTTCCAACTGCCGGTGAATTGAGGCAAGGTCTTCCCGCTCGATCAGCTTCGAGAGCAGGGAGTCGAGGGCTTTGAGTTCGTCCTCGCTGAAACTGTCGGCCAGTCTCACCGCGCCGACCGCACGGCCCATCAGGGCGGCGTTGGTGACCCGGTGGCCTTCGTCGGTGAGCGCGATCAGCCGGCGGCGCCGGTCGTGGGGATCCTCGACCCGGGAAACGAGGCCCTTGCGGACCAGGCTGTCGATCGCCCGGCTCACGGCGGGCATCGAGGCCCCGGTTGACTCGCCGATGTCAGCGAGGCAGAAGCTGTCGGCGGGTTCGAAGACCCCGAGACTCATGATCGCCTTGAACTCGAGAAATGAGAGACCGAGCGCAGCCGCGTCGAGCAGGGCGCTGGTCGCCGCCCCGTAAGAGAGCATCCGCCGGAACAGGGTCCCGAGCTGCAGGGCGACCCGCTTCGCCTCGGGCGATGCCGCGTCGATCACTTCCTGCCCGGCAACTTCGGCCGGGTCGACGCCCGGACCCCGGGCCGGATCCGTGGCACCGGCAGTCGCCTGCTCGTCGATCTTCAGCGCTTCCGCATCGGTCATGACTGAAGATACTTGCTCTTTCGCAACTATTTGTCAAACGCAATAGTTGCTTATGTGATGCACTTCACACGGCTGGCCGGGGGGCCGGTTCGGGGGTGCCTTCGAGGTTGAGCTTCGGCAGCCACTCGAGCCAGGCCGGCAGGTACCAGTTCCACTTGCCAAGCAGTTTCATGCTCGCCGGGACGAGCACACCCCGCACGATCGTCGCGTCGATCAGGACGGCCGCCGCCAGCCCGACCCCCATCTGCTTGAACTCCAGCATCGAGAGGGTGGCGAAGATCGAGAACACGGCCACCATCACGATCGCGGCGGAGGTGACCGGCCCGGCAGTGCGCCGGAGGCCGGCCTCGATTGCGTCCGAAGTGCTCAACCCCTGGTCGTGCGCTTCCCGGATCCGGCTGAGGATGAACACGTGGTAGTCCATCGAGAGTCCGAACAGGACCACGAAGAGGAACATCGGCAGCCAGGCGGTGATCCCGCCCATCGACTCGAAACCGAGCAGACCCTCGAGATGCCCTTCCTGGAAGACCCAGACGAGCAATCCGTAGGCGGCGCCGACCGAGAGCAGATTGAGCAGGATCGAGGTCGCCGGGATCACGATCGAACGGAACGCGACCATCAGCAGGATGAAGGCGGTCAGCAAGACGAAGGCGAAGACCAGCGGCGCCCGGCTCTTCATCAGGTCGTTGAAATCCTTCGAACCGGCCGTCATGCCATTGACGTTGGTTTCGGTGCCCGGCACCTTGCCGATCGTCTCCGGGATCACCTCCTCGCGGAGCTTGACCAGCGCGTCATTGGATGTGTCATCGGTGCCGCTGCCGGCCAGGGGCACGTTCACCACCTCGACCTTGCCGTTCGGGCTCACGGTCGTGGTGACCGGTGAGCCGAACTCGGCCGGACCGTCGACCGCCTGCCTGAGCGCGGCGATGCCCTGCTGAACCTCGGGCGCACGCACGTCATCGGCCTCGATCACCACGTTGGCCGGCTCCGGGCCGCCGGGGAAGGCTTCGTCCATCTGGTTGTAGGCCTTGATCACCGGCAGGTCCTGAGGCAGGGCTTCGGCCCCCGGCACGACGGTGTGGAGTTTGAAGGCCGGGACCGCCAGCAACACGAGCAGGCCGGCGGCGGCGACAGCCGAGAGGCCGGGGCGCCGCAGCACGGTCCGGATGAATCGACCCCAGAAACCGCCGCCGTTGCCGGCAGCCAGCACGCTCTCCTCGCCCCCGACCCGCCGGATCTTCCGGCTCCGTCGCAGCCGGTCGATCAGCGGGATCCGGCCCTTGTCAACCCGGTCGCCGAGCCAGGCGAGCACGGCCGGCAGCACGGTCAGTGAACCGAGCACGGCGACCGCGACCACGATGATCGTGCCGGTGGCGAATGACGCGAAGGTGGCGTCTCCGGTCATGTACATGCCGGCCATCGCGATCATCACCGTGATTCCCGAGACGATCACGGCCCGGCCGGAAGTTGCCGCGGCAGCCTCCAGCGCGGCCGATTCGGACCGTCCGGCCGCCCGTTCCTCCCGCTCGCGTCGCAGGTAGAAGAGCGAGTAGTCGACCCCGACGGCGAGGCCGATCAGCAGGATCACCGAGTTCGCGGCGTCCGACATCGGAGTGACGTGGCTGACCAGTGCGGTCAGGCCGATCGCCGCCGCGACCGAAGTCAGGCCCAGCAGCAAAGGTACGCCCGCGGCGATGAACGCTCCGAAGGCGAAGACCAGAATCAGCAGGGTGACCGGAAGCGAGGTGAACTCGGCCTTTTTGAAGTCATCCTCGAAGGCCTGTCCGATCTGCTCGCTGGCCGAGGCATCACCGAACTGGGCGAAGCCGTAGCCGGGCGCCCGGGCCCGGGCCTCGTTGACCGCCTCCTGGGTCGCCCCGAGCCGCTCCGAGAGCTGGTCCTCGTTGCCGGCCAGCTCGAAAGAGACCAGCGCCGATTTTCCGTCGGCCGATATCTGGCCCCGGTTGCCAGGTGCAAAGGGGCTCTCGACATGTGACACGTACGGCGTCGCCCTCAGCTCGCGGGAGAGGTCGGCGGCAGCCTCGCGCATCGCGGCGCTGGTGTTCGAACCACCGGCCGGCGCCGTGATCAGCACCCTTTCGGTCGCGTTCTCGGGGAAGTTGTTCGAGGTCGCCACTTCGGCGCGCCCCGACTCGCCAACTCCGTCTTCGGCGTCGGTCAGGGTCCTCGTTCCAACCGATCCTCCGATGAAGACGGCCAGGATGACGAAGGCGAGCCAACCCCAGATTGCGGTCTTGCGATGGGTCGCGCTCCACCTTCCGGCACGGGCTGCGATGTTTCGACTGGTATCCATGCCGCCAAGCCTGCCTTTGCGGACGCCGCCGCAAAATGGGGCCTCCCTGTGTCTTCAGCGGGTGATGCCTGCCCCTTAGGGGTTCGGCAAACCGCACCATGAACGCCCGGATGCGGGTACTGGCCGCACCAACGGAGGTCTCCGCATGGGTCAGAATCACCCCATGGGTAGTGCTCTGAACCTGCGGGCGAGGCTGACCTGGCTGGCGATCGCCGGCTTCCTGGCCGGAGCGGGCGGGGCGACGATGATCGCCCTGACAAACCAGACCCTGGGCGAGCCGGTAATCGAGATCACGCTGCGGGTGCTGACCGGATGGACCTGGATGGGAGTCGGCATCTTCGCCTGGTGGCGCCGCCCCGACAATCCGTTCGGCAAGTGGATGGTCTTCACCAGCTTCGCCTGGCTGGCCCAGGCCCTGACCTACGCGAACTCGTCACTGGTCTTCACCGTCGGCCTCGTCATCGCCTATGTCTTTCCCTTCGCCCTGATCCAGACCCTGGTCCGCTTCCCGACCGGCCGGATCGAAACCCGGGCCGACGGGTGGATCGTCCGCCTGGTCGCCGGCGCCCTCCTGCTTGTTCTGCTGGCGACCTTCTTCAGCTCTCCCGATCAGCTCGGATACGACAATGCCCCGAGCAACCTGCTGCTGCTGGCCGACTCGCCGACCACTTCGGCCGTCTTCTTCATCATCGCCAACGCGGTGGCGATCATCCTCGTCCTCGGTCTGATCCACAGCTTCACGACCAAGTATTCGGCCGCCTCGCCTCCGATGCGCCGCCTGATCGGACCGGTCCTCTGGACCTCGACCACCCTGCTGGCCGTGCTCGGGCTTTCCTCCGTCTTCTCGATCGCCAATCTGGATACGGTCGAAGAGATCGCCGGCATCCTCGGTGCGATCATCGCGATGCTGCTGCCACTCGCCTTCCTGGTCGGCCTGGCCCGCAGCCGGCTGGTCCGCGGCGAGGCGCTCGGCCGGATGCTCGAACGGGTGGCCCACGAAAGCGATCCGGTGAAGATGCAGGAAGCGGTCGCCGAAGCGCTCGGCGACCCCTCGGTCGAGATCGCCTTCTGGCTGCCGGACACCGCCGGCTACGTCGACGCCCGTGGCCTGCCGATCGCCGAGCCTGATCCGGATTCGAACCGGGCCGCGAGCCAGGTCACGATGGACGGCAGAAGGGTCGCGCTGATCATCCACGATGGCGCCCTGCTCGAGGAACCGGAGAAGATCGAGGCGGTGAGCCGTGGCGCCGCACTGGCTTTCGAGAACGCGCGGCTGGAGGCCGAGGTCCGGGCCAACGTGGCCGAACTGAGGGCTTCCCGCACCCGCATCGTCGAGGCCGGGGACGCCGCCCGCCGCGAAATAGAACGGAACCTCCACGACGGCGCCCAGCAGAACCTGGTTTCGCTCGCCCTCAAACTGCAGTTGGCCCGTTCCCGGGTCGAGTCCGACCCCCGCGGCGCGATCGAGATCATCGACGGCGCCAGCGCCGAACTCGAACAGACCCTGGCCGAGCTTCGCGAACTGGCCCGTGGCATCCACCCCGCCGTGCTTTCCGACCGCGGCCTGGATGCCGCCCTGCTCGCCCTCGCGACTCGCGCTCCGCTGCCGGTCGAGGTCGGAGAAATGCCGGATGATCGCCTGCCGGAACCGGTCGAGGCCGCCGCCTATTACGTGGTCGCCGAGTCGCTGACCAACGTCGCCCGCTATTCCGAGGCAAGCCGGGCCAAGGTCGACATCACCCGGGAAAACGGGGTGGTCCGCATCCGGATCGCCGACGACGGCGTCGGCGGAGCCGACCCCGCCCGGGGGTCCGGGCTGAAGGGCCTGGCCGACCGGATCGCCGCCCTGGACGGGCATTTCATGCTGGCCAGCCCGGACGGTCTGGGCACGATCGTGGAGGCGGAGATCCCGTGCGGGTAGTTGTCGCCGACGACTCGATCCTGCTGCGCGAAGGAGTGGTCCGCGTGCTCGAGGACGACGGTTTCGAGGTGGTTGGCCAGGCGGGTGACGCCGAAGACCTTCTCCGCAAGGTCAGTGCCCACAAGCCCGATGTCGCGGTGGTCGACATCCGCATGCCGCCGAACCTGACCGACGACGGGCTTCAGGCGGCCAAGAAGATCCGGGCCGAACACCCGGACACCGGTGTCCTCGTGCTTTCCCAGTATCTGGAGGAGAGCTACGCCCTCGACCTGGTCGCCGACTCGGCCGAAGGGGTCGGTTACCTGCTGAAGGACCGGGTCGCTGAAATCGATCGCTTCACCGAGTCGGTCCGCCGGGTCGGCAGCGGCGGCTCGGCCCTCGACCCCGAGGTGGTCTCCCACCTGCTCGGCCGCCGCCGGCGCGAAGACCCGCTCGAGGTCCTGACGGTCCGTGAACGTGAAGTCCTCGGGCTGATGGCCGAGGGCCGCTCGAACATCGCGATCGCCGAGAACCTGGTCGTGACCGAACGGGCGGTCGAGAAGCACGTGACCTCGATCTTCAGCAAGCTCGACCTCACGCCCACGGCCGAGGACCACCGACGGGTCCTTGCGGTCCTCACCTACGTCAAGGCAATCGGCGACTGAACCAGACCACCACCACCGCGAGATCCGACTTTTTCGCCGCTATGACGAAGAAGTCGCGGCTCGCGAATTTCACTCCTCGTCAGCGAGGACGCGGCGGCGGGAGCGACGGACCCAGGCCCCGTTGAGCGCCAGGGCGATCAGCAACACGATGCCGATCGGAATCGCCACCGCCAGCGCGAGCACCGTCACCCCGGCCGCGACACCGAGCATCTTGCCCGCATCGTCAATCGCATCACCGAGACCCCAGCTCGACGAATCGCCGCCGGACGAGCTTTCGCCGCCCGTCTCGACCCGCAAGTCGACCGGGGTGTAGTCCGCCCGCCGTTCGAGCCGCTTCAGCCGTGATTCGTAGTAGCTCAGCTCCGAGCGTTCTTTGGCGAGCTTTCGTTCCAGCTCCTGCCTTGTCGCTTCATCCGGAGCGTCTTCGAGCTCACTCAGCAGGCTCTCGATCTTCGCCTTCGAGTCGGCTACGTCGTCCTCGGTTCGGTTGGTCGGAGCCGTGATGTCGGTCAGTTCCTGGCTGCGCGACTTCAGATCGGCGATCCCGGAGAGATCGGCCACGGCCTCTTCGACCTGACCGGAAGGAATCAGCAGGCTGAAGCTCGCGCCGGCGTTGCCGGCCTCACCGTCGGTGACCGAGGAGTCCATGACGATTCCGTTGTGCTCGTCGGTCACGGAGACGACCTCGTTGGCCACGTCCTGAACCCCGTCGGGATCGGTACCGAGCACGATCTCGGCCTCCAGGGCAACATCGCGTTGGCGAGAACCGCCGGGCACGGTGGAACTCCTCGAGTTCTCCGATGCCTGATCCTTCATTGCCGAGGAGGGAAGGGCTCCGTACACCGCCCCGGTCGAGGCCTCGGGCACAGGCAGGGTGGCGGAGTCCGCGGTACCCGCCGAACCGGCTGAGATACCCCCCGATTCGCTGGCCGACGATGCGGAAGTGTCCAGCTGTTTCGACGCAACAACACCGGAGTCGCCTTCACCCCCGCTTCCGCCGCCAAACCTGCCGGAGTCGACGGCGCTCACCACGACCGTGGCGACCAGCAGGAGTCCTGCGAACCCGGCCATCGCCGGGAGCAGGATGGGGCGCCTCCCGGTGCGGCGGCGGAACCGTTCCGCGATGCTGCCGATCCCTCCCCTGCCTCGTTTGCCGAGAGCGGCTTCGTCGGCCCATTCGGGCGGGAAATGGTCGGCGACCGCCTGGTCGAGACGCTCGGTGAAGCC
>ERZ724513.10-NODE-10-length-72307-cov-8.248145_pt1 | contig 72307 bp, 63 predicted proteins | sample MGYA00376046_ERZ724513 | MGnify/ENA primary metagenome ERZ724513 (study PRJEB28724, sample SAMN07190883) | activated sludge metagenome | isolation source: activated sludge of sewage treatment plant in Hong Hong | place: Hong Kong | collected 2016-03-17 ...
CTTGCCGGCACGCTGGCGCCAGGGTGGTTCGGTGAGGCGCTTGGCCGCTGGCGCGAGCAGTTCGATGGCCGCGTCCGCACGCGCCTGCAACTGACCGCGGCGAGCGCCAGCCCGCAAGCGACGCCGGGCGATCCGCAGGCCGGATTCACCGACGACGAGCAGGCGCAGCGTGTCGAGAACTTCCTGCGCATGATTGGGCTCGCCGGCGGCTTCGCGCCGCTCGTGCTGGTGCTCGGCCACGGCTCGGGGAGCCGCAACAATCCGCATCTCTCGGCCTACGACTGCGGCGCCTGTTCGGGTCGCCACGGCGGCCCGAACGCCCGTGCCCTGGCGGCGATGGCCAACCGGCCCGAGGTGCGCGCGCGGCTCGCCGGGCGCGGGCTGCGCATCCCGATGGCAACGTGGTTCGTCGCCGCCGAGCACAACACCTGCGACGATGCGATCGAGTGGTATGACCTCGACCTGCTGCCGGGCGCCCGTCAGGCGGACCTCGATTGCCTGGTCGGGCAACTGGCGGAAGCCTGTCGCGCCCATGCCGCCGAACGGTGCCGCCGGCTCGCCTCGGCGCCGCCGCACGCGTCGCCCTGGCGGGCCCGCCAGCATGTGACGGGGCGCAGCCACGACATCTCGCAGGCGCGGCCGGAACTTGGCCACGCGACCAACGCAGCCGCCTTCATCGGCCGCCGCGACATGAGCCGCGGACTCTTCCTCGACCGCCGGGTCTTCCTCATCTCCTACGATCCGGTCGGCGACGACGACGGACGGATTGTCGAGGACATCCTGTTGGCTGCCGGTCCGGTCGGCGCCGGGATCAGCCTCGAATACTATTTCTCGACCGTCGACAACGAGCGCTTCGGCTGTGCCTCCAAGGTGACGCATAACATCGCCGGACTGTTCGGCGTCATGGAGGGCGCCGATTCCGACCTGCGTACCGGCCTGCCCTGGCAGATGGTCGAGATCCACGAGGCGATGCGCCTGCTGGTTGTCGTCGAGCAGACGCCCGCGATGCTGTCGGCCATCGTCGCCCGGCAGTCGGCGCTGCAGGAACTGATCGGCAATGCCTGGATCATCGTCGCCGCCCAGCATCCGGACAATGGTGCGCTGGCGCTCTATTGCCCGCGTCGCGGCTGGCTGCCGTGGTCGGGCCGGGCCGTCCTGCCGCAGGTCGGACGTTCCGCCGATTGGTTCGCGGGGCGGGACGAGGCGCTGCCGCCGGCAATCATCCTGGGTACCGCGGCATGAATGCGGCACTACACCTGCTGCCCGATCTGGTCTGGCTGGTGCCGGCATTGCCGCTGCTGGCCCTAGTGGCGGTCGGCCTGCGCGCGCTGTGCGGGCGCGCCCGTGGCGACTGCGCCGAGCCGCTGACGGCTCAGCTCTGCGCGCTGGCCGCACTCGCCGGCCTGCTGCTGCTGCTCGCCATCGACCTCGTTGCGTTGCGCGACGGCGCGCCCGGCCATCGCGTCCTCGGCACCTGGTTTGCCAGCGGCAACTGGCGCGGCACCATTTCCTTCCTGCTCGATCCCCTGTCGCTGTCGGTGTCGACCGTGGCGGCACTGATCGGCTGGCTGGCGCTGCGCTTTTCAGCCAATTACCTGCACCGCGAAGCCGGCTTCCATCGCTTCTTCATCGTCCTCAGCCTGTTCCTCGCCGGCATCCAGCTCGTCTTTCTCGCCGGCAACGGCCTGCTCGCCTTTGTCGGTTGGGAAATGTGCGGTATCGCCTCGTTCCTGCTGATCGGCTATGCCTGGCAGCGCCCGGTGGCGACCGGCAATGCCCTCTTCGCCTTCGTGACCAATCGCGGCGGCGATGCCGGATTCCTCCTCGGCCTCGGCTTTGCCGCGGCCTGGCTCGGTAGCTTCGAGTGGCCGGTCGTCGCTGGCACCCCGGAACTGCCGATGGTGACGGCGCGCCTGCTGGTCTTCGGCTTCGTCGTCGCGGCTCTCGCCAAGTCGGCGCAACTGCCGTTTACGCCGTGGATCGCGCGGGCGCTCGAGGGTCCGACGCCGTCGTCGGCAATCTTCTACGGCGCGGTGATGATTCATGCCGGTGTCTATCTGCTGCTGCGGCTGTCGCCGCTGCTTGCGCAGGTGCCGGACGTGATGGTCGGGCTGGTCGTCGCCGGCGCCTTAACGGCGCTCTATGCCTGGCTGTGCGGGTTGGTGCAGAGCGACGTCAAGTCGGCGCTGATCTTCGCGACGGTCTTCCAGGTGGCATTGATGTTTGTCGCCATCGGCCTTGGGTGGACGACGCTGGCCACCGTTCACCTGTGCCTGCATGCGGCGTGGCGCGCCTGGCAGTTCCTGCTCGCCCCGTCCTGGCTGGCGCTGACGCAGGGGTGGCCGAAGCCGGCGCCGTTCTGGCTGCGCCGCTGGCAATGGCTGTACGCGGCAGCCATCGAGCGCTTCTGGCTCGACCGGCTGGGCTTTACGCTGCTGGTGAAGCCGACCGATTCGTTTGCGCAGGACATTCGCGGGCTCGAGGAGCATTTCATTGATCGCGCGCTGGGCGAGCCGGGTCGCGGCCAGCCGCTCAGTGCCGATAGTCCGCTGATCGTTGGCGACGGCTTGGCCGGGAGGGCGCTGGCCAGCCTGGCCGAACGGTTGCAGAGACTGGAGACGCACCTTTCGCTGCGCGGCCGCGGCGGAGTCGCGGAGCGGCTGCTGCTGCGGACCAGCGGCTATCTGCGGGTCGTCGAAAACCTGCTCGAGCAGCCGCGCTACCTGATGATGGCGGTCATGGTGACCTTCGTGGTGATCCTCTGATGAGCGGCTTCAGCGAAATTTTTTGGTTCGAGCAGGGCGGGCTGCCGCTCTTGGCAATCCTGCAACTGCTGCCGCTGGGTGGCGCCGCCGTCGTCTTCGCCTTCAAGGAACGGACAACGGCGGTTGTCGCCGGCAAGGCTTTCGCCTTGGCCGAACTGTTGCTGTGCATCGTCGTCGCCAGCCGGATCAACCCGGCGTCGGCGACGCTGCAACTGGCGGAGCGTTTCGACCCGCTCGGCTATCATGTTGCGGTCGACGGCCTGAGCATCGTCTTTCTGCTGGTTGCGGCCCTGCTGACCGTGCTGATGACCTTCTACGGAATGAGTCGCGGCATGATTTCGCCGGGCCGCCTGTTCGCCGTGCTGCTGGTCGCCGAGGCCGGGCTGGTCGGCATGCTGGTGACGCTGAATGTCGCCTGGTTCGCGCTGTTCTCGGGGCTCGAACTGTGGGCGGTAACCTACCTCCTGCGACGCTGGGCGTCGTCACGCGCCGAGACGCAGGCGCTGGCCCGCTTCGTCCAGTATCAGGCCTTCGGCCTGGCGCTGTTCGTCGCCGGCTGCGTCATTCTCGGCTGGGGCCACGCCGATGCCAGCGGCGGACGCTGGAGCTTCGACCTCTTCGAACTGGCCGGCGCGGTGCCGGCCGACCGCTTCCAGACGGCAGCCTTCTATCTGTTGTTCTATGGACTGGCGGTGCGCACGCCGCTCTTCCCGCTGCACGGCTGGCTGCCCAACATGGCGCAACACGGCCTGATTGCCGTCGCGCCGGCGCTGATGGTCGGCGTCAAGGTCGGCATCTACGGCATGCTACGCTTCGTGCTGCCACTGACCCCGGCCGCTGTTCTCTACTGGCAGCCGTATGTCATCGGCTTCGCCATGGCCGGAGTCTTCTTCACCGCGGCGCTGGCCTTCCTGCAGACCAACCTGCGCCGGTTGCTGGCGTTCGCCGTCGTCAGCCATACCAGCCTGCTGGTGATTGGCGTCTTCAGCCTGCACGAGGCGGGGATCCAGGGCGCCGTGCTGCTCGCCGCCAACTTCGGCCTGGCGGCAACCGGCATGTGGTTCGTCGTCGGTTTCGTCTTCCGCCGCACCGGCACCACCGAGCTCGGCGAACTCTCCGGGCTGTTCGAACGCATTCCGTTCCTGGCCATCGCCTTCCTGATTTTCGGCCTGGCCATCGTCGGCATGCCGGGAACCCCCGGTTTCGATGCCGCCCACCTTATTCTCGAAGCGTCCATCGACACCTTCGGCGCCCTGTCGACGGTGGCGACGGCGCTCGGCAACGTGGCGGCGGCCGGGTTCCTGCTGTGGGCCTTCCAGCGTGCCTTTCTGAGCCAGGGAAAACAGGGTTCACCCGACGTCGACCGCACTACGCCCATGGAATATCTGGTGTGCGGCATCGCGCTGCTGGCGATGCTGACCATCGGCTTCTTCACCGAGCCCTGGCTGCATCTGACCGAGGCTGCCAGTCAGAGTCTGGCGGCGCGTTTCGTGCGATGAGCGGACACCTGCTTTCGCTCCTCGTGTTCCTGCCGCTGCTCGGTGCCGTCGTCATCTGGCTGCTCCCGGTGCGTGCGGCGCGCGGCCTGGCGGCACTGGTCATGCTGGCGACGCTGGCGGCGGCAACTTCGGTCCTCGTCGCCTTCGATCCGGCCGGTCCGCGCTTCCAGTTGCTCGAGCGCGTGCTCTGGGTCGCGAGCCTCAACGTGCATTACCAGGTCGGAGTCGATGGCCTGTCGGTGCTGTTCCTGCCGGCAACGGCGCTGGTCTTCCTCGGCAGCCTGGTGGCCTGCTGGAACTTCGTACTTAACGCGCCGCGCCTGCACTACAGCCTGCTGCTGCTGTTGCAGTGCGCGACGCTGGGCATCTTCTGCGCGCTCGACACGGTGCTCTTCTTTTTCTTCTGGGAACTGACGCTGCCGCCGATCTATTTTCTGGTCGCCCGCTGGGGTGCGACCGCCGGCAGCGCCCGCGTGGCGGCGCGTTATTTCCTGATCATGCTGGCCGGTGGCGTGCCGCTGCTGCTCGCCTTCGTGCTGCTCGCCACCAGCCAGTCGGTGCCAACCTTCGACCTGCTGACGCTGCTGGCGGTGCCGTTGCCACGGTCGACCCAGTACGCCGTTTTCCTGCTGTGCCTGATCGGCTTCGGCGTGAAGGTGCCCCTGGTGCCGCTGCACACCTGGCTGCCGCAGTTTGCGCTGGCGGCGCCGGGATCGCTGACTGCGCTGCTGGTCGGCCTCAAGCTCGGGGCCTACGGACTGGTGCGCTTCGCCATTCCGCTGGCGCCGGCCGCCGCGCAGGATCTGCACTGGCTGCTCGCCGGCCTCGGCACCCTGACCCTGATCTACGGCGCGGTCGGCATCCTGGCCCAGAGCAACCTGCGGGTCGGGCTGGCCTATGCGAGCATCTGCCACGTCGGTCTGGCAGTGCTCGGCCTGGCCGCATTCACGGCGCAGGGGGTGCAAGGGGCGGTATCCCTGCTGCTGAGTTTTTCGGTGGCCACCGGTGGCGCCTTCGTGCTCCTCGAATTCCTGCGCCAGCGCACGGCGTCGACCGACATCAACAGCCTTGGCGGCGCGGCCAGGACCATGCCGCTGCTGGCCAGCGGTTTCCTCATCTGCGGCCTGGCCGGCGTCGGCATGCCGGGCACCAGCAGCTTTCCCGGTGAGTTCATGCTGATCCTCGCCGCCCTGCAGAGCCATGCCGGCGCCGGCATGGCCGCGCTGTTCGGGCTGGCCGTCGCCGCCGCCGGCTTCCTGTCGCTTTACCGCAAGGCCTTCTTCGGCCGGGCAACCCGTCGTGAGGTGCTCGAAGCCGAAGATCTGCGGCCACGGGAATGGGCGGTGCTGGTGATCCTGATCGTCCTGGTCGGCACCATCGGCCTTTATCCCGGGCCGTGGCTGGAGATTGTCCGACCAGCGGCGGAGGCGTGGGCCGCCGGGGTAGTGCGCTGAGGGCGGGCGAGCAATGCCTTTCAGGTCAGGCGCCCGGCCCAGCGTTCGCTCCCTTGACGGACGACCTCTTCGAGCGCGCCTTCGCGCGCGTAGCTGTCGCGAACCTCGCTTGCCCCGTTGCGTCGCTGCAGGACCTCGGTGCGCAGCAGGTTCAATGCCTCGGTTGAACCGAGATCGTAGGCATGCACCTCGACGATGGCCATCGTCCGCAGGATATCGTCGCGGATGACGCGTTGTTCGGCGCTGCCGGGCACGACCAGCGTGCCGTCATAGCCGAAGCGGCAGGCCTGGAAACGGTTGAAGGTATAGACCAGGTAATCGTCCTCGCGCGGCTCAACCGGCTTTTCCTCGAGCAGATAACGCGCCAGGGCCTGGGCATAAGCGGCGATCTGCGCGGCCCGGTCCACGGTCAGCGGCGTATCCATCACGCGTAGCTCGATGGTGCCGAATTCGGGCTTGGGACGGATGTCCCAATAAAAGTCCTTCATGCTCTTGACGACGCCGGTGGCGATCATCTTGCGGTAATAGGCGGTAAAGTCGTCCCAGTTCAACACGAAGGGCGCGCGTCCGCTGAGCGGGAAGGCAAAGACCGAATTGAGTCGTGCCGACTGGAACCCAGTGTCGAAGCCCTGCACGAAAGGCGACGCGGCGGACAGGGCGATAAGGTGCGGTATGTAGCGACTGAAGGCGTGCAGCAGCCACAGCGCCTGGTCCGGGCAGGCGCACCCGATATGGACATGCTGGCCGAAAATGGTGAACTGCTTGGCCAGATAGCCATAGAGCTGCGAAAGGTGGTGGAAGCGCGGAGCATCGAAGATGGCTTGCTGCCCCCAGTGTTGAAAGGGGTGAGTGCCGCCCCCGGAGAGCAGGATGCCGAGGCGGTCCGCCTGATGCACCAGGGTGTTGCGAATACTGCGCAACTGGCTCAAGGCATCGTTATAGTCCAGGCAAATGTCGGTTGACAGTTCGATCATCGAATCGGTCATTTCCGGTTTGATGTCACCCGGGTGCTGACGGCCGGCCATTTCGCGCAACAGGTCCGGGGCTGCGCCGATCAGGTTGTAATCCTGGCTGCCGACGATCTGCAATTCCAGTTCGACGCCCAGGGTCAACGGCGCGGACTGCGAGAATTTGGGCAGTTCGCTCTCTGTTTCTTCAGTCACGACGTTCTCCGCTCCACTTGAGACACAATGCAACGATCACCGGGCCGGCCAGTTCCATGATGGCCGCTGCGCTCATCGCGACAGGAATCATGGTGCCCTGCAACTGCGGGTAGATGCGGCCGATTTCGGCTGCGGCCACCATCACCGGCCCCGCCGCCGGCGAAAGCGCGAGGCCCAGCAGCAGCCCCTGGCGCCAACTGATGCCGGCGGGCCGCGCCAGCAGCAGGATGCCGCACAGCTTGGCCAGACTGCGTGCAGCGATCAAGACGAGGGCCAGAACGCCACCGGTAAGCAGGTGCTCGATCTTGATCTGCGCGCCGACCACGAGAAATAGCATGACCACCAGCACGCCGCCGACCGAGCCGAAGTGTCGCGGGAACACCCAGGCGCGGGGGGCGCCATTGCGCAAGACGATGCCGGCGAACAGCATGCACAGGGTCACGGGCAGGCGCAGGGCCTCGATCAGGCCGATGGTCATCAGCACGAGGCCGAGCAGTACGGCGGAGGCGTACTCGTCGCGCAACCGCAGCCAGCGATCCAGCCTGCTGACCGCCTCGGCCAGCAGCATGCCGACGAGCAGTCCGCCGCCGAGCAGGTAGAGGGGATGGGTGATCGCCAGCACCCAGTCGTCGCTGTAGCGCTGGTGCAGCACCCCCAATGCCAGATGGACGGTGACGACGGCATAAATGGTGTTGAGCGCCGTCAGGATCAGCAGCCGGGTGCTGACCTGACCCTGCGCATTGCTCTCGGCGACCACGCGCATGATGACGGCGGGTGAGGTGGCCATCCCGATCGCGGCGAGCAGCACGGCCGGTTCGGCAGCCAGGCCGAGATGCCGGCTGACCAGAAACACCGCGCCGAAGGCAGCCAGCGATTCACAGAGGCTGGTCACCAGGAGCCAGCGGTTGTTGCGCAACCAGCGCAGATCGACACGACTGCCAAGTTCGAAGAGCAGGATGGCGAGGGCGACGTCTAGTCCGCGGTGCAGCCATTCGCTATGTTCGGCGATCAGCGGGTCGCCCGCCAACGCGGCGACCAGCATGCCGACGATCGGGTAGGCGGTGATTCTGGGCAGACCGAGATGATGACGCACCCATTCGCCGGCCAGCGCGGCCCCAACGACCGCCAGCGCGACCCACAGCAAGGGGCCGACAGTGAGTGGCCAGTCGGGGAGGAAAAAGATGGAAGATTTCATTGCGGATACGTTGAGGGTTGTCGGGCGATAACGAGAGTAAGAGAATGAGGCTCTCGGCAAATTGGATTATTATGCCCCTTCGGGCCAAGGAGTTCACCATGAAACGTACCCTCAAGATCGGTCTGTCGGCTCGGCTGCTGCACCCGCGGGCGGGTGGCAAGGGTCTCGAGAGCAAGACGCTGCAATATCTCGAGCAGTCGGTGGCGCAATGGATCATGGGGCGGGACGTCCTGGTATTCATGATTCCCTCCATTACCCGGGATGGCATGCTTGACCGTAGCGTAATGCGATTGAGCGATTACGCCAAGAATCTCGACGGACTAGTCCTGCAAGGCGGCGCCGATATCAATCCGGCAGCCTACGGTGAGACGGAGATGCGCCCGGAATGGGCGGGCGACCGGACGCGCGACATGTACGAGATGGAATTGCTGCACGAGTTCCTCGAGTGCGGGAAGCCGGTCCTCGGCATCTGCCGCGGCGCCCAGTTGATCAATGTCGCCATGGGCGGCGCGCTTTATCAGGACATTGCCTCGCAACTCCCTGAATCCACCGAACATCTTGCGGAGGCATACGATCGTCATGCGCATGGCATCGTTCTGGAAAAAGGTGGGCTGCTGGAAAAGCGGCTGGGGAATCCCGCTCAATGCAAGGTCATTTCGATCCACCATCAAGGCATCCGTACCCTCGGACGCGATCTCGTTGTCGAAGCGCGAGCGGAAGGCGACGGGATGATCGAGGCGATTCGCGGCACGGGGCGAAATTTTCTGCTCGGCCTGCAATGGCATCCGGAATTCCGGCGACCGGGCGACGCCGGTATTCTCGATTGTCTGCCTCTGCTCGAAGCCTTTCTCGACGCCGCCCGCAGCCGGCGCTGGCTGTAGCAATTCGGCCGGCGGCAGCGGCCTCTACCCCGGCCCATGACTGGAGATCGTCCAGCCCACGCCGGCTTGCTGAATCCTGTTCATGCAATCCAGGCTATGGCATGGTGCGAAAATGTTGCGTTGCACAATGATTTGATCGTCGCGAAGGGGGAATAGCATGTTCGATTTCTGGATCCAGTTTGCACTGGTCTTGACCGCCATCCTGATCGGCATTCGCCGCGGCGGGGTGGCGCTGGGCCTGATCGGCGGCCTCGGGGTTGCCGTGTTGACCTTCGGCTTCCGGGTGGCGCCCTCGGAGCCGCCGATTACCGTGATGCTGATTATTCTCGCGGTCGTCACGGCCTCGGCAACCTTGCAGGTGGCCGGCGGGCTGGACTACCTGGTGCAGCAGGCGGAGCGCCTGATGCGGGCGCATCCGCAGCAAATCACCATGCTCGCACCACTATCGACCTTTCTCCTGACGGTCTGCGTCGGTACCGGGCATGCGGTGTATTCGCTGCTTCCGGTCATTGCCGACGTCGCGCTGAAAACGCGAATTCGCCCCGAACGGCCAATGGCCATTTCCAGTGTCGCCTCGCAGATGGGGATCACGGCGAGTCCGGTCGCGGCAGCGGTCACGACCTTCCTGGCGATGACGGCCAAGACCAACGAGCCGGTGACGCTGGCGCAAATCCTGATGGTCACGGTTCCCGCCGGTGTCGTCGGGGTGATCGCGGCGGCGGTGTGGAGCCTGAAGCGCGGTGTCGAACTCGATCAGGATCCGGAATTTCTCGAGCGCATGAAGGATCCGGTGTTTCGCACCAGCGTCGAAAAATCGGTGACGACGCTCGACAAGGAATTGCCGCGCACCGCCAAGCTGTCGGTCGTGCTGTTCTTCTCGGGCATCCTGACCATCGTCGGCCTCGCGCTGTTCCCGGAATTGTTGCCGCTGGCCAGGGGCAAGCCGATTCCGATGACCACCGTCGTCCAGGTCATCATGCTCGCCTTTGGTTCCTTCATTCTCTTTGCCGGCAATCTCAAGGCGGCGGAGATAGCGCGCTCCGAGGTCTTCATCGCCGGGATGATCGCCGTGGTCTCGATCTTCGGGATCGCCTGGATGAGCGACACCTTCGTCAAGGCGAACGAGGAGTTCCTGGTCAGGAACATCAAGACGATGGTCGAGTACGCGCCGTGGACCTTCGCCCTGGCGATGTTCGCCGTCTCGGCCTTCGTCAAGAGCCAGGCGGCAACGCTGACCATCATGCTGCCCTTCGGCCTGGCGCTCGGCTTGTCGCCGCATCTGCTGCTCGGCCTGATGCCGTCGTGCTACGCCTACTTCTTCTTCGCCTTCTATCCAAGCGATCTCGCGGCGATCAACATGGACCGCAGCGGCACCACCCGTATCGGCAAATACCTGTTGAATCACAGCTTCATGATTCCGGGACTGATCGGGGTCGGCGTGTCGACCGTGGTCGCCTATGGCCTGTCGAAGATGTACTTTTAGGATTCGATTCTGATTCAGGCGGGCGCAGGTCGGCGTGCTGATGGATGGCGCCGTCAGTCGGCCCGCCGGATTTCAAGGCTCGACAGTGCTTGATTCCTGGTCGATCTGAAACGCAGGAAATGGAAGCTGCCACGGTCGACCGCGAAAACGAAGGCGATTTGCCCGTCTTCAGGACAGTGCAACGGGAAATCGGCAATGTCGAAGCGCTCGGATATGATCTGCGCGACCCCCTCGATTGGCCCGTTCTGACGCAGCGTCGCCCGGTAGCGGCCCGCCGGCAGGTGGCCAAGCGGGACGAACCAGGCGTTTTCCTTTGCATTGTGCAGCAGAGCCAGGGTTCCGGAATCCCAACGACCATCCTTCGGTATCTCGATCGCCATCGGGTAGTAGGAGCAGGCTTGCTTGGTGTGCACGAGCAGCCGGGCGAGGTCGCCCAAGACATCCGGCGGCACGTCGCCGGCATGGCGCCGGATGTGATTTTCGGTTGCCCGGATGCCGGAATCGAAACTCAGGCGTCCGCTGCATTCGCCCTCGTGGCACGTGGCGCAGAGCGTGTTGAAGCGCACCACAGTGGCCAACGGGATGTCGGTGGCTTGCACGGGAAGCGCCCAGAGCAGGGCTGGCAACAGGAGAAGCAGGGGCATTTTGCATCTTCCTTCGGGTATACGCAGCGCGAGGCAGGCAGTGCCTGTCATTCCTCGCGCATGAAAAAACGGCGAGGTGCGCACCTCGCCGTTTTCATGCTGTACGGCCGCTCAGCCCCTGGCGAAACGCACGATGCCGTTTTCGCAAGTGACACGGATCGTGTCCTTGGCGGCGAACCTGCCTTCGAGGATCGCCTTGGCCAGCGGATTCTCGATCTGCTGCTGGATCGCCCGCTTGAGCGGCCGCGCCCCGAATACCGGGTCGAAGCCGGCCTGCGCCAGTTCGGCCAGCGCACTGGCGTCGACGATCAGCCCCATTTCGAGCTGGGCCAGGCGCTTTTCGAGATAGCCGAGCTGGATCTTCGCGATCCCGGCGATGTGCTTCTCGTCGAGGGCGTGGAAGACCACCACCTCGTCGATCCGGTTGATGAACTCGGGCCGGAAGTAGCTCTTGACTTCGGCCATCACCGCCATCTTGATCACGCCGTAGTCGTCGCCGGCCATCTGCTGGATCATCTGGCTGCCGAGGTTCGAGGTCATGACGATGACCGTGTTCTTGAAGTCGACCGTGCGGCCCTGGCCATCGGTCATCCGGCCATCATCCAACACCTGCAACAGCACGTTGAAGACGTCCGGGTGCGCCTTCTCGACTTCATCCAGAAGGATCACGCTGTACGGCTTGCGGCGCACCGCCTCGGTCAGGTAGCCGCCTTCCTCGTAGCCGACATAGCCCGGCGGCGCGCCGATCAGGCGGGCGACCGAGTGCTTCTCCATGAACTCGCTCATGTCGATGCGGATCAGGTGCTCCTCGGAATCGAACATGAACTCGGCCAGCGCCTTGCACAGCTCGGTCTTGCCGACGCCGGTCGGGCCGAGGAAGAGGAAGGAGCCATAGGGCCGGTTGGGGTCGGACAAGCCGGCGCGCGAACGGCGGATGGCATCGCCGACCAGACGCACGGCTTCATCCTGGCCGACGACGCGCTTGTGAATGCGCTCTTCCATCTTCAACAGCTTCTCGCGCTCGCCCTGCATCATCTTGCTGACCGGAATGCCGGTGGCGCGTGACACGACCTCGGCGATTTCCTCGGCGCCGACCTGGGTGCGCAGCAATTTGTTTTTCGGCTGTTTTTCGGGGTCGACCGCGTCAGTCGCCTTCAACTGGGCTTCAAGCTGCGGCAGCTTGCCGTATTGCAGCTCAGCCACCTTGTCGAGCTTGCCTTCGCGCTGCAGGCGGACGATTTCAGCCTTGAGCTTGTCGATTTCCTCCTTGATCTGGGCAGAACCGAGAACGGCCGATTTCTCGGCCTTCCAGATTTCTTCGAGATCAGAATAGTCTTTTTGCAGCTTGATCAGTTCGTCTTCGATCAAGACCAGACGCTTCTTGGAGGCCTCGTCCTTCTCCTTCTTGACCGCCTCCCGCTCGATCTTGAGTTGGATCATACGGCGGTCGAGCTTGTCCATCACTTCCGGTTTGGAATCAATTTCCATCTTGATCCGGGCGGCCGCCTCGTCGATCAGGTCGATCGCCTTGTCGGGCAGGAAGCGATCGGTGATGTAACGGTGGCTCAATTCGGCGGCAGCGACGATGGCCGGGTCAGTAATTTTTACTCGATGGTGCAGCTCGTACCTTTCCTGCAAACCGCGCAAGATGGCGATCGTGCTTTCGACGCTCGGCTCGTCGACCAGCACCTTCTGGAAGCGGCGCTCGAGCGCGGCGTCCTTCTCGATGTACTTGCGGTACTCGTCGAGCGTCGTCGCGCCGATGCAGTGCAGTTCGCCGCGCGCCAGCGCCGGCTTGAGCATGTTGCCGGCGTCGATCGCGCCCTCGGCCTTGCCGGCGCCGACCATGGTGTGCAGTTCGTCGATGAACAGGATGATGCGCCCCTCGTCCTGCGAAACTTCCTTGAGCACGGCCTTGAGGCGTTCCTCGAACTCGCCGCGATACTTGGCCCCGGCAAGCAGCCCGGCCATGTCGAGCACCAGCACCTTCTTGCCTTTCAGCGTATCCGGTACCTCGTCATTGACGATGCGCTGCGCTAGACCCTCGACGATCGCCGTCTTGCCGACGCCCGGCTCGCCGATCAGCACCGGGTTGTTCTTGGTGCGCCGCTGCAGGATCTGCATCGCCCGGCGGATTTCGTCGTCGCGACCGATCACCGGGTCGAGCTTGCCCTGGGCGGCGCGTTCGGTGAGGTCGATGCAGTACTTGGCGAGAGCCTGGCGCTGGCCCTCGGCCTCCTGCGAATCGACGCCCTGGCCGCCGCGCACGGCCATGACCGCCGCCTCCAGCGCCTTGCGCTGCAGGCCATGCTGCTTGGCGAGACGGCCGGTTTCGCCCTTGTCGTCGGTGAGCGCCAACAGGAACATCTCGCTGGTGATGAATTGGTCGCCGCGCTTCTGGGCTTCCTTGTCGGTCAGGTTGAGCAGGTTGGCCAGGTCGCGGCCGATGGAGACGTCGCCGGCGTGCCCTGAAACCTGCGGCAGACGCTTGATGGCACCCTCCAGATCCTTGCGCAGGCCAGGAAGGTTAACGCCGGCGCGGGAAAGCAGCGAAGCCGTGCCGCCGTCGTCCTGGTTGATCAGCGCCAGCAGCAGGTGCTGGGGTTCGATGAACTGCTGGTCGCCGCCGACCGCCAGGCTCTGGGCATCGGCCAGCGCCTGCTGAAACTTGGTGGTGAATTTGTCGAGTCGCATCCTGCTCTCCCGGATAATTTAACGGATGCCAGGTAGATGCGGACAAAGCGACGAATTTCAACTGCCGTCAGAGGCAGAAATCGGCCAACTGCTGCTGGACGATCATTCCATGAAGCAGCCGTTCAAGCGGTCGCAGCACTCCGCAACCTGCCGTCGGGCCGAATCACACTACTCGGCCGAAGCGGCCAATTCGCTAGGAGATGCTTGTGTCGGCTCGCTGGGGCCAAGCAGCCTCTTGCCGTCTGCATAGAGAACCAGCGTCGGCAGCCCGCTGTATCAGCCTTCTTAATTCGTGCACAATGCGGGCTATGGCCAGCGCAGAACAACTCAAAGCTCTCATCAAGTCGCACATTGCTCGTGACGATGGATATTTCTATTCCGTAGCCATGCAGGTGGCTGCGCACGAGGCGAAGCTGGGCCATGGCAAGTTCGCGGAAGAGTTACGCGACCTGATTGACGCGGCAAAGGCCCGGCTGTGCCAAGACCCTTCCGGCAAGATAGTGCCTATCGCCGGTGCCCTGAGCAATACTGCCAAACCCCGGGGCGAACTAGCCGGTCTACTGACTGTGACTCATCCGGCGAACCGCATGGGCGACATGGTTCTGGACGAATTTGCGGCGATGCAACTCGCTCGCATCATCAAAGAGCAACGTCAGCTTGCCCGGATCAAAGAGCATGGTTTGTCCCCCCGCCGGAAGCTATTGCTTGTCGGCCCCCCGGGAACCGGCAAGACGATGACGGCATCCGCTTTGGCGGGCGAACTAGGCATTCCGCTGTTTCTCGTGCGCCTAGATTCGCTGATCACGAAGTTCATGGGCGAGACGGCCGCCAAACTGCGGCAAGTTTTTGACGCGATTGCCGACATTCGAGGCGTCTACTTCTTTGACGAGTTTGACGCGATCGGATCGCAGCGCGGAAACGCCAACGATGTGGGCGAGATTCGGCGGGTGTTGAACAGTTTCCTGCAGATGATCGAGCATGATCAGTCGAATAGCCTCATTGTCGCGGCGACGAACCATCCGGAGGCCTTGGACAGCGCCTTGTTCCGGCGCTTCGATGATCTCGTCGAATACCACCTGCCGACCTCGGCGCAGGCGCTTGACCTGATTCGGTCTCGGTTGGGGGCATTTGCACCCAAGCCGTTCAAAAAGGATGGCCTAGCCGAACGGGCCGAGGGGTTGAGTTATGCTGAAATTTGCCGTGCGGTGGATGAATCCATCAAAGACGCGATCATGCATGACCAGCCCAAGGTGCAACGCATTGCGCTGGAAGGGGCGCTAGATGAACGCCACCTTATCAGCGCCAAACTGGCCCGGAACAAGACGCGAACAATAAACGATGCCGGAACAGGCCCAAGATAAGCGCCCACACCTTGTACTGACCAACACATCACAGGCCCAAGGGTTCAAGGCGCCGTCAAATGGTGGCGGCGGTACTCCGGTAGTTCCTACGCCTGACCGTGCCCAGCATGGGACGACGCTGATGGGACAACTGCGAGCGTTAAAGCCTATCGCGCAGCAGATGGCCGAAGCCCAACGAGAGCAGGACCTTGAAAGTGGGCTGGGTCTCCAGATTCAGTTCGTAGGGGCGCAAGACGTGGCCTTGGCTTTCGAGAGCCTTGGCAGCGAGCGTGGTCGGGACCCGAAAAAACAGATCGAAGTACTGAGCGTCACGTCTGAAGGCGGGGTAACGCACGCCAACGTGTTCGTCCCTGACGGGAAGCTCGCCCATTTCGAGAAGTACGTCGAGGACTATTTGGCGGAGCGGAAGAAGGCCAACGGTGATTCGAACGATCACCATGCCCTTCTGAACACCATTTCCTCCATTCGCAGCGCCGAACTCCGCGCTCTTTGGACGGATGAGCCCGATCTATTCCCACAGGAAGCCAACGAGCTGTTCTGGTGGGAGGTCTGGCTACCGGTGCGTGGCAATCGCGAAGCTGTCGTTGGCGACTTCCGAAAACTCGCCGGACTGGCTCAATGTCAAGTCAGCGAGCATCAGATCAACTTTCCAGAACGCACCGTCGTCCTGATGTTTGGGTCTCGGGCACAGTTATCCACCTCGGTCATGATGCTCAATTGCGTGGCCGAACTCCGCCGAGCCAAGGAGACCGCCGAATTCTTTGACGGCATGACGCCGCTTGAGCAGCAGCAATGGGTTGATGAGACTTTGGCACGGCTGACTGTGCCGCCGGATGAGGACTCAGTGCCGCGCGTCTGCTTGCTCGATTCCGGCGTGAATCGCGGGCATCCCCTGCTGTCGCCTTTTCTGAACCCCGCTGACCTTCACACGGTAAATCCCGCTTGGGGGGTAGACGATACGGCGAATCACGGTTCCGGACTTGCAGGGCTCGTCGCGTTTGGCGACCTGTCGAATGCCTTGGCAACCGACGAACCGATCATCGCGTCGCATCGGTTGGAGTCGGTCAAGCTCACGCCGGAGCAGGGTGCGAATGCTGGCGATGCGAAGCTCCACGGGCACCTTTTTTCAGAGGCAGTCGCTCGCCCCGAAATTGCGGCGCCAATGCGCCCACGCGTATTTACGTCGGCGGTTACATCCGACGATGACCGTGACCGGGGGAAACCCTCGGCGTGGTCATCCGCCGTTGATCGGCTCGCTTCTGACTACGATGGCAATGGGCAGTTTCCCCGCCTGTTCGTTTTGTGCGCCGGCAATACCGAAGACGCCCAGAGCTGGAATACCTACCCCGTCAGCTTGAGTGGTCGGGGCATACGCGATCCCGGCCAAGCATGGAATGCGCTCACGGTCGGTGCTTTCACCGAAAAAGTGGTGATCACCGAAGCTGATGCCCAAGGCTATACCCCGGTTGCGCCCTCCGGAGGACTCAGCCCATACACCCGAACATCGGCCGAATGGAGCAGTGCTTGGCCGTTAAAGCCTGATGTGGTCTTCGAAGGCGGCAATGTGGGTAAGGATGCGCTGGGACCCAGTGGAATACCCAGCCTACACTTGCTGACGACCAACAATCTGCCGCTTCAGCGCCTTTTTGCAACGACCAATGCCACCAGCGCCGCCTCGGCTTTGGGTGCGCGGATGGCGGGGCAGTTGATGGCCGCATATCCGGAGCTTCGCCCTGAAACAATTCGCGCCTTGATCGTGCATTCGGCGGAGTGGACCGAGGCGATGCGTTCGGCTTATTTGCCGGCTAACCGGCCTGCTACAAAAACGGATCATGTGACCCTGATCCGTCACTGCGGCTGGGGTACGCCGAACTTGGAAAGGGCGCTATGGAGCGCCGGGAACTCGCTCACCCTGGTGGTCGAAGATATCGTTCGCCCGTATCAGAAGGTTAAGGGCAAAGGTGTGGTCAGCCGGGACATGAATCTCCATTCTCTGCCTTGGCCGAAGGCGGAATTGCTCGCGCTACCGCCTGACACCGCGGTCGAGTTGCGGATCACCTTGTCTTATTTCGTCGAGCCGAACCCGTCGGCGAGAGGTAACGCCTCCAAGTTTCACTATCCGTCCCACCGCTTGCGCTTTGACGTTCAGCGACCGTTGGATGCGACCACGGAAGACTTTGTGGCGCGCATCAACGCGGCCGCCGAGCGCGAGGACGATGGTGATCCGATTGATCCCAAAGACCCCAACTGGGTTCTGGGCGGCCGGCAGCGTCACCGAGGTTCTTTGCACCAGGATATCTGGCAGGGAATGGCTGCGGAGCTGGCAAACAGAGGATTTGTAGCAGTTTATCCAACAAAGGGGTGGTGGCGTACTCGACAGGCTCAGGAACGTTACGACTTACCTGCTCGCTATAGCCTTATTGTCTCGATCCGTACGCCTGAGACTGGGGTTGATCTATATACGCCAATTGCGCAACAGGTGGCGGCACAAATCGCTGTGCCCGTCGAGGTTACGAACTGAAATCAGGGCAAATCGCCCCTAATTCGATAGACGAACTCTCGAGTGTCCGCTCTGTAACGTAAATCGGCCGCACAGCACGAAGATCCGGGACGGCCGCTCTGGCCGAGCAGTTCACATTCAGCCACGACGATGCGCAACTGCTCTTCTCGTAAAGCTGCCGCTGACCCACTGAAGGCTTAACCGGCTGTTTGGGTCGGTTCCGGCCAATCAGACAAATGGTCGGCGATCTCTCACCCGCCTGGTGACCATCGTTGGCGACCTTCCGTCTGCCAGCGCGCCGCCGCGCTGTCGTCGGTCTCCCTGGCATCGACCCAACGCGCGCCTTCCGTCGTGACCTCGCGCTTCCAGAACGGCGCTCGGGTCTTCAGGTAATCCATGATGAACTCACAGGCGGCGAAGGCTTCGCCGCGATGGGCGCTGGTCACGGCGACCAGCACGATCTGGTCGCATGGCTTGAGCGGGCCGACGCGGTGGATGACCAGCGTGGCGTAGATGTCCCAGCGCTTCTGTGCCTCGGCGACGATGTTGGCGAGCGCCTTTTCGGTCATGCCCGGATAGTGTTCGAGGGTCATTTCCGAGACGCCGGTCCCGTGACTGACATCGCGCACCAGTCCGACGAAGCTGGCCAGCGCGCCGACCCGGGCATCGCCGGCCCTGAGCGCGGTCAACTCGGCATTGAGGTCGAAATCTGCTTGCTGAACCCGGACGGTCACGGTCAACCTCCCGTGACCGGCGGAAAGAAGGCGATCTCGTCACCATCGCCGATCGCCGCGTCCGGACCCGCCATGTCCTGATTGACCGCGCAACGCAGGTTCTTCACGCCGACCAGCGCTTCCCGGCCGTGGCCGGCCAGCCAGTCGCGCAGGCCGCCGGCGGTGGTCACGCCGGGCGGCAGTTCCAGCGTCTCGCCGCCCGTGCCGAGCGCCTCCCTGAGGCCGGCGAAATAGAGAACCCTGACGCTCACGCCAGCAATTCCGCAAATGGCACGAAGCGCACGCTGTCACCGCGTTCGACCGCCAGGGCCGGCGGGTTGATGACCAGGCCATCGCCCCAGCACAGCGAGGTGACGACGCCCGAGCCCTGGTTGGGATAGAGGTCGACGCCACCCTGGTCGTTGATCCGGGCGCGCAGGAATTCGGCGCGCACGTCGGGTCGCGGCCAGTCGAAGTCGGCGCGCACGACGAAGGCGCGCGGTGTCACGTCGCTGACGCCCTGCAGGCGCAGGACGAAGGGGCGGACCATGACCATGAACGTCACCATCGCCGACACCGGATTGCCGGGCAGACCGATAAACCACGCCTTGCCGCCATCACGGCGGACTTCGCCGAAGGCCAGCGGCTTGCCCGGCTTGATGGCGATCTTCCACATGTCGATCTGGCCCTCGGCCGCGACCGCCGCCTTGACGTGATCCTCCTCGCCGACCGAAACGCCGCCGCTGGTGATGATCAGGTCGTTATCGGCCGCCGCGCGGCGCAGGGCGTCGCGGGTCGCCGGCAGCTTGTCGGGAACGGTGCCGAGGTCGCGCACTGCGCAGCCCAGGCCCTCGAGCAGCGCGCGTAGCGCGTAGCGGTTCGAGTTGTAGATGGCGCCGGGCGGCAGCTGCTCGCCCGGTTGCACCAGTTCGTCGCCGGTGAAGAAGATGCCGACGCGCACCCGGCGATAGACCGGCAGCCCGGGCAGCCCGGCGCTGGCGGCGAGCGCGATGTCCTGCGGGCGCAGCCTGATCCCGGGCCGGAGAATCTCGGCGCCGGCGGCGATGTCCTCGCCGGCGCGGCGGATGTTTTCCCCGGCGCGCGGCACGTGGTTGATGACCACTCCCCCGTCGCCATGTTCGCAGAGTTCCTGCATGACGACGGCGTCGGCCCCGGCCGGCACCGGCGCGCCGGTGAAGATGCGCGCCGCCGTTCCCGGCTGCAACGCGGTCCCGACCGCGCCGGCAGGAATGCGCTGGCTGACCGGCAGGCAGACCCCGACGGCGGTCACGTCGGCGCTGCGCACGGCATAGCCGTCCATGCTCGAATTGTCGAGCGGCGGTACCGCCACGGTCGACCGCTGGGCAAAGGCCAAAACGCGGCCGGCGGCGGCGGTCAGTGGCTGCGAGCGGATTTCCGTGACCGGCTGCGCGGCGGCGAGCAGTCTTTCCAAGGCCTGTTCGAAACTCAGCATGGGCGTTCCTGCAATTGAAGGGTGTTCATCACGAAGTCGGCGATGGCGGCAACGTCGTCGAGCGCCAACCGGGGCAGACTGGTGGCGAGCGCCACGTTGCTGGCGACCGCGACGATGTCGCTGCGCTCGGGAAACAGCGGCGGCTTGCCGATTTCCGGCCGATAGACTTCGAGCTTGGGAATCGGTTCCTGCTTGAAGCCTTCGACCAGCACCAGGTCGCAAGGTGCCAGGCGGGCCAGCAGATCATCCAGCGTCACGTCGGATCCGTCACGCCGCTCGTGCATCAGCGCCCAGCGGTCGTTGCACGAGAGCAGCACCTCGCTCGCCCCGGCTTCGCGATGACGGTAGGAATCCTTGCCGGGGCGGTCGATGTCGAATCCGTGATGGGCATGCTTGATCACCGAGACCCTGAGGCCGCGCGCGGTGAACTGCGGGATCAGTTTTTCCAGCAGGGTCGTCTTGCCGGAGCCGGAGTAGCCGGCGATGCCAAATACCTTCATGGCGCGATTCTACCCGTTCAAGAAACGAACACCGGCGCGAAACCGCCGCCCGGCGTGCGGAAATTGGTCGTCTGGCCTTGGTAGAGGCGGGCGGAAACCAGCTGGATGCGCCGGTCGTAGACCAGGCAGCGGATGTCCGCCTTCATGCGCTGCTCGCCATTCGCGACCATCACAAGGTGTTCCGACGGCGGGGTAATTTCCTGCGCGATATAGCCGCCGTGCAGGATTTCCTCGAAGACCCGCCGCGTCAGCTTGTCGCCGCGATAGGCGGCGCGACTGCCGAAGCCGGCGGGTGGCTTGAAGAACCAGCGCTTCCTTTCGCTCCAGAAACGCTCGGCCTGCTCCGGGCAGACTGCGACGGTCTGCGGAATGCCGGCCAGCAAGGTGCGCTGCGTTTCTTCGGCGACGCCGAGATCGCGCAGCGCCGCCGCGTCGGACAGCAGCATCAGGTTGCGCTTGTCGGCGTACAGGGCATGCGCCGGCGGATGCGGTGTCAGGACTATGCCGCCGGCCTCGAAAACCGCCCGCAAATCGGCGTTGACCGTGGCATCGAGCGAGAAATCGGTGAGGCGATTGTAGACCAGGTCGATCGCCTCGCCATGGTGCAACAGGCGGTTGCCGTCGCGCACGAGGTCGCGCGGATCGACGATCACGGCGGCGATGCCGTGCTCCTCGAACAGTTCGGCGAAGAGCGCGAATTCCGCCGCGAGAAACTGCTCGCCCGGGTTCTCGTCGACGATGGCGATGCGCCGCAGCGCTGCGTTGCCCCGCTCGCGCCGCCATTCCTCGCGAAACATCGCGACGAAGGCCTCCATGACCCGGGCGCCCTGGGCGGCCTGTCCGTGCGCCGCGAGCAGGTAGGCGTTGATCAGCCCGCCGCCGGCGTTGGTGTTGATCTCGATCAGTTGCGGGCCGGCGTCGGTCAGGTGGAAGTCATAGCCGAGAAAGACGCCGCGCGCGGCGACCGGGCAGCGGGCGATCTGCGGCGCCCAGGCGAGCACGCGCGCGCGCCAGGCCGGCAAAGCGACAACCGACTCGATGGCGGCGATGATTTCGGCCATCGCGTTCACCGTGGCCGCATCGACGGTGATGGCGGCGTCGGCGAAGAGTTGCGGCTGGTCGGCGCGCAGTTTGTCGAAGGTGGACTTCATCGGCCGGCAAGAAAATTGATCACTTCGGAGAGTTCCCTGGTTCGCCGCATCGGCGGCAGACTTTGCCAGATGCGGCGGCCATAGGGCTTCGACAGAAGTCGCGGATCGCAGATCATCAGCACGCCGCGGTCGGTTTCGTCGCGGATCAGCCGGCCGGCGCCCTGCTTGACGTTGATTACGGCCCGCGGCAACTGGTATTCCATGAAGGGATTGCGCCCCTGCTGCCGCATCTGCTCGATGCGCGCCGCGAGCACTGGGTCGTCGGGCGGCGCGAACGGGATCTTGTCGATGACGACCAGCGACAGCGCCTCGCCGCGCACGTCGACCCCCTCCCAGAAGCTCTGGCTGCCGACGAGGACAGCATTGCCGAGGTGGCGGAAGCGCTGCAGCAGGTCGTTCTTGCTGCCTTCGCCCTGCAGCAGCAGCGGCAGTTCGTAGCCCTCGTCCTCAAGCCGTGCCTTGAGCAGTTCGTGGGTGCGGCGCATGGCGCGCAGGCTGGTGCACAGGAAGAAGGCGCGGCCGCCCGAGGCCAGCAGCGCCGGAAACGCCGCGTCGACGACGGCATCGGTGTACCCGAAGGAATTCGGCTCGGGCATGCCGAGCGGCGCATAGAGCACCGCCTGCCTTGCGTAATCGAAGGGGCTTTTCCAACACGCCGTTTCCGGCTCGCCGAGACCGAGTTCGCTGCAGTAGTGCTGGAACTTGCCCTGCACGGCGAGCGTCGCCGAAGTGAAAATCCAGGCGCGCGGATGTCCGCCCATTTGTTTCTTGAATATCTCGGCGACGTCGAGCGGCGTCGAGTTCAGCTGCAGCGAGTGGGTATACGCTTCGCCCCAGCGCACGTAGCCGTCGCTGGTCTTCTGCCACTCGGCAATGCGCGCCACCAGTTCGAGCGCCCGCTGCCAGCATTTTTCCAGCCCTTCGGCACGCTGCGCCTGGGTTTCCAGGATGGCGGCGAACTTCGCCACCTCTCCTTCGAGCAGCTTCAGGGCCGGGGCAAATTCGGGCTTTTCGAGCAGTTGACCGCAGGCGAAGCGTCCGGCATCGATGCCGACTGCCAGCCGCAGATCCCTGGCGACCTTTTCGATCTGCCGGCTGCCCGTTTGCAGTTCGAGGCAGTCACGGGCATTGGCCAGCCCTTCGGAGCGCGCATCGCGCGCCAGATCGAGAATCTGCGCCGTCGACACGGTGTCGCCGAAGAACAGCGTCGCCACTTCCGGCAACTGGTGCGCCTCGTCGAAAATGACCGTGTTGCAGGCCGGCAGCAATTCGGCCATACCCTCGTCGCGCAGCATGACGTCGGCGAAGAACAGGTGATGATTGACCACCACGAGATCGGCCGCCATCGCCTCGCGCCGCGCCTGCATCACGAAGCAGCCCTTGTAGTCTGGGCATTCCTGGCCGAGGCAGTTTTCGCGGGTCGAGGTGGTGTGGTTCCAGACCGGCGAGTTCTCGGAGACGTCCAGGCATTCGGCCTTGTCGCCGCTATGCGTGAGCTTGGCGAAGACCGAGATGCGGCGCGCGTCGGCGGCATCCTCGCGGGTCAGAAAGCGGCCATCGGCGAGCGCTCGCTGGAGATGGTAGGGGCAGACGTAGTTGGCGCGCCCCTTGAGCAGCGCGATGCGGACCGGCGCCTTGAGCGCCTCGCGCACCATCGGCAGATCCTTGTTGAACAACTGGTCCTGCAGGGTCTTGGTGCCGGTCGAAACGATCACCTTGCCGCCCGATTGCAGCGCCGGCACCAGGTAGGCAAAGGTCTTGCCGGTGCCGGTGCCCGCCTCGGCGATGAAGACCGAACAGCCATTGATCGCCGCGGCGATGCGCTCGGCCATGTCGACCTGTTGCGCACGCACGCGGTAGCCGTTGATGGCCCGCGCCAGCGGGCCGTCGGGAGAGAATGTTTCCTGGAGGGAGGACAAGTGGGGGCGCCTGAAAATTCCGGGCGAATCTTAGCAGATCGGCCTCTCCACGATGGCGTATTCCCGTTTACTGAGACCCGTCTCGTCTGCGCAGGATTCGGATCGGCCCCGCGTCATGTGCCGCGTCCGCCTCGGGATGGACAATGGCGGCCCGGATTGGTGGCCGACCAATTGACAGGCAGGTCGCCTCTCAGGCGCGAAGGCCTTGCTGCAAGTTGCGCGGTGAGAGGCGGTGAGCGCCCGCCGACGCTGTGGAAAGCTGATCCAGGTCGATAGACCAGCGCTTCAGGACCCGCGCGATCAGCGCTGTCTCGCCCCCGGTGAGTTGCCGGTCGGCATGAACGATATCCATCATCGCGCGCAGCGTCTTCTTCCGCAGGAGAGGATTCCGGACTTCGTCCAGCATGCGGTCGATGGTGTCCTCATCAAGGTCGAGGCGCTCGGAAGTCATGCGCTGTCCCGTGCGCAGCATGTCGGCGCAGAAGCCGTAGAAGACGTCGTCGAAGCTCGCGGAATCGAGACCGAGACTGGCGATGGTCCGCTTGTCGTCGAGCAGGTCCAGCTCGCGCGTGTCGATGATTCCGTCGGCCAGCAAGGCAAGCACGACCAGGCGAGCCATGGCTTGCGGGCTGTCGGAAGGGTAGTGGCGCATGTTGATTGTCCATTGCTGTGGGTGGTCGAGGCGTGCCGCGTCGCGGCGCGGACGGATGACCATGCTGTCCGCGAACGGTTTATCAGAGTGGATATTTCGCTGTCTTGGGGCGACTGACGGAATCTCCGGCCAGCGATCTCAGAGGTCCTTGCCGCCAACCATGGCCATGATCTGGCCCGCGTCGAGCGTCTTTGCCTTCTGCTGGATCTGCGGCAGATACTGGCTCTGCAATTGTTTTGCCGGGCCAAGCAGGTTCTGGAAACTTTCCTGCAGCAACTGCGCGCTCATCTCGCGGCCGCCAGCGTAGTAGCGTTTGGCGACCTGGCCGAGCGCATAGGTGCTGGCGAAGGAGAAGGCAATGCCGGTGGCCGCGCTGCCGATCCTGCCGACGGTCTTTCCGGCGACCTTGCCGAGCAGGCCGCCAAGCAACTTGCGACCGAACTGTTCCAGGTATTGCGAGGTCAGGCCAACGCCGACGGTTGCCAGAAACTCCCTGATGTGCCCCTGATCGAGTTCGTGGCCATAGGTCTTGCCGATGCGATAGACCATCTTGATCTGCAACGGGATGATGGCGACCGAGGCCCACGACTGTGGCAGCAGTTCGAGGGCGCCATTGAGGATGGCGTGGTTCAGGATGGATTTGTCGAGTTCTGCCTCGTTGACCGCAGCCGCCGCCGCGACCACTGGGCCGGAGGCGAGCGTCGACGTGGCGGCGCTCGCGGCCACGCTGTCGGACTGGCGTTCCGCATCGGCGCTTTGCGCGTCGCCGGCAAGGCCGAGCAGGGCCTTCAACTCGGCGAGGAATTGTTTCTCGCTGCTGCCCTGCACGCCATCGGCGTCGCAGACGCAGACCGCCATTTCATACGCGAACTGGCGTTGCCCGAGGTCATCGAGCGCCGTGGCGGCGTCGGCCAGCGTGATGCGCTTGAAGAGGATGTCCTGATAGAGACTGGGCAGGTCAGGGGCGTCGGTCCCCATGGTTTCGGCGAAGCGACGAATATGCTCGCGCTCACGGTCGTCGTTGCTGCCATCGGCGAAGGCGGCGAACAGGCTGATTGCAAGAATGGCGTTGTCGGGGTTCATGAGTCCTCATCCAGTGACCGGGCAAGGCGCATTTTCGCGTTGCGCCGCCCGCGACTGTTGGGTCTTAGTGTAACGATCTGAATCATTTCGTGTTTGCGCGACGCAGTCACGAAGTTTGGAGCGACCGGCAGGACAAGGGGTGACGACTGCGGTCCGCGGCGGTCGACCGCGCGGGACCTCTCTGGTGAATAATGCGTCCAGCGCAAGGAATCGAGACGGGAGACATAGGGATGAAATACGTGCTTGCCCTCGACCAGGGCACCACCAGTTCGCGGGCCATTCTTTTCGATGCGAGGGGCAGGGCGGTGGCGTCGGCACAGCGCGAGCTGACCCAACATTTTCCGCAGCCGGGCTGGGTCGAGCACGATCCCGACGAGATCTGGCGGACGCAGCTTGCCTGCGGGCGCGAGGTGCTGGCCGGGGCCGGCATTGCGCCTGGCGATGTGGTGGCCATCGGCATCACCAACCAGCGCGAAACTACCTTGCTGTGGGACCGGACCAGTGGCCGTCCGCTCGCACCCGCCATCGTCTGGCAGGACCGGCGCACGGCCGGGTATTGTGCGGAACTCAAGGCCGCCGGCCACGAGGCGCTGTTCCGCAGCCGGACCGGACTCGTCCTCGACCCCTACTTTTCCGGGACCAAGCTGGCCTGGCTGCTCGCTGCGATTCCCGGCGCGCGACAACGCGCCGAACGCGGCGAACTGGCCTTCGGCACGGTTGATAGCTGGCTGGTGTGGCAGCTCACCGGCGGGCGCCGGCATGTTACCGATTCCTCGAACGCGTCGCGCTCACTGCTCTTCGACATCCGTTGCGGCGTCTGGGACGACGAACTGCTCGGCCTGCTCGACATTCCGCGCGCGTTGCTGCCGGAGGTGGTGCCCGGCAGCGGACCGGTTGCCACCTGCGATCGTGATCTTTTCGGCGCCGAAATTGCCATCACCGGGATCGCCGGCGACCAGCAGGCAGCCACCTTCGGCCAGGCCTGTTTCACCCCGGGCATGGCCAAGAACACTTATGGCACCGGCTGCTTCATGCTGATGAACACGGGAGCCAGCGCGACCGCCTCGACCCGCGGCCTGCTGACGACGGTGGCCTGGGACAACGGTGGCGGGATCGTTTTTGCCCTCGAGGGCAGCGTCTTCATGGCCGGCGCCATCACCCAGTGGCTGCGCGACGGCCTCGGCATCATCAGGAGCACGGGGGAGATCGAGGCGCTGGCCGGCAGCGTTCCCGACGCCGGCGGCGTCGTCATGGTGCCAGCTTTTTCCGGGCTTGGCGCGCCATGGTGGGACCCCGGCGCGCGCGGGACCTTGCTCGGCATGACCCGCGGCACCAGCCACGCCCACATCGCCCGCGCCGCGCTCGATGCCATCGCCCTGCAGAGCGCCGACCTGGCCGGCGCCATGGTTGCCGATTCGGGAATCGCGCTGGCCGAATTGCGCGTTGACGGCGGCGCCGCGCGCAACAACCTGCTGATGCAATTGCAGGCCGATCTGCTCGGGGTTCCCGTCGTGCGCCCCGTGGTTACCGAAACGACGGCGCTCGGCGCCGCCTATCTCGCGGGGATCGGCGTCGGCCTGTGGGCCGGCCAGGAGGAAGTTGCCGCACAATGGCAACTGGAAAGACGCTTCGAACCGGGAATCTCCGAGGCCGAACGCACCGAGAGAAGTGGCCGCTGGCGTGCCGCAGTCGCCGTGGCCCGGCGTTGGCAGGCCTGACCGCGAACGACGCGGACAGTGCGTTTGCGCAGAGGATGGTTCGCGTCAGATGGTGACTTGCTCGCCGGGGTGCGGCAGCCGCACGTCGGGCCAGCCCAGCTGGTCGTGGATCGCCGCCGCGAAATTGGCTGATGCCGTCGCCTCGCCATGGACGACGAAGGTTTGCCGCGGCGGCTTGTGAAAACCGCGCAGCCAGCCGAGCAGCGCTCCCTGGTCGGCATGCGCCGACAGCCCGCCGACGGTGTAGATACGCGCCCTGACCGGAACCGGTTCGCCGAAGATATGGACCAGCCGCGCCCCGTCTACCAGGCGGCGCCCCAGCGTGCCCGCCGCCTGAAAGCCGGCGATCAGGATGCTGCATTCGCTGCGCGGCAGGTTTTCCCGCAGGTGATACTTGATCCGTCCGGCTTCGCACATGCCGCTGGCCGAAATGATCACGGCGCCGCTGCGGACCTCGTTCAGCGCCTTGGAGCGCTCGGCGTCGGCGACGAACTCGAGTTTCATCTTCTCCGGATGCGCCTGCTGCCAGGAAATCAGCTCGCGGGTTTCGGGATCGAGCAATTCCGGATGCGCGAGCGTGATCCGCGTCGCGGCATTGGCCATCGGCGAGTCGACATAGACCTTGAGCGGCGAGAGGCGCTGGCGGCGCACCAGGTCGGCCAGCAGGTAGATGATTTCCTGGGTACGGCCGACGGCAAACGAAGGAATGATCAGGTTGCCGTGCGCGGCGCGGGTGCGCTCGAAGGCGGCAACGATTTCATCCTCGGTTTCCGGCAGCGAACGATGCTGGCGGTCGCCGTAAGTGGACTCGATGAGCAGCAGGTCGGCTTCCGGCACGACCTTTTCCGGGTCGCACAGCACCGGGCGGCCGGGCATGCCGAGATCGCCGGAGAAGACCAGCTTGCGTGGCCGCCCCTCGCCGCCGAGCGTTACCTCCAGCCAGGCTGAGCCAAGAATGTGACCGGCGTCATGGAAGCAGACCGTGATCGCCGCCGCCGGGGCGAGCGTCTCGTGGTAGGCGACGGGACGCAGCAGCTTGAGCGCCGACAGCGCCTCGGCCACTGTGTACAGCGGTGCCGAGACGCCGCGTTCGCTCTTGCCGCGGCGGTGGCGGTAACGCAACTGCCACTCGGTCTCCTTTTCCTGGATGTGCGCGCTGTCCGGCAGCAGCACTTCGAGAAGGGCGATGGTCGCCGGTGTCGCATAGATCGGCCCGCGAAACCCGAGGACGGCGAGGCGCGGCAGCAGTCCGGAATGGTCGATATGGGCATGGGTGAGAAGGACGAAATCGATTTCCCGAGCGTTGCAGCCGAAATTCAGTGCCCGCAGGTTCTTGCTGCGCGCTTCCGGCCCGCCCTGAAACATGCCGCAGTCGACCAGAAAACGGGAATTTCCGGTTTCCACCAGCGTGCATGAACCGGTCACCTCGCCGGCCGCACCGAAAATGCCGAGACGCATGCTCGATTCCTCCTGTCCCGGCCAAGCATGAACCTTGCTCATCGGGAATGCAACGCCCGAAGCGGACGGGCGCCTCCCGGCTACTTGGCGAAAACGGTCTGCCACAGCATGTTGACCGCAGCAATGTGTCTGGCGATGCTGTCCCGCTCGACACGGCCCCTGGGGTTGGCACTGAGGCGCTTGGCATGCTGCAGGCGGCGGTATTCGCGGTAGGCGTTGCCGGCGGCGGTCGCCTGGTCGGCGGGGATCAGGCCAAGCTCGGCGGCGATTCGCAGCAGGGCGATGTTGCCGAGGTTGCCGGTCAGCCGCTGATGGCGATGGGCATGGCCGAGCACCAGATACTGGACGATGAACTCGACGTCGATGATGCCGCCGGGATCATGCTTGAGGTTGAACGCGCTTTCGCTATCCGACGCGTGCGCGTCAACCATCTTCCGGCGCATGGCGACGACTTCTTCCCTGAGCTTGGTCAGATCACGCTGCTGGCAGAGGATTTCGCAGCGGATTTCCTCGAAGCGGGCGCCTACCGCCGGGTCACCGGCACAGAAGCGGGCACGGGTCAGCGCCTGATGTTCCCAGACCCAGGCGTGCTTGAGCTGGTAGTCGCGGAAGGAATCTACCGAGACGGCAAGCAGGCCGGAATCGCCGTTGGGACGCAGGCGGAGGTCGGTCTCGAACAGGATGCCGGCCGAAGTCTGGCTCCCTAGCCAGGTGTTGAGGCGCTGGCCGAGGCGGGCGTAATTCTCCCCGGCCTCCGGGTCGGGATCGTCGTAGAGGTAGACGAGATCGAGGTCGGAGGCGTAGCCGAGCTCCTTGCCGCCAAGCTTGCCATAGCCGATGACGGCGAATTTCGGCGTCTCGCAATGGCGGGTCCTGAGCTTGCTCCAGACCAGCGGCAGTGTCTCCTGAACGATGGTGTCGGCCAGTTCGGTCAGGTGGTCGGAGAGCTTCTCGATGGTCTGCAGACCGGCGAGATCCTGGGCCAGCAGGCGGAAGATCTGGGCATGGTGCATTTCGCGCAGGATGTCCATTTCCCGTTCGGTGTCGCCGGCATGGCTGGCCAGGTTGTGCCGGAGATTCTCGCGGAACGCCACCCAGTCGGTGGCCATGTCGTAGAGGCGCGGATCGAGGAGTTCGTCGAGCAGCAGCGGGTGGCGCCCAAGGTATTCGGCGGCCCATGGCGATGCGCAGACCATGTCGGCGACGCGGCGCAGCGCCATCGGGTACTGCTGCAGCAGCGCCAGGTAGGCACCGCGGCGGCTGACGGTCTCGACGAAATTCAGGCAGCGGGCGAGCGTCGTGTCGGGGTCGGCAGTCGTTGCGGCCGCTTCGATCAGCCGCGGCCCGATGGCATCGAGACGCGAGCGGTTGGCCGACGCGAGCTGCGCATAGCGGCCGGAGGCACGCAACGCGGCGAGGCGGGAAATGGCTTCCCGCGGTTGACGATAGCCGAGTTCGCCGAGCGACTCGATCGCGGTGTCGTCGTCGAGCTGGCCCAGCCAGAGGCCGGTCAAGGGGTGTTCGCCGGCTTCCGGATCCGAGAAGATTTCTTCGAAATGGCGGCTGACCTTGTCGCGGTGGTCGTTGAGCACGGCCAGCAGCGCCGGCCAGTCGGGATATTCCATGCTGCGGGCGACGCTGGCGCGGTCGGCGGGACTTGTCGGAAGCATGTGCGTCTGCCGATCCTCGATGTACTGCAGGCGGTGTTCGAGCCGGCGTAGGAAGATGTAGGCGGTGCGCAGTTCGTCCTCGGCGGTGGCGGGGATCAGCTGGCGTTCCGCCAGCAGCGCGAGGACCTGCAGTGTCGGGCGGACCTGCAGCGCCGGGTCGCGTCCGCCGCGAATGAGCTGAAAGACCTGGGCGATGAACTCGATTTCGCGAATCCCGCCGCGCCCGAGCTTGATGTGGTCGGCCATGTCCTTGCGCGCCACCTCGCGGCGAATCTGCGCGTGCAGGTCGCGCATCGCGTTGATGGCGCCGAAATCGAGGTACTTGCGGAAGACGAAGGGGCGGGCGACCTTTTGCATCAGGCGGACCCACTCGGGCTGCAGGTTGTCGCCCTCGTTCATGACGCGCCCCTTGATCCAGGCGTAGCGCTCCCATTCGCGGCCCTGCGTGATGAAGTAGGTTTCCAGTGCATCCAGTGAGCAGACCAGCGGCCCGGAATCGCCGTTCGGGCGCAGGCGCATGTCGACGCGGAAGACCTGGCCGTCGCCGGTGATCTCGCCGAGCGCGGCAATCACCCGCTTGCCGAGGCGGGTGAAGAAATCGTAGTTTTCGATGCGCCGCGGCCCGGCGGTGTCGCCTTCGCTGGGGTAGACGAAGATGTAATCGACGTCCGACGAGACGTTCAGTTCGCGTCCGCCCAGCTTGCCCATGCCGATGATCAGCAGGCGTTGCGGCTGGCCGGCGCCGTCGAGTGGCTCGCCATAAGTCGTGGCGAGCTGCCGGTGGTGGTGATCGAGCGCGAAGTTGGTCGTCACGTCGGCGAGCAGGGTCATGCTCTCGACGACTTCGGACAGCGGCGCCAGACCGCACAGATCACGCAGGGCGATGTGCACCATCGCGCGCTGGCGCAGGCGGCGCAGCTGCGACTTGAGGGTATCGTCGTCCGTCGCTGCCGGTTTCAGGGCGCCCAGCAACTGGTCGGCAGAAAGCGGCGCCGTCCACACGGCTGCCAGTTCGTCGATCAGCCCCGGCCGTGTAATGAGCAGATTGGCAAGATAACGGCTGTGATCGAGGGCGGCTTGCCAGCGCGGGTCGGGAAGGTTGTCCATGATTGCTCGGTCGGTAACTAAGCCGAAAAGGATAGAATGCAATTTTTGATCGGCTGTTGATTGTAGTGATCTATCCCACCATCTGGCAAAGTGGTTTCCCGAGTGGCTGATTCGGAAACCCGCACGGCATTGCGCCGGGGTCTCTATCACCGCCTGCGCTGGCTGTGGCCCCTGCTCGATTCGGCCTTGCTGCGCGGCACGCTGCGCCTGGCCGGGTGGACCCTGCTCGTTGCGTGGCTGGTCTTTGCTGCCCTGGTTTTCGCGTTGCGCTACGTGGTGCTGCCCAATGTCGGCATCTATCACGGGCAGATCGAGCAGGCGATTAGCCGGGCCGTTGGCCAGCCGGTGACGATTGGCAGCATCGAGGCGCGCTGGCAGCGACTCAATCCGGATCTGCTGCTCGACAATGTCGTGATCGCCGACCGCCAGGGTGCCCCCGCCTTTTCGTTGCAGGAGGTGGAGGCCGTTCTCTCATGGAGCAGCCTGTGGCGCGGCCAGCTGACGCTGGCGCTGCTGGCCTTCGAGCGGCCGGTGCTGCACGTGCGCCGCGAAACCAATGGCCGCATCACGGTGGCCGGGATCGATGCCGAGGGAGAAAGCGATCCCGAATTCGCCCAATGGGTGCTCGCCCACAAGCGTATCCGCATCCGCAATGCGACCGTCCTCTGGGAAGACCGCCTGCGCGGCGCCCCGCCGCTGGTGCTTGAGGATCTGCAGTTCGGCCTCGACAACAAGGGGCGTAACCATCGCTTCGGGCTGTCGGCGGCGCCGCCGTCCGAACTGGCTGCGCGCATCGATGTCCGCGGTGAAATCAGCGGCGACCTCGGCGAGGCGCTCGAACATCTCTCGGGCCGCCTTTTCATTCAGCTCGATTTCGCTGATCTCGCGGGCTGGCGGGCCTGGGTCGATTATCCGGTCTACCTGCCGCAGGGGCATGGGGCCGTGCGTCTGTGGGGTGATCTGGCCGGGGGCCAGGGCACGCTGACGGCCGATGTCGCACTCGAGGATCTGCGCGTCCGCCTTGGGCGCAAGGTGCCGGAACTGGCGCTCGACAGCCTGCGTGGCCGCCTGGCCGGGCGTTACCGGGAGGGCGACTGGGCGCTGACCGGGAGCAAGGTCGAACTGCTGGCTGCGGATGGGACCCGCGTGACCCCAACCGATTTTCAGGCCGCGTGGAAGCAGCAGGGTCCGGGCGGCCGGATCAGCGGTTCCGCCGGGGCCAGCTTTCTCGATTTCGCTGTGCTCGGCAAACTCGCTTCCTATCTGCCGCTCGATCCCGGCAGCCGCGAGTTGCTCGAGCATCACCAGCCGCAGGGCCGGGTATCGGAGTTGCGGGCGAGTTGGAACAGGGTTGGCGATAATCTCGAACGCTATTCGCTGAAGGCCGGTTTCGCCGATCTCGGGTTGCGCGCCGGCGGCTATTTTCCGGGGGCGAAGGGTCTTTCCGGGGTGCTCGAGTTTACCGAGGCCGGTGGATCGATCTCGCTGGATTCGAAAAATGCGGGCGTCTCGCTGCCGGCTGTTTTCAGCGAGCCCGACATCGACCTTGATCTGCTGCGAGGCCACGCCAGGTGGAAAGTGACGGGCGATGTGGTCGACGTCAAGCTGGAGAGTCTGCGGTTCGAGAGCGCGGACGCGGAAGGGGCGGCCAGTGGCAGCTATCGGCATACGGGCGAAGGGCCGGGAATGATCGATCTGGCGGCGACGCTGTCGCGGGCCGACGGCCGGGCTGTCTGGCGTTATCTGCCCAAGGTCATTAGCCAGGATGTCCGCGATTGGGTCCGGCGCGGGATTGTCGCCGGCAAGGCTTCCGACGCCAAGCTGATCCTCAAGGGCAATCTGGCGGATTTCCCATTCCGCGAGCGTGAGAAGGGCACGTTCCAGATCACCGCGAAGGCTGCCGACGTCAAGCTGGACTACGCGCCCGGTTGGCCGGTCATCGAGGGAATCGACGGCGTCCTCAGCTTCGGCGTCGGCATGCGCGTCGCGGCCGAACGCGGCAACCTGCTGGGGGCGCGGTTGTCCGACGTCGTTGCCGAGATACCTGATTTCGAGTCGTTCGACGAGCTACTGAAGATTCGTGGCGAAGCGCATGGCCCGACCGACGAATTTCTGCGCTTCATCGACCAGAGCCCGGTCGGCGAGAAAATCGACAGGTTTACGCAGGGCATGAAAGCGACCGGCAACGGCAGGCTTGACCTGGCGCTCGACATTCCCCTGCGTCGGGTGACGGATTCCCGGGTGAGCGGCGAATTCCGCTTGCAGAACAACCAGGTCCATCTATTCGAAGGCATGGCGCCGGTGACTCAGGTCAATGGCCGGCTGTTGCTGACCGAATCCAGCATTGACTCGCCGGAGATCACTGGCCGCGTATACGGCGGGCCAGTCAGGGTCGGCATCCGGAGTCATGCGGACCGGGTTGCCGTGCAGGTTGGCGGCACCTCGAACGTCACCGAACTGGTCCGGCACTTCGGGCTGCCGGTAGGCGAGCGGCTGACCGGCAGCGCGGCGTGGAAGTCCACTATCGACATCCGTCACCACCAGATTGATAGCGTCATCGACTCGGATCTGGTCGGCGTCAGTTCCCTTCTGCCCGAGCCGCTGGCCAAGGCGGCGACGTCGTCGCTGGCGCTGCGCATTGAGAAAACGAATGCCGAGGCCGGGCGCGTACAATACCGGGCGACCCTGGGCGATGTCGCGCGGGCCGTTTTCGTCAAGGGTGCCGATGGTCTGGAACGCGCCGTCGTGGTGATCGGTTCCGGCGAGGCGCGGCTGCCGGACCGCGGCGTGGCCGTGCGCATTGTCGTCCCGCAGTTCGACGCCGATGCTTGGAAAGCGCTGGTCGCCGGCGACAACGCCGGCCGCAGCGACATGAAACCACCGGCGCTCGATGTGGTGTCAATCAGGACACCGCGGTTGCGCCTGTTCGGCCGCGACTTCACGGATGTGGATAGCGAGGTGCGGCCGCGCGACGACGGCTGGCAGATCACGCTCAACATGCAGGAAGTGGCTGGCGATGTGTTCTGGCGAAACGCCGGCGAAGGCTCGGTGGACGGCCGGCTGCGCCGGCTGGTGCTGCGGCCGGCGGCAGAAACGGTGGGCGCCGCCAACACGACACTGATCAACAGCCTGCCCGCCATGAACCTCAGGGTGGACGATTTCCGGATCGGCGACCGGGCGCTCGGCCGGCTCGATCTCCGGGCACGCAACGACAAGGGCGCCTGGCATCTCGAAACGCTGAACCTGCAGAATCCCGACGGCGGCTTGACGGGTAGTGCGGTCTGGCGCAACGACGGGCAGGGCGGGCACCAGACCCGCCTCGACTTCGAGCTGACTGCCAGCGACGTCGGCCGGCTGCTCAACCGCCTCGGCTTCGTCGATGCCATCCGGCGCGGCACCGCCCGGCTGGCCGGCAACATGCGGTGGAACGGCCCGCTGACCGGCATCCACTACCCGTCGCTGACCGGCGAGATGACGGTCAGCGCCGAGAACGGCCAGTTCAACAAGCTGGAGCCGGGCGTCGGCCGGCTGCTCGGACTGATCTCGCTGCAGTCGCTGCCGCGCCGGCTGACCCTCGATTTTCGCGACATTTTCAGCGAAGGGCTGGCGTTCGACAGCATCGAGGGGCGGACGGCGGTGACCGCCGGCGTCATGCGGACCGCGGAGCCCTTGCGCATCAACAGTCCGGCGGCACAGATCATGATCGAGGGCGAGGCCGACCTGAAGAATGAAACGCAGCGGCTGCAGGTCCTGGTACGTCCGATGGTCGGCTCGGTGGCCGCCATCGGCGCTGCTACCCTGGTCAATCCGCTGGCCGGTGCCGCAGCGCTGGTCGCCAGTACAATCCTGCGCAATCCGCTCGGCCGCCTGTTCAGTTACCGCTATCTGGTGACCGGCAGCTGGAGCGATCCCACGGTCGAGAAAGTCGGCCAGTTTGTCGAGGAGCCGCCGCCGGCGGCGGAAGGAGCAAGACAGTGAGCAGGCAGAATTGCCGCATGGCGGCCCTCCAGATGGTTTCCGGGCCGCGCGTCGCCGACAACCTGGCCGTGGCCGGCCAGCTGATCGCCGATGCCGTCGGCCAGGGAGCGCAACTGGTTGCGCTCCCCGAGTACTTTCCGATCATCGGCGCCGATGACGACCGCGTGCGTGCGCGCGAGGATTTTGGCGATGGCCCGATTCAGGACTGGCTGGCCGCAACTGCGCGACGCCACGGCATCTGGATCTTCGCCGGTACCATCCCGTTGACCGCAAGCGTTGCCGACAGGATGCGCAACTCGACGCTGGTGTTCGACCCGGCCGGCAAGTGCGTCGAACGTTACGACAAGGTGCACCTGTTCGGCTTCACCAAGGGCGAGGAAAGCTACGACGAGTCGGCCTTCATCGAGGCCGGCACGGAACTCGTTGCCGTCGATACCCCCTTCGGCCGGGTCGCGCTGTCGATCTGCTACGACCTGCGTTTCCCCGAACTCTATCGCGCTCTCGGCAGCGTCGACCTGATCCTGATGCCGGCTGCCTTCACCGAGACCACCGGCCGCGCCCACTGGGAAATCCTGCTGCGCGCCCGAGCCATCGAGAACCAGTGCTACCTGCTGGCGGTCGGACAGGGCGGCAGGCATGAAAGCGGCCGGGTGACCCACGGCAACAGCATGATCGTCGACCCTTGGGGCGAGATTCTCGATCGCAAGATGAAGGGGCCGGGCGTCGTCATCGCCGATCTCGACCATGCCCGCATTGCCGAAATCCGCGCCAGCCTGCCGGCGCTGGCGCACAGAAAACTTTGATGGAGCCTCAATGAACCCGAACAGCGCCCTGGCGCAAGCCGAATCCCTGCTGCTGACGCCCTTCTCGCTGACCGAGGGCGACCTGGCGCGCACCTTCGGCCAGATCCTGACGCACCAGGTCGATTATGCCGATCTCTATTTCCAGCATTCTCGTTCCGAGGCGTGGAGCCTGGACGAAGGCATCGTCAAGTCGGGCAGCTTCAATATCGACCAGGGTGTCGGAGTACGGGCGATTTCCGGCGAGAAGACCGCCTTCGCCTATTCCGACGATATCAGTGCGCGGGCGCTGGGCGATGCGGCGAGCGCGGTTCGCGCCATCGCCGCTGCCGGACAGAATGGCATTTTGCCCGCTTTTTCGGCGTCGACCGCAGCTAGGTCGCTCTACATCCCGCACGATCCCATCGCCTCGCTGCCGGCCGAAGCCAAGGTGAAACTGCTCGAACGCCTGGAAGGCATGGCGCGTTCCCTCGACCCGCGGGTGATCCAGGTCATGGCCTCGCTGGCCGGTGAATACGAGGTGATCCTGGTCGCCGGTTCCGACGGCCGGTTGGCCGCCGACATCCGGCCGCTGGTGCGTTGTTCGCTGTCGGTCATCGTCGAGGAGAACGGCCGGCGCGAGCAGGGCGGGGCGGGCGGCGGCGGGCGTTTCGACTTCGCCTATTTCGACGATGCGGTGCTGCAGCGCTATGCACAGGAAGCAGTCCATCAGGCGGTGACCAACCTCAACGCGGCGCCGGCGCCGGCTGGCCAGATGACCGTCGTCCTCGGTTCCGGCTGGCCCGGCATCCTGCTGCACGAAGCGGTCGGCCACGGCCTCGAGGGCGACTTCAACCGCAAGGGCAGTTCGACCTTCAGCGGCCGCATCGGCCAGCGTGTCGCCGCCAAGGGCGTCACCGTCATCGACGACGGCACCATCGCCGACCGCCGCGGCTCGCTGAACATCGACGACGAAGGCAACCCGACGCAGCGCACCGTGCTGATCGAGGACGGCATCCTCCGCGGCTACATGCAGGACAGCCTGAACGCCCGCCTGATAGGCGTCGCCCCGACCGGCAACGGGCGCCGCGAATCCTTCGCCCACCTGCCGCTGCCGCGCATGACCAACACCATGATGCTGGCCGGCGACCACGATCCGCAGGAGATCATCGCCTCGGTCAAAAAGGGCATCTACGCCGCCAATTTCGGCGGCGGCCAGGTCGACATCACCAGCGGCAAGTTCGTCTTCTCGATGAGCGAGGCCTACATGATCGAGGATGGCAAGATCACCCGGCCGATCAAGGGAGCGACGCTGATCGGCAACGGCCCCGACGCCATGACCCGCGTCTCGATTATCGGCAACGACCTCCGGCTCGACCCCGGCGTCGGCACCTGCGGCAAGGACGGGCAGAGCGTGCCGGTAGGCGTCGGTCAGCCGACGCTGCGCATCGATGGACTAACGGTAGGGGGTACGGCATAATGCCTAGCTATTTTGGCGGAGGCATTCATGCGTGCATGGATCATGGTGTTGGGGGTCATGGCATTCGCCGGTGCGGCGTTTGCCCAGAACGCCCAGCAGGATAAGCTCAAGGGGATTCAGGCGGAACCCGCCGCACTGAAATCCGCGGTCGACGCAGGCAGGAAGGTGACTTTCATCTGTGTCAACTGTCATGGTGAAGAAGGCGTCAGCAAGATCCCGGAAGTGCCTAACCTGGCGGGCCAGAACCCGGCGTACCTGCTCGAGCAGATCCGCAAGTTCGGCAACGGCGAGCGCGTCAACCCGTTCATGCAGGGCCTCATCAAGGTGCTCAAGGAGGAGGAACGGATCAACATCGCGTTGTTCTACGGCAGCTTCAATGTGCTGCCTGGGAAGGCCGATGCTTCCCAGGTGGCGCGCGGCAAGGAACTGTTTGCCAAGCTGTGCGTCCGCTGCCATGGCGAACAGGCGCGCGGGGACACAACGATCGCGCGCCTTGCCGGCCAGAAGGTGCCCTATCTGCAAACCTCGATCATGCGCTACCGCGACAATACCGGCGTCCGTAACAATCAGCTGATGTCGATCGCAACGGCCACATTGAAGAACGATGACGTCAAGGCAGTCGCCAACTACCTGACGCAGTTGCCCTGACTCGGGGCGGCATTTTCTGCATGCCGGTCGGCAAAATTGACCGATGTCATGGTTCCATCCGCTGCCCGCGGTTAGGTTCACGCTTCGGGGATAAAGCACTGGAGGAACCATGAAAGCCCTTTTTGGACTGCTGCTTGCTCTCGTCCTGAGCATTCCGGGCTGTGAAGCGCTGGCGCAGATCACTGATCTCAATTCGGCGATCAACAAGGCGGGCCGTCAGCGCATGCTCTCGCAGCGCATGGCCAAGGCCTATTTTCAGATTGGCCAGCAGGTTGAGGTCGACCGCAGCAAGAAGGTTCTCGACGCTTCGGTGGCGCTGTTCGACCGCCAGTTGGTCGAATTGAAGAATTTCGCCCCGACCCCCGAGATCAAGGACAATTACCTCAAGCTCGAGAAGTCCTGGCTGGAATACAAGGATCTGCTGGTCGGCGCCCAGCCTTCCCAGGACAACGGGCGCAAGGTTCTCGATCTCTCCGAACAGGTGCTTTCACTCGCCCACCAGGGGACGGTCCAGCTCGAGAAGCAGTCAGCCTCGAGCGCGGGGCGACTGGTCAATGTTTCCGGTCGCCAGCGCATGTTGTCGCAGCGCATGGCCAAGTTCTACCAGGCGATTGCCTGGGGCGTCGGCAACGAAAAGAGTCCCGGCGAACTCGAAAAATCCCGCAAGGAGTTCGCGGCGGCCCATCAGGAACTCGCCGCGGCGCCATCCAATACCCAGCAGATCAAGGAAAGCCTCGATCTCGTCCAGCAGCAGTGGATCTTCTTCGAGAGCGCGCTGAACCAGAAGGCCGGTCCCGACAAGCGCCCGCAGACAGCGGTGGCAACGACGAGCGAACGCATCCTCGCGGAAATGGAAACTGTCGTCGGTCTTTACGAAAAACTCAAGTAACCGCCCGGATCCGCCTTATCGGGCCTTTCCGGGGCAGACCTTGCCTTGGCCTGTGGGTGCCGGCCCAATTGAAGGCCTCAGGCGAGTGGAGTTTCTCACCGGAGGCCCTCTTCGAACAAGCGGAACGGTTCGTGTAGGCTGCCTGAACCTATTTCAGCTTCTCGATACCGAGCATCCTGAGGACGCTGCTTTCATAGAACGGTTCGGACGTTCCCTTCTTCATCTTGCGGATGAAGTATTTCTCGAAGCCGATCTTCGCCAGATGCACCCACTTGCCTTCGGAGAACCAGTTCACATTGCGCGGCGGAATTTGCGGCATGGCCACGAAGACGACGCCGCTCTCACCGAAATCCGCGAGACAGACGGCGTTCCAGGTGGCCTCGCGATCTGCGGAAATTCCCGCGAGATCCGCGTGAATGTTATGCACCGTGGCGGTGACCATGGATTCGATCATGTAGCCCGTCTTTGGCGTACCGACAGGAATCGGCGTCGGCTCCACCGGCGGTATGGCAACGCAGACGCCGACCGCGAAGATGTTCTTGTACTTCTGGTTGCGCTGATGCTTGTCTACCGTGATGAAGCCCCGCGGGTTGGTCAGTCCTTCAATGCCGTATACCGCATCCACACCCTTGAAGGCCGGTAGCATCATGCTGTAGTTGAACGGCAGTTCGTGCTGCTTCTTTTCGGCGCCCATGTCGTCGTGCTCGGTGACGTACATCTTTCCGGCTTCGACCTTGGTGACCTTGGCATTGCAGATCCACTTGATATGCTTGTCGCGCATGCCCGACTCGAGGATGCCCTTGGAGTCACCGACGCCGCCCAGGCCGAGATGCCCGATGTAGGGCTCCGAGGTAACGAAGGTCATCGGCACCTTGTCGCGGATCTTGCGACGACGCAGATCGGTTTCCATGATGAACGCGTATTCATAGGCAGGGCCGAAGCATGAAGCGCCCTGTACCGCCCCGACGACTATCGGACCGGGGTCGCTGCAGAATTGCTCCCATTCCTCATGCGATTTCATCGCGTGATCGACATGGCAGACAGAGTAAGTGTGACCGCCATGCGGGCCCAACCCTTCCACTTCATCGAACGCAAGCTTGGGTCCGGTGGCGATCACCAGATAGTCGTAAGCGACGCTATTCCCGTCATTGAGTTCGATCTCGTTGCGGTCGGGGTGGACCCGTTTTACACCGGTGGAAATGAAGTCGATGCCCTTGCGCTCAAGATAGGTGCGGACCGGGAACTCGATCTGCTTGCGGTCACGCCACTTGACCGCAACCCAAGGATTCGAAGGTACGAAGTGAAAGTTCTCGCCGTTCGAGATGACCGTTACCTTGTGCTGCTTGTCCAGCTTCTCGCGCATCTCGTAAGCCGCCGGCATGCCGCCGATCCCCGCCCCCATGATTACGATGTGTGCCATGTCCTGCCCCTCCTGATTTGTCTGCCGAGTCTCCGTGGACGATTGCAAAAGGCGCCGTGCGCCGCGCACTCTTGCGAGAGCCACCATTAGGCGCAATCGTCGCCGCGCTTGTCTATAACCACATCGGGTGGGGGGAATATAACCCTCTTGGTCCAGGGGGGCCTTCGCAAATCCCGCGCTTCACATCGGGAGCCGCGGGTCACCGGCCGGATATCGGGTTCCGGGTGACAGGCGGAACTGAAGATCTATGGGCGCCGGATCTCAGGAACGCGACGGCGAGTCATCACTACTTGCATCTCCCTCCTTGGCGAACAATACCGCCGCCTTGACCCGTGACGACAAGTTGAGTTTGGTGAGAATGTGTCGCACGTGCTGCTTGACGGTGTCGTAGCTGATAGACAGATGCTGCGCGATGACCTTGTTGCTCTCGCCGCGCGCCAGCAACTGGATGATCTCGCGCTCTCTTTCGGTCAGCAGCTTGAGCGAATTCCTGGGCTCCTGACCAGGTTGTGCGCCACGCAACAGATCAATCATCTTAACGGTCATGGCAGGGGCAACAACCAGTTCGCCTGCTGCCACACGACGAATCGAGTCCACCACATCTTCGGGCGCCATGTCCTTAAGCAGATAGCCACGCACCCCGGCACGGATGGCATTTGCCAGATCGGTCTCAGAATCGCTCATCGTCAACATCACGACGGGGATGGTAAGACCCTCGTTGCGCAACTGAGTTATCAGCGAGATGCCATCCATCGGCTTCATGCGAAGATCAACGACCAGCAGATCCGGCTTGGTCAGACAGATGACGCGCAACTCTTCGATGTTGTCGGTAGCGCCGAGAACATCGAAGTCATAGCAGTTGGCCAGCAGTTCGCTCAAGCCTCGCCGGCACAGCGACTGGTCATCGACCAGAACCACCCTCAGCTTCTCATTCTCACTCACTTGCCGTTCTCCAGTCGGACGACGGTTCCGGGAAGAACAGTTGCACTTGCGTCCCGGGCCCCGCCGCGCTTTCCACCGTGATTTCGCCGCCGATGCGATGCGCTCGCTCACGCATGATCATGATGCCGTAATGTCCCTCGACCGGGGTGAAAGTCTGTGCGCCGACTCCATTATCCTCGATGGTGAATACGTAGTAACCGAATCTCGCGTCGACGAACAGGCGCGCATTCGTCGCGCCCGAATGGCGGGCGATATTTGCCAGTGCCTCACGCACGATGTTATAGACCTGAATCTCGTGTTCGACCGGCAATGCGAGATCGGCCAGGCGATTCTGGTAGTCGAGCACGATGCTGGTACGCTCGCGAAACTGTGCGGCAAGATCGCCGAGTGACGCCAGCAATCCTCCGGGGTTCAGCTCCGAGCGAAAATCGGCGATCAGTTCGCGCGCATTTTTCTGACCGGTCGCAAGCGCCTCGTCGATCTCTCTTGCGTATTTCGTGGCCATCAATTCGTTGCCCGTCCGGATCGATTCCAGCAGCAGGCTGATTCGCATCCGCGCGAAAGTCAGCGTCTGGGCGAGCGAATCGTGGATGTCGTTGGCTATTGCTCGGCGTTCTGCCAGCAGTTCCATGCGGTGTGACTCGCGGTTGATGCGCGTGAATTCGATGGTCGCACCCATCATTTCGGCAAAGGAAGCGACAGTATTCATTACGCGGCTGGCCACTTCACGCGGAGCGTCAAAGAAGAGAGTCAGGATTCCAAGCGGGACGCCAGGCTGATTGGGCGACTCGAGCGGCGCCGCAACCAACGACTGAAAGCGGCAACTGACGTAACGGCAGTTCTGCCGTGAGGCACAACTGCTGATGTCCGACGTGCGGACAATCTGGCCGAGGGTCGCATTATCGCTGGCCTCGCATTCCAGTTCGACGAAGCTCTCGGCTTCTTCCTGCAGTTCGGCCGACAGGGCTGCCGAGCTGATGATCTGCAGGGTATGCCCATAGGGGGAGAGCAGCCGCACGACGGCGGCGGTCGCATGCGTCATGCCGATCATGTTCTCCAGGAACGTGATCAGCAAGGCTTTGAGTTCACCCGCTTGCGGAGCCCCCACCTCGTGCATCACGCACGCATTGACTCCTCCGTCCTTGCCTGGCGGAGCGAAGGCGGGTTCATGCGCCCAGAAAAACCCTGCCGGGATCGCTTGCGAGCCGGAAATCGCTATTGTGCGCTTCAATCTGTCCGTTCATCTCCAGGAAAATGTTTTCAGACTAAGGCGAATCCCTAAAAATATCAACAACCTAAGTCATTGGAAAAAAGACTCATACCCATCAGGGTTATGGCCATCCCCACCCGATGTGGCTATAGACACCCGGAGCACCGATTGCGCCTAATAGGGGGGCTCGCAAAAAGCACGCGCGGCGGCACTGTTCAGCAGATACTAGACGCGGCGCCAACTTGAGACAAGACAAAGCCATGTTCCCACCGCTACATGACCCAGTTGCAGCGCCACTGCCCAATGCGAAGGTCGAGATCAAGACGACGACCTGCTACATGTGCGCGTGCCGATGTGGAATCCGTGTGCACCTGCGGGATGGCGAAGTGCGCTACATCGAAGGAAATCCCGACCATCCGTTGAACAAGGGCGTGATCTGCGCCAAGGGTGGTTCAGGCATCATGAAGCAGTACTCGCCGGCGCGCCTGACCAGGCCGTTGCGCCGCAAGCCTGGCAGCGAGCGCGGCGCCAACCAGTTCGAGGAGATAAGCTGGGACGAGGCGTTCGATACCCTGGAGAAACGCCTGGCGTATCTGCGCGCGACCGATCCGAAGAAATTTGCGCTGTTCACCGGACGCGACCAGATGCAGGCCCTGACCGGTCTCTTTGCGCGCCAGTTCGGCACCCCCAATTACGCGGCGCATGGTGGCTTCTGTTCGGTCAACATGGCAGCCGGCATGATCTACACGATCGGCGGCTCGTTCTGGGAGTTCGGCGGCCCAGACCTCGAACGCGCGAACCTGTTCTTCATGATCGGCACTGCGGAAGACCACCATTCCAACCCGTTGAAGACGGCGATCGCCGACTTCAAGCGCAACGGCGGCCGCTTTGTCGCGATCAACCCGGTGCGCAGCGGCTACGCCGCCATCGCCGATGAGTGGATACCGATCAAGCCCGGCACCGATGGTGCGTTGATCCTCGCCATCATTCGCGAGATCATCGCCCTCGGTCTTTATGACCGAGAATTTCTGGCGCGCTACACCAACTCCGGTCAACTGGTAAATCAGGACGAATCGAGTGCCGAATTCGGGATGATGCTGCGCAAGGCCGATGGCGACATCATCAATCCGCTGCGTCCGCACAATTTCTACTGGTGGGACCGCCTGAGCAATCAGGCGGTGGCCGACCACACCCAGGGCGCCGACCCCGCCCTCTACGGCACTTTTGCGATGCCCGACGGTACGCCGGCCAAGCCGGCCTTCCAGTTGCTCAAAGAGCGCGTCGCCGAGTGCACCCCCGAGTGGGCGGAACGGATCACCGGCATTCCCGCCGCCACCATCAAGCGCATTGCCCACGAGATGGGAATCACGGCGCGTGACCGGAAAATCGAGCTGCCGATTCCCTGGACCGACTGGTGGGGCGAAAAGCATGAGAGCGTGACCGGCAATCCGGTGGCATTTCACGCCATGCGCGGCTTGGCCGCCCACTCCAACGGCTTTCAGACGATACGCTCGCTGGCTATCCTGATGTCGTTGCTCGGCACCATCGACCGTCCCGGCGGATTTCGCCACAAGGCGCCCTACCCGCGCGCCATCCCGCCCAATGCGCGGCCGCCGAAGGGTCCCGAGAGCGTGCAGCCGAATACACCGCTGAATGGCGCGCCGCTCGGCTGGCCGGAGACTCCGGACGACCTTTTTGTCGACGCTGATGGTCAGCCGGTGCGCATCGACAAGGCTTTTTCATGGGAACATCCGCTGTCAGCCCACGGCCTGATGCACAACGTAATCACCAATGCCTGGCGCGGCGATCCTTACCCGATCGACACGCTCCTCCTGTTCATGGCCAACATGGCGTGGAACTCGACCATGAACACGTCGGAAGTCCGCAGGATGCTCACCGACAAGAATGCTGACGGGACCTACAAGATCCCGTTCATCGTCGTCTGCGATGCCTTCCAGTCGGAGACCACGGCTTACGGCGACCTGGTCCTGCCCGATACGACCTACCTCGAGCGCCATGACTGCATGTCAATGCTTGATCGCCCGATTTCCGAATACGATGGCCCGGTGGATTCCGTGCGCATCCCGGTCCTGCCGCCGACCGGCGACTGCAAGCCCTTCCAGGAAGTGCTGATCGAACTGGCCGGCCGTCTCAAGCTCCCCGCCTTCACCACCGCCGAAGGTGCGCGCAAGTTCAAAAACTACCCAGATTTCGTGGTCAACTTCGAAAATGCCCCCGGTTCCGGGATCGGTTTCCTCGCCGGCTGGCGCGGCAAGGACGGCGACAAGGCCATGCGCGGCGAGCCGAATCCAAGGCAATGGGAAATGTATGAGAAGAACGGCTGCTTTTTCCAGTATCACCTGCCGCCGTCAAGCCAGTACATGCGCAACTGGAACAGGGAATACATGGAGTGGGCCCAGCAGGCGGGCATGCGCCGAGACAATGACCCGATCGTCATCCACATCTATTCCGAACTGTTGCAGGGCTTTCGCCTTGCCGCTCAGGGCAAGCGGCCGGGCAAGCAGCCACCAGCCGGACTGCGCGACCGCGTTGCCACCTATTTCGACCCGTTGCCTTTCTGGCATGCCTCTCTCGAAGACAGGCAGAGCGATCTCACGAACTACCCCCTCAATGCGGTCACCCAGCGCCCGATGGCCATGTACCACTCGTGGGATTCGCAGAACGCCTGGCTCAGGCAGATTCACGCCTACAACTTCCTCCATGTGAACGCCCGGACTGCGCAAGCGGCTGGCATCGAGGATGGTGGCTGGATGTGGGTCGAGTCGCAATGGGGCAAGGTCCGTTGCCTGTGCCGCCATTCGGAGGCAGTGGAACCCGGCACCGTCTGGACCTGGAACGCCATCGGCAAGTCCTCCGGTGCGTGGAATCTGGCGCCGGATGCCAATGAGTCGCAGATGGGGTTCCTGCTCAATCACCTGATTTCGGAAGAACTGCCCGCCAATGTCGACGGCAAGCGCTTTTCCAACTCCGACCCGATAACCGGCCAGGCCGCGTGGTACGACGTGCGCGTGCGTATCTACCCGGCCGCGCCAGGGGAGCCGGACGAGAGTTCGCCCCAGTTTGCGCCGATGGAGCCCGTGCCGGGAATGGCTAGGGAAAGGCCGGGCTGGCAGGCCTGGTTTGCCGGAAAGAAAGGTGTGCGCCAATGACCCAATTGGCTCTCGTCATCGATCTGAATGTCTGTGTCGGCTGCCACGCCTGTGTGACAAACTGCAAGCAGTGGAATACCTCTGGCGCGGCGGGTGCCTTGAGTGATCTTAACCCGTTCGGTGCCGATCCGAACGGAACTTTCTTCAACCGTGTGCAGACCTTCGAAGTTGGCGCGTACCCCGGTACCGAGACGGTACATTTCCCGAAATCCTGCCTGCATTGCGAAGACCCGCCATGCGTGCCGGTGTGCCCGACGGGCGCTTCGTACAAGCGCAAGTCGGATGGCATCGTGCTCGTGGATTACGACAAGTGCATTGGGTGCAAATACTGTTCCTGGGCTTGTCCTTATGGTGTCCGGGAATTCGATGAGCGGCGCAAGGTAATGACCAAATGCACCTTGTGCGTCGATCGCATCTACGACGCGACGTTGCCGGAGGAGCGGCGCAAGCCGTCCTGCGTGCTTGCCTGTCCCTCCGGGGCGCGCCTGTTCGGAGATGTGCATGATCCGCAGTCGGCAGTATCAGTCGCCATCCGCGAACGCGGCGGCTATGCGCTGATGCCCGAATGCGGCACCAAACCCGCCAACCATTACCTGCCGCGCCGCAAGGCTGTGCTCAACGTGCGCAGCGACGAACTCTATCGGTCCGACAACCCGCACCGAATCGATGGCGCGCCATTTGAGCAGAATCTGCCACCCACTATTGAGGAAACATAGAGTAATATGCTACCCGCATTTTCCGTCCTTTTTCTCACGACCCTGATCGGAGCCGGGCAGGGCTTGTTCATTGCGCTGTACCTCGTCGAGTTGCTTGCTGCCGGTGCCGCGACTTCTGGCTTTTTCGTTGGCGGCAGTGTGCTTGTTGTGGTGCTCTGCGGTTTGGGACTTGTCGCTTCGTTCTTCCATCTGGGACATCCCGAACGTGCCTGGCGCGCGGCGACGATGTGGCGTACTTCCTGGCTGTCACGTGAAGTCATCGCCTTGCCGACATTCATGGCAGCGGCATTTGCCTATGGTCTTGCGCACTGGGGTAACTTCGGTCACACCGTCGCCATCGGATCTGTTGGAGTGGCACTGGCGCTAACTCTGTTTGTGTGCACGGCGATGGTCTATGCGGCGGTCAAGGTGCTGCGGGAATGGTCGCATCCGCTGACGGTGGTGAACTTCACCCTTCTTGGATTGGCATCGGGCTTCTGTCTCGCCGCGGCTTATGCCGGCTTCGCCGCACCGGCGCTGAGCGCTCCGCTGGCGCAGGCGGCTTTTGCGCTCACCCTGTTGGCCCTGTTGATGCGCGGGGTTTCATTGGTGCGCAACGCCAGGCTGAACCCGACCAGCACCTTGCAGAGCGCTCTTGGCATCCGTCATCCGCAGATCGTTCAGAAGGCGCAGGGGGCGATGGGGGGGTCGTTCAACACCCGCGAGTTCTTCCACGGCAGGAGCCCCTCTTTCGTACGCGGCATTCTGGCCACGTTGATCCTGGGGGTGTTTGTCCTGCCCTTGGCGCTTGTCCTGACGCTGCCATTGCTGGCCTTCCTCGTTCAATACGCCGGCCTGCTGGCAGAGCGCTGGTATTTCTTCGCCGAAGCTCGGCATCCTCAGAATCTCTACTACCAAGGCGTGTCCTGATGCTGCGAGAAGGGCTCGGCGATCTGGGACTCTTCTTCAAAGGCTACGCGCTGGTGATCTTTCTGACCCTGGCGTTTTGTGCGGCCAGTGCTTCGGCTGTCGAGGGCGTTCCACCGGCGAGTTCCATGCCCTGGTGGGGATGGCCGCTGGCCCTGTTCGTCACCTGTTTCCTCCTTGGCATTGTCGCAGTACCGTCGGGGGTTGGTGGCGGCGTCCTGTTCGTACCCATCGTCGGCGGCTTTTTTCCCTTTCATCTCGATTTCGTGCGCGGTGCAGGGCTGCTGGTCGCGCTGGCGAGCGCCCTCGCGGCCGGACCTTCGCTGTTGCGCGGCGGCCTCGCCAACTTGCGGCTGGCGCTGCCCATGGCGGTACTGGCTTCGGCCAGTTCGATAGCCGGGGCGATGGTCGGCCTGGCCATTCCGGCCAATGTCGTGCAGATCGCTTTGGGCACGACGATCCTCGGCATCGTCGTACTGATGTCGTTGGCGAAGAAATCCGAGTTTCCCGATGTCCCGGCGCCCGACAGGCTGTCTGCAGCATTGGCCATACATGGTGTCTTTCACGATGCGGCACGAAGCCAGAATATCAACTGGCAGGTTCATCGCACGGTCAAGGGCTTGTTGCTCTTCGTTGGCATCGGCTTCCTTGCCGGCCTGTTCGGCATGGGCGCCGGCTGGGCCAACGTGCCGGTGCTGAACCTGCTGATGGGTGCGCCGTTAAAAGTCTCCGCGGGTACATCGAGTTTCATTCTGACGCTGGTGGATTCTTCGGCGGCATGGATCTATATCAACAAGGGTGCGGTGCTGGCGATCGTCGCCGTTCCGTCGGTGATCGGCATGATGCTGGGGGCAACGATCGGCGCGCGTCTGCTTTCGGTTCTCAAGGCCTCGATCGTCCGCAAGATGGTCATCTCGCTTCTGCTCTTCGCCGGGGTGCGGGCGTTGCTGAAGGGCGTGGGCATCTGGATCTGACATGGGCGACAACGGTCATATCTCCATCGAGCAACAACGCTACGCGACGCTTCTGAGCTGGGGCGGGCGCGCCGGATTGCTGATTCTCGTTGTCAGCTTCTTGGCGTACCTGTCCGGTTTGTTGCCGGCCCATGTCCCTCTCGATCGAATGCAGCAGGTCTGGAGTCTGTCGCTCGCGCAATACCTGGCACAGACCCAGACGCCGACCGGCTGGCATTGGGTGAGCCTTGTCGGTAGCGGCGACTTCGCCAGCCTGATCGGCATTGCCGTATTGTGCGCGTGCTCCCTGTTCTGCCTTCTGGCCGTGATACCGATCTATGCGCGACGCGGCGACTGGACCTTCGTTGCCCTCTGCGTTGTTGCACTGGCCGTCCAGCTTCTTGCCGCCTCAGGTACGCTGGGAGTCGGACACTAGGGAATCAATCAGGCATGGCCACCACATATCCGTACAGCCGTATCCTGCTGGCAACCGAATTGACCGAATTCGACGCTGGCGCCGAGCGCATCGCTTTTGCCATGGCGCAACGCTGCGGCGTGGCATTGCGGGTGGTTATTCCGATCATCAGCAACCCCGAGTTCGAGGCCAACATGCCGGACCTCGCCTTGCGGGCCGAGCGCGACGTGGCCAATGGAATCGAGTTGTTCCGCCAGCGCGCTGCCGCTGCCGATGTCAGACTGGACATCCACATTCGGCGCGGTGCCGGTCCTCATCCCGAGATCGTGGCGGAAGCGCGGGAAGCAAAGTGCGACCTCATCATCGTCCGGCGCCGTGGCAAGCCGAGCTTCCTGGCCAAGTTGCTGGTCGGAGAAATGGTTAGCAAGGTCGTTCGTGATGTCTCCTGCGGCGTTCTCCTGGTACCCCGCGCGGCGCAGTTCTGGAGCCACGGTATCCTTGCCGCGGTCGCTGATACGGGCGCGGCGGAAGACATCGCCGGGGTCGCGGGAAAGATCGCCGGAATCTGCGGACTGCCGCTGACGGTCTTGAGCGTTGCGGAGGACGACGCTGCCCTGGCCCGGACCCAGAGCCTCAACACGCGGCTGGTTGCCGTCGCCGCCGTCGCATCCAATAGAGCCAGCGGTCGTGTCGTCGTCGGCAGAGCGGCGGAGCAAACCATCGCGGCGGTCAAGGAGACGGCAGCCGACCTCGTCGTCATCGGCCGGCAGCGTTATCAGCAGTTCCCTTTCGGCAAGGCCGGAAACATGCAGAACATCGTGGGAGCGACGGAGGTGCCAACGCTGATCGTTCCGCAATGACGAATCGGCCGATCGCGGGTAGAGCGCCAGCATGATGACTCGCGCAAATATAACCCCATCGGGTTATCTGCTTCACCCGTCGTGGGTATGGACGGAATCTGACTGCGCGTTCCTAATGATGCATCGCGAGCTTCGGTTAATGATGGCTTGGTTTGTATATCCAAACACTGGGAGATGAATAATGAATTTTGACAAGGAACTCAACGCGCGTGGTCTTTCCTGCCCGTTGCCGATCGTGAAGACCAAGAAATCGCTGGCGGACATGACCAGCGGCCAGGTGCTCAAGGTGATCGCTACCGATTGCGGCGCTGTCAAGGACATGCAGGCGTTCGCCGACCAGACCGGCAATACCCTGATGTCCACCGCCGAGGAAAACGGCGAATACATCTTCTTGATGAAGAAGAAATAAGCGGCTCCCGAATCCGGAAGCAAAGGAGAAAGCATGACCAAGAAAATGGCGATCATCGCCACCAAGGGCACCCTGGACATGGCGTATCCGCCATTCATTCTGGCCTCGACTGCTGCCGCGCTGGGCTACGATGTCCAGATATTCTTCACCTTCTACGGCCTGCAGTTGCTGCGCAAGGATCTTTCCGACGTGAAGATCAGTCCGCTGGCCAATCCGGCGATGCCGATGCCTGTTCCGATGCCGGTGATGGTGCAAATGCTGCCCGGAATGGAAACCATGGCGACCATGATGATGAAGCAGAAACTCAAGAAGCATGGCGTTGCCACGCTGGAGGAGTTGCGCGATCTCTGCCTCGAAGCCGATGTCAAGTTCATCGCCTGCCAGATGACTGTAGATCTGTTCGAATTCGACAAGAGTGAATTCATCGACAATGTCGAATACGGTGGCGCGGCAATGTTTTTCGGATTCGCCGGAGAAACGGACATCTGCCTTTTCGTTTAGGGCAGCACCATCGCACGTTGCAAGCCCGCGCACCGCAAGGTAGTCCATAAACATTCCAGGGAGAGACAAATGAAGTTGAAAGAAAAATCCGTCGATTCGGTGTTCCGTTTCGGCCGCATGGCAGATACGAGGACCAAAGGCTGCGGTAACTCGATGAAGATCAGCACCCTCGCGCATGCCGCAATCCTGCCCTTGGCGCTGTTGCCCGGCCTGGCACTGGCGACCAACGGCTACTTCTCGCACGGCTACGGTGTCAAGTCACAAGGCATGGCCGGTGTCGGCATCGCCTTGCCGCAGGACGGCCTAGCCGCAGCGACGAATCCGGCGGGGACCTCTTTCGTCGGTGATCGTGTCGATCTTGGCCTGGTCTGGTTCATGCCGAACCGCAATGCCGAAATCAGCGGGAACAGCGCGATGACGCCGATGGGTCCGACGTCGCTCAACGGGTCGTACAATGCCAACGACAGCAAGAATTTCTTCATACCGGAAATCGGCTACATCAAGCACATTTCTCCCGAACTCACCGCGTCCGTCGCTGTATACGGCAACGGCGGCATGAATACGGATTACGGCAGAAGTCCGTTCCAGGCCTTCAGTCCCGTCCCACTCGGTTCGGGTGGTGTCGATCTGTCACAACTCTTCATTTCGCCGTCGCTCGCATTCAAGGTCGCCGAAAATCACTCACTCGGCATCGCCCTGAACTTAGCCTATCAGCGTTTCAGGATTACCGGCATTCAGCCGTTTGCCGCTTTCGGCGTTTCATCGGATCCGGCGAATTTCACCAACAATGGCTATGATTCATCGGTCGGTTGGGGCGCCCGCTTGGGCTATACCGGGAAAATCACGCCTGAATTGACGCTGGGCGCAACCTGGGCCTCCAAGACCTACATGGGCGAGTTCGACAAGTACAGGGGGCTGTTCGCGGAGCAGGGAGGGTTTGACATTCCTTCCAACTTCGGCGTCGGCCTAGCGTGGAAAGCGCTGCCTGCTCTGACTGTCGCTTTCGACTACCAGCGCATCTTGTATAATGACATCAAATCCATTGCCAATCCGATCGAGAACCTGACGGTCTACCGCAACCTGTTCGGCACCGACAACGGTCCCGGTTTTGGCTGGAAGAATGTCTCGGTCTACAAGCTGGGCGCGAGTTACGAGATTGGCGATTGGACCTTGCGCGGTGGCTACAGCTATGTCACCGAACCGATTCCGGACAGCCAGACCTTCCTGAACATCTATGCGCCAGGCACCGTCCAGAACCATCTGACCCTGGGCGCTACCTGGGCCAATGGCAAGACTGGTGAGTTGAGTGTTTCCTACATGCACGCCTTCAAGGATACCGTCAAGGGTTCCGGGTCAATTCCGGCGGGTTTCGGTAGCGGCGAGGCCAACATCGAGATGTACCAGAACAGCGTTGGAATCGCTTACGGCTGGAAGTTCTGATCTGAACGCCACGGCGTAAGGGAATCAGCGGGCCCGCTCCGCGAGGAGCGGGTTCTTTTTTGCCCGCAAAAGGACGTCGACCGCAACAGGCGGATTCAGGAGATCCGGTCCAGATAGCGTGCCCGGTAGAGCAGCCGTTGTCGTTCCGGATGATCGCTGAAGGCGGCACGGTCGTGCAGGACGTTGTTGCAGAGGAGGCCCATGCCCGCTTCGAGACGGACCTGAAAAACGTGCGTCGTATCGAGATTCAGCAGGCGCTCCAGGGCGACGATAGCCTCTTGTAATGCCGCGTCCTGCTTCCAGGCGATGCTCCGAGTGCGGGCCGTGTAGCGCATGTGCAGGTTCCCCTCGCCATCCAGCGAAAATACCGGGCCGCTCTGGGCGGGACGCACGCCGTCCTGCTCGTCCACCCGTTCCGGGATCAGCATCGCATCCGGCTGCATCAGAGCCCGGATGTGGGCGGGGTCTTGATCGCGCAGCAGCAGATAAGCCATCTCGTGATCCAGTAGTCGGTTCTCTCCACCCGTCGCGGCTGCGCGCACGCAGTGCAGGACCATGCCGCGAATTTGCCATTCCGGCGGGTGGTAATAGCCGTCGGTGTGCCATTTGATCGGGCGGTCGGTATAGGGGATGTAGAGCTTTCGCGTGCCATCGTCGAAAACGCGGATCTCGGAGACCCCATCCTCGCCGGCGAGCCAGTTGGCATCGAGACGGTGCAGCCCGAACTGCGCACCGAGGCGGCGCGGTATGTCCCCATCCGTGTCGTGTGTCGCTCCGGCGTAGATCGCCATGTTGCAACGCCGGATGCGCGCCATCAGCGCGGCATGTTCCGCATCCGAAAGGGCGCGCGGATCACCTACCTCGACGATCAGGTCATCGGCTTTCGCCGGCGCCTCGGCAAGCTTGCGCTCGCGCCAGCGCTGATATGTTGCGGCGTCGTCGAGGTCGAAGGGATTGCCGCTCATTCAGTCACCGCTGGTTGACGTCTGGCGGCGAGGCGGGCGCCGAGTTTCCTCCAGCAGGTTGCGCATGGTCTTCTCGATCATTTCCACCGCCTGCGGTGCCTGAATGCTCATGATCTGATCGACGACCCAGTCGCTGTCCTTCTTGTCCATGATCTCGCTCAGGCTGTGGGCAAGGTAGCGAGTGAACCGGAACGTCGGGCCGTCGTCACCGTATTCGAATTCGGCATAGCCTTCGGCACGCCGGTTGAGCCGGTCGATGAACGCCTGCTTGTGAGCGGCGGCGCTACCGCCGAGCAGACGGCTCTGGTTTTCGGCCTGGGTCTCCGCCACGCGATTCGCCAGAGTGCCGGTAAATGCGGCACGCTCGTCGTTGCCGAGCCGGCGAAAGGCGATGCGGTCGGCGACCTGGACCAGAAAGATCAGGAACTCGTTGAAGAAGGCGAAATACTGAGGGCCGACAGCGATGTCGAAACTGGCCTTGCGCGTACTCTTCAGCGCGTCATCAGCGATCTTCCAGGCGATAAACGATACGGCGCCCGCAAGTTCCTGCGGGGTGTGTTTTCGCCCCTCCTTGAACCACTGGCTCTTGATCCGCATGGCGCTCTGGTTACCTGATCGATGGGTGTTGCGGAAGACGTCGTCGGCGAATGCAGACCCCGTGTGGCACCTTATCCCTTGCGGATGTAGAACTCGAATACGCCGGGGGAGATCTCGGCTGTATCGAGCAAGGTCATGCCGGTAGCTTCTGCCCAGCCACCGATGTCGGCGGGCACCCCCGGACAGTCGCTGGTCAGTTTGAGGACCTCGCCGGGCTGCATGCCGTTCAGTAATCTCTTCGCCTCGACGATGGGGCCGGGACAGGTCGCGTCGCGTATATCCAGTGCGACATGGGCAACCGGAAACCGCCTGGTCGTCTCGCCCTTCTGGATGTAATAGCCGACGCCGCCCTCCGGCCTGCGCTCGTGCCTGACGATCTGGTTGCCGGTCAATCCTGCCCAGGCGAACAGGTCGTCCTGCGTGCCGGGGCAATCCGATATCAGCAGCAAGACCTGTCCCGCGGCAAGTTCATCCACCATGCGCTTGGCGCCGATAAGTGGCTTGGGGCAGGAGAGCCCCTTCATGTCGAGCACTACGTTGACCAATTCCATTTCGTTCTCCTCAGTAGCCACCCTTGCCATAAGGCTGCGGCAATCCGGCAATCTTCGCCCCCTGTTTTGCGGGGCCGAGCGGGAACAGATCGTACAGCGCCTTGCTGTCAGCGTCGGGCCAGAATTCGCCGACGCCTTTCAGCATGTTCCTGAAATTGGGCGTGTGACCTTGTTCGCGGTATTCCTCGCGCAGGTAGTTGATGATCTCCCAGTGTCTCGGGGTCAGCTCGATATTGTCGGCGGCGGCGATCACGCGAACTACCTCTTCGCTGTAATCCGGTTCCAGCAAATAGCCATCCGCATCAGTCTCAAGTTCCACGCCGCCCAGTGTGTATCCCATCCTTCTCTCCTCATGAACAGAAAACGAATCCCGAAATGGTCAGTACAGGTCGGAGATGACCTTGTACGGGACAAAAATCCCGCAGCCATAATTGCGGTGGCTGCCCAAGCCCGCGTAAAGCAAATGAAGCGAGTCTTCGGGCTTGAGGTCATGAATCACCAGGCTGAAGCCATGGATGCGCCGGTCGCCATCGACCAAGCTGCTCTTCCTGCCGCAAATCAGACTGGCCGTGATGCCCAAGTCGGCAAGGCATGCCGAGAGACTCTCCGCAAAAACCACTTCATCGTCGGCGCCTGCCACCAGTTGTGCGTGTATCGTGGAGTATGCCAGTATCTTGCGCAGCCGGCCGTTGGCCAACCGCAACGGGTGGCCAACGGCCAGCGGCTGCCCGGACAGTGACGCGACATGCGGCGCAAGCGAAACCGGCAACCGGATGACCAGCTTGGCTCGCTTTGGCAGCAGCATGCCTGTAGCACTGCCGGTCGTACGCAACGGCAAGACGCCAATGGAGGCGTCGCCCGCCAGTTCCGGAACGAGGCGTGTCAGTTCTTTCCACAAGGCAAACGGGTAGTTCACGGGGACACGGTCGCCGCTGACATCGAAGACTGCATCAATCATCTCGGGAATGGCGATGGTCATCTGGTTGTCGTGTCCTGTGTCGCCGCCCACTCGCTCATTACCTCGGCCCACCGTCGTGCGGTCCCGGGGTCGATGTCGAAGATGGTGAACCGCCTGCCCTCGCGGATGCGAATGCGCAGGAGGCTCATGCCGCCTTCGACGTGATCGATCTGCTGAAGTTCGATCTGCTGTCCCCCCAGCGGCACCCCGAACCTTGCCAATTCCTTTGTCTGCGCCAATTCGACTCTCATTCACCGATGCCATTGCGATTCCGCGAGTCTATGGCCAATTTGCGCGAGAATGAAATACCACTGGCGGAATCCTCCACCCCACCCGTTAGGGTTATAGAAAATACCCGCTAAGGGTGATGGTTCGCTTGCAACTTGCCCCGTACTATCGTTCTCATCAAAAAGTTGGGCGCGTAGAAATCTGCTTTTCTGCCGAGCCCAGACAAATCCTCCCTGCCGCTGGAACGCTGGTTGCGGGGCCGGGCATGGAAACGAGACATGGGTGTGATGTTCACTCATCCACTGAAAGGAAAGACTATGGCGAAGAAGATGCATGACACTCCGAATCTTGACGAACTCGAGAAAGGCCCATGGCCCAGTTTCGTCACCGGACTGAAGGATCTGGCCAAGGACAAGGACTACATGGTCGACCTGATGGGCCAGCTGGAGACCTCCTACAAGACCCGCAAGGGTTACTGGAAGGGTGGCACGGTCGGTGTCTTCGGTTATGGTGGCGGCGTGATTCCGCGCTTTACCGAACTCAAGGACGAAAACGGTCAGCCGATCTACAAGGATGCCGCGGAATTTCATACCCTGCGCGTCCAGCCCCCGCCGGGCATGCACTACGATACCGACACCCTGCGCAAGTTCTGCGATCTCTGGGAAAAACACGGCTCCGGCCTGATCGCCTTCCATGGCCAGTCCGGCGACATCATGTTCCAGGGTGCGACGACCGAGAACGTCCAGAAGGCATTTGACGAGATCAACGAGTTGGGCTTTGACCTCGGTGGCGCCGGGCCGGCGGTCCGTACGTCGATGTCCTGTGTCGGTGCAGCGCGTTGCGAGCAGTCATGCTACGACGAGGCGAAGACGCATCGCGCGGTCCTGAACACCTTTCTCGACGACATCCATCGTCCGTCGTTGCCGTACAAGTTCAAGTTCAAATTCTCGGGCTGCCCGAACGACTGCATGAACTCGATCCAGCGTGCGGACATGTCGGTGATCGGCACCTGGCGTGACAACATCCGCACCGACGACGAACTCGGCAGGAAGTGGTTCGTCAAGCACGGCATGAACGAACTGGTGAACGACGTCGTGGCACGCTGTCCGACCAAGGCGATCCAGATCAAGGAGGTCAGCAATGTGCGCAAGGGCGGGCACATCTCCGCCGTTGCGCTCGACGACAACCAGGCCCTGGAGATCGACAACAAGGATTGCGTGCGCTGCATGCACTGCGTCAACGTGATGACGGGGGCGCTTGCACCGGGCAAGGACAAGGGCGCGACGGTCCTGATCGGCGGCAAGAGCCATTTGAAGATCGGCGGCCTGATGGGAACCGTGATCCTCCCCTTCATCAAGCTCGACACCGACGAGGACATCGAAAAGCTGGTGGATTTCGCTCAGCGAACGGTCGAATTCTTCGCCGAGAACGCACTCGAGCACGAGCGGACCGGTGAAATGATCGAGCGCATCGGTCTGGCGACCTTCCTCGAGGCAATGGAGGTCGACGTCGACGCGGCCATGGTTAACTCGCCGCGCATGAATCCCTATGTCCGGACCGATGGCTGGGACGACGAAGTTGCCAAGATCAAAGCCAAGAAACAAGTCGCCTGAGGAGACACGACATGAATGCACCTGCACAGATGCGCCGGCCGAAAGAGACCGGCGTACCGGACAACAAGAAGTACCTGCATCCAATGCTGGCAAAGAACTACGGCAACTGGAGATACCATGATCGCCCCCGTCCCGGTGTGCTGCATCACGTCGCGCACGGTGGTGACCAAGTCTGGTCCGTGCGTGCCGGCACGCAGCGTCAGATGGACGTCCATACGATCCGCAAGCTCTGCAACATCGCCGACAACTTCGCCGATGGCCGTGTCCGCTTCACCATTCGGTCCAACATCGAATTCATGGTGTCCGACGAGGGCAAGGTGGCGCCGCTGATCGCCGAACTGGAGCGCAACGGTTTCCCGGTCGGCGGTACGGGCAACTCCGTGTCGATGATCGCGCACACCCAGGGCTGGCTGCACTGTGACATTCCTGGTACCGATGCTTCCGGCGTGGTCAAGGCGCTGATGGACGAGTTGTACGACGAATTCAAGCGCGAAGAAATGCCCAACCGGGTTCACCTGTCGACTTCCTGCTGCGAGATCAACTGCGGAGGCCAGGCCGACCTCGCCATCATCGTCCAGCACACCAAACCGCCGGTCATCAACCATGATCTGGTCGCCAACGTCTGCGAGCGTCCGACGGTGGTTGCGCGTTGCCCTGTTGCCGCAATCCGTCCCGCGATGGTGAATGGCAAGCCGTCGCTGGAAATCGATGAATCCAAGTGCATGTGCTGTGGCGCCTGCTACCCTCCCTGTCCGCCGATGCAGATCAACGATCCGGAATACTCAAAGCTGGCGATCTGGGTCGGCGGCAAGAACTCCAATGCGCGCGGCAAGCCTACCTTCATGAAGATGGTCGCCTCCGGCCTGCCGAACAATGCTCCGCGCTGGCCGGAAGTCGCGGAGGTGGTAAAGAACATTCTGACCGTCTACAAGGAAGATGGCCGGCCCTGGGAGCGAATGGCGGACTGGATCGACCGCATCGGCTGGCCGCGCTTTTTCGAGAAGACGGGGTTGCCGTTCACCAAGTATCTGATCGATGACTGGACCGGTTCGCGCGCCAATCTCAACGCCTCGACGCATATTCGCTTCTGATCGGAAAAGGGGCAGAGGGATGAAGTTCGGAATCGTAGTCAACGAGGGGCCTTATCAGCATCAGGCGAGCGATACGGCCTACCTGTTCGCCAAGGCGGCCATCGCCAAAGGCCATGAAGTGTGGCGGGTATTCTTCTATCATGACGGGGTCAACAATTCCTCGCGGCTTACCGAGCCGCCCCAGGACGACCGCCACATCGTGAACCGCTGGGCAAAGCTGGCCGAGGAGCACAAGGTGGACCTGGTAGTCTGTGTGGCAGCGGCATTGCGCCGGGGCATCAAGGATGAAAACCTGGCACAGGGATTCCGTATCTCGGGTCTCGGGCAACTCGTGGAAGCGGGGATCAAGTGTGATCGTCTGGTTACCTTCGGCGCCTGAGGGAGAGCGAGATGAGTGATGTCAAAAAGTTCATGTTCGTCAATCGCAAGGCTCCCTACGGCACGATCTATGCACTGGAATCGCTGGAAGTCGTGCTCATCACGGCAGCCTTCGACCAGGATGTGTCGCTGGCCTTCCTGGACGATGGTGTTTATCAGCTAAAGAAGGGGCAGCAGACCAAGGGCATCGAAACCAAGAACTTTTCGCCGACCTACCGCGCACTGGAAGACTATGACGTCGAGAAGCTTTACGTCATGAAGGAATCGCTGGATGCGCGCGGACTCGGTGAAGAGGACCTGCTGGTACCCGTTACTGTCCTGAGTCGTGTCGAGATGGGCGCCCTGATGGATCAGCAGGACGTCGTCCTAAGTTTTTGAGGGGATTGCAGTGCTACATATCGTCAACAAATCACCCCTGGCAAGCAGTTCGCTGGAGAACTGCCTCGATGTCGTGGTATCCGGCGACTTGTTGCTCATCGAGGACGCTGTTTACGCTGCGACCGCGGGCAATGCGTTCGAGCCCAGGCTGCACGACGCGATGGGGCGCCTCCAGGTCTATGTGCTGCAACCTGACGCTGACGCGCGCGGCATGGGCGACAAGCTTGTCGCTGGCGTAACCGCCGTGGATTTTGGCGGCTTCGTCGACCTCGCGATCAGTAACAACACTTGCCAATCCTGGCTGTAAAACCCATCAACAAGGAGAATTCAAATGGGCACCATCGAAGTCAATGGAAAATCCTACGAAACGGACGAAGAAGGCTATCTCGTCAATCTCAGTGACTGGGATGCCGATGTGGCGAACTACATCGCCGGGACCGAGAACATCGACATGACAGACCAGCACTGGGAAGTGATCAATTTCCTGCGCGAGTACTTCGAGGAATACCAGATCGCCCCGGCGGTGCGCGTTCTCACCAAGGCGATCGGCAAGAAGCTGGGGCCGGAGAAGGGCACCAGTGAATACCTGTATGGCCTGTATCCCTATGGTCCCGGCAAGCAGGCATGCAAGATTGCTGGCCTGCCGAAGCCGACCGGATGCGTCTGAGTACAATCCACCGCTAGAGCACGGACATGGCTGGCATCGTGTTTGCGATCCTGTTCTACTTGGTGACGTTGATGTTCGTCGTCGGCCTGCTCTACCGGATCAGCACTTATGCCCGTACGCCGGCGCCGTTGAAGATCCCGACCACGCCGGCGCCGACCACGCGGACCGGTGTCGCGTTGCGTATGGCCAGGGAAGTTCTCTTCTTCGAGAGTCTGTTCAAGGCGAACCTCTGGATCTGGAGCATGGGCTGGCTGTTTCATGCCAGCTTGGCGCTGGTGCTGATGCGCCATCTGCGCTACTTCACCGAACCCGTCTGGGGGTGGGTGGCCATGATGCAGCCTTTCGGCATGTACGCCGGTCTGACCATGCTCGTCGGCCTGTGCGGACTGTGGGCACGGCGGCTTTTCGTAGAGCGCATACGCTACATTTCAACGCCATCCGATCACCTGATGCTCGTTCTCCTCATCGCCATAGCCGGTTCCGGAATAGCGATGAGTTTCCTGTTTCATGCCGACGTGGTTGCAGTCAAGACCTTCTTCGTCGGCTGGACGCAATTCCGCATCCTGGCATTGCCGGCAGACCCGGTGCTCTATACTCACTTGCTGACGGTTGCCGCGCTCCTGGCCGTCTTCCCGATCAGCAAACTCCTGCATGCGCCAGGGGTTTTCTTCTCCCCGTCTCGCAATCAGGCGGACAATCCGCGCGAGAAGCGGCACATCGCACCGTGGGCTGCGGAACTGGAGAAATGAATGGCTGACATTGCCGCACCTCCGTATCGCATCATCCCGATCATCCCGGACTTGAAGCCGGGGGCGATGGAGGGTCTGCAGCCCTTCGTGGCCAATGAAAAGATCAATGAAGCGATCGGTTTTCCGGGTCAGTTGGTGGAAGACTGGCATGATCGCGCCATCGCCAAGATGGGCGATTTGCTCGGCAAATACCGCTCGCTCAAGGTTTACATGGACGCCTGCGTGCATTGTGGCGCCTGCTCCGACAAATGCCACTATTTCATCGGCACGCAAGACCCGAAGAACATGCCGGTAGCGCGCCAGGACCTGATGCGGAGCGTCTATCGTCGCTATTTCACCTTGCCCGGCAAGCTCTTCCCCAAACTGGTCGGTGCGCGTGATCTCACCCGCGAAGTGCTGGACGAGTGGTACAGCTATTTCCACCAGTGTTCCGAATGTCGTCGCTGCTCGGTGTTCTGCCCCTACGGAATCGACACCGCGGAAGTGACCATGGCAGCGCGCGAGATCCTCGACTCGATTGGCTACGGACAAAAATATTCGAACGAGATCATCGGCAAGGTGCATCGCATAGGCAACAACCTCGGACTGCCGGGACCCGCACTGCTCGACACCCTTGAGGGCCTGGAAGAGGACGTCAAGGACGCAACCGGCATCGATGTGCGCTTCCCGATCGACGTCAAGGGCGCGGAAGTGCTGCTGATCACGCCGTCCGCCGACTTCTTCGCCGAGCCGCACATCGACAGCCTGATCGGCTACGCCAAGGTCTTCCACGCCACCGGCACCAGTTGGACGTTGTCGTCGATGGCCTCCGAAGCCGGCAATTTCGGCATGTTCATCGGCAACTATGACCAGCTGCGCAGGATCGCCCTGCGTATCCGCGAGGTCGCCCTCGAACTCGGCGTCAAGCGCATCGTTGTCGGCGAGTGCGGGCACGCCTGGCGGGTCGCCTACAGCTTCTGGAATACGCTGACCGGCGTCGGTGACGGCGCCGACGAGACCGACCGCTTCGCGCAGATGCTGCAGAAGCAACTGGACCACCGCTACAAGCAGCCGATGCACATCTGCGAATTCACTTGGGACATGATCGAGCGTGGCGCACTGTCGTTCAACAAGGAAGTCAACGACAAGCACATCATCACCTTCCACGATTCCTGCAACGTCGCGCGCGGTTCGCGCATGGGCGATTTCGCCGGTGGCCAGTTCGAGATTCCCCGCAACATCATCAAGGCGGTTGCCAACAACTTCGTCGAGATGTCGCCGGAAACCACCCGTGAGCAGACTTTCTGCTGTGGCGGCGGCGGCGGCCTGCTTACCGATGACCTGATTGACCTGCGGGTCAAGGGCGCGCTGCCGCGCATGGAAGTATTGCAGCAAGTCGTGGACGAACACGGCGTCAATTTCATGGCAACGATCTGTGCCATCTGCAAGGCGCAGTTCACCAAGGTCATGCCCATTTACGGTTTTGATCGCCGGATGGTTGGTGGCGTACACCAGCTGGTCAGCAACGCGATCATCCTGGGCGACAAGTAACACAATAATCTGGAGACGAGCGATGTCAGCAACCACCGAAGCCACGCAAGCGATCACCTTCCGCCGCTACAAGGATGGCGACAGCAGCATTCGCCGTTTGAATGAAAAGATATTCAAGGCCTCGGCTAGCTACAAGTGCCCCACCTACATTCAGTCAACCCCGCCGTGCCAGGGCAGTTGTCCCGCCGGCGAGGACATCCGTGGCTATCTGGCGATCGTGCGCGGCACCGAGAAGCCGCCGGTCGGGGCCGATGGCAAGCCGGTCATGCCGTGGCAGGAGTACGCCTGGCGTCGCCTGACCGAGGCCAACCCGTTCCCGTCGGTGATGGGCCGCGTCTGCCCGGCTCCCTGCGAAAGCGGCTGCAATCGTAATGAGGTCGAAGACCACGTCGGCATCAATTCGGTCGAGCACTTCCTCGGCGAATATGCAATTGCTAACAACCTGAAGTTCATCAAGCCGCCGGTCGTCCCCAGCGGCAAGAGCGTCGCCATCCTGGGCGGCGGCCCGGCCGGCCTGTCGTGTGCCTACCAGCTCACGCTCAAGGGGCACGACGTCACGATCTTCGACGAACACGAGTTCCTCGGCGGCATGATGCGCTACGGCATTCCGGGCTTCCGCACACCGCGTGAGGTACTCGATGCCGAAATCCAGCGCATCCTCGATGTCGGGGTGAAGACCCGCATGCGCACCCGCGTCGGCACCGACATTACGCTCGAGCAGATCCGCACGGAATTCGATGCCGTCTTCCTCGGCATGGGTGCCCAGGCTGGACGCGCATTGCCGATCGCGGACAGCGAGGCGCCGAACGTGGTGACCGCGACCGCCTTCCTGAAAGCGTTCAACGACGGCCGTTTGCAGCACGTCGGCAAGCGCGTGGTCGTGGTCGGCGGTGGCGACACTTCGATCGACGTCGCGACCGTAGCCCGCCGTCTCGGCCATATCAAGAACGCCAGGCCGACGGACGCGGAAGCAGCGATTGCCGGTCATCTGGCGCACGACGTGGCGACGATATCGGCCAAGGAAGGCGCCGAGGTCACGCTGACTTCGGTCTTCAACATCGACAAGATGCAGGCCAACAAGCACGAGATCGAGCAGGCGCTCGCCGAAGGCATCCACATCCGCGGCAGCCTGATGCCGATCGGCATCGTTCGCGATGCCAACGGCCGGGCCACCGCGCTGCGCGTTCAGCAGTGCGAAGCCAGGCTGGCCGGAGGCAAGCTGGATCTGAAGGCCGTCGAGGGCAGCGAACATGACATCGAGGCAGACCTGATCGTTTCGGCCATTGGTCAGGCAGTCGATTTCAGCGGGCTGGAAGAGTTCAACAATGGCAAGGGCGCAGTCAGCACCGACCGCAACTACGTCGTGGCCCGCCAGCAAGGCGTCTTCGCCGGGGGCGACGTGATCCGCCCGCACCTCCTGACCACCGCCATCGGGCACGGCTCGATCGCCGCGGACGGCATCCACAACTACCTGCTGGGCCAGGATCTCGAAAAGCGTCCGAAGATCGACGCGCATCAGTTCGACCTGATCCGCAAGCTGGCCGAGAAGGGACTGGAACCCAAGGAATCGCATGAGCCGTTGCGCGGTACCTGCAACTCGAACATTGCGGTGCACAATTTCGACGACCGCTCGGACCGCTACGTCATTCCGCATGAAAAGCTGTTCCTCGGACATTTTCCTTATTCGGCACGCAACCAGCGCGACGTCATCACGCTCGACAAGGACAGTGCGCTCGACAACTATCAGGATCGCCTGGGAATATTGGACGAGAAACAGGCGATCGCCGAAGCCAAGCGCTGCATGAGCTGCGGCATGTGCTTCGAGTGCGACAACTGCGTGGTTTATTGCCCGCAAACTGCGGTCTACCGCGTCAAGAAGGGTGAATCGACCACCGGACGCTACGTCGCCACGGACTACAACAAGTGCATTGGTTGCCATATCTGCGCGGATGTCTGTCCGACCGGCTACATTCAGATGGGCCTGGGCGAGTGATGAAGCTGTTCGCATCCTTGCTGCTCTGCCTGTGGATTCCGATGGCGCTGGCTACCGGAATGACGGTGCCGAAACTGGATATCGGCAAGGGCGGTCAGTGCGTTGAGGATGTCCAATGGATGCGCAAGAATCACATGGATTTGCTCAAGCACCAGCGGGATGACACGGTGCACAAAGGGGTGCGCAATACAAAGCACAGCCTGAAGGGCTGCATCGAATGTCACGCCAGCACGCTGGACAACAGCGTAACGGCGCGTGCCGACAGCTTCTGCGTTGCCTGTCATCGCTACGAATCGGTCAAGATCGATTGCTTCGAGTGTCATTCCGACAAGCGCAAGAGCGCGTGGCTGCAGAGGAATGCCAAATGAGCGAGATCGACCTGCGCCGCAGGAATTTCTTCAAGACCTCGATGGGTGCGGCCGCAGTCGCCATTGCACCGGGCATCCTCCTGTTCGACGCGGCGCACGGCAAGCCGCCGGCCGGCGACGGCAAGGTGCGCTGGGGAATGCTGATCGATACAACCCAATGCCGCGAGGGCTGTAGCGACTGCGTCACTGCCTGCAACAAGGAAAACGGCCTGCCTGGCGGCACCAGCGCAACCGCCGTGCAGTGGATACGCAAGGTGGAGATCAAGGAATTCAGCACCGGCCGCAAGATGTCACTGCCGATGATGTGCCAGCATTGCGAGAAGCCGCCCTGTGTCGATGTCTGCCCGACCGGTGCCTCGTTCAAGCGACACGATGGCATCGTCCTGGTAGACCGCCACCTCTGCATCGGTTGCCGCTATTGCATGATGGCCTGCCCGTACAAGGCCCGTTCGTTCGTCCATGAGCCAGTCACCGACCAGAATCCCGACGTGCCGCGCGGCAAGGGAACCGTGGAAAGCTGCACCCTGTGCGTGCACCGCATCGACAACGGCCAGCAACCGGCCTGCGCCGAATCCTGCACGAACAAGGCCATCCTTTTCGGCGACCTGAACGATCCCGACAGCGATATTTTTCGCAAGATCCGTTCCGTCGCCAGCGTTCAACTGCGGGCGGACCTGAGGCTCAATACCGGCATCCGTTACCAGGGGTTATAGATGAGCGCCCACCCTCCGATGTATTTCAAGAACCGCCTCTATTACCTGCTGATCGCGGCAGGCGGGTTGGTTGCGCTGGCGGGCCTGTACGCGGTGCACTTGATGGAAGATCACGGCCATGTCATCACCGGCATGAACAACCAGGTCGTCTGGGGTATTCCCCATGTCTTCGCGATCTTCATGATCGTTGCCGCATCTGGTGTGCTCAACGTCGCGTCTATCGGCTCGGTATTCGGCAAGACCCTGTACAAGGCGCGGGCACCGTTGGCGAGCCTGCTCTCCATCGCCATGCTGGCCGGCGGCCTGAGCGTGCTGATGCTCGACCTCGGACGGCCGGACCGCGTTATTGTCGCCGCCACCAACACCAATCTCACCTCGGTCTTCGCCTGGAATGTCGTACTCTATTCCGGCATGTTCGCGCTGGTCGCAGTTTATCTCTGGACGATGATGGAACGCCGCATGAATCGCTGGACCAAGCCTGCCGGGTTTGCGGTCTTCGCCTGGCGCTTCATCCTGACCACCGGCACGGGCCTCATCTTCGCGTTCCTTACGGCGCGCCAGGCCTATGGCTCGGCGTTGTTGCCGCCGATGTTCATCGTGCTCTCGTTCGCCTGGGGACTGGCCGTATTCCATCTGGTGCAGACGATCCTGTATGCGTGGAACGAGAAGATCCTCGATCCGGCGATCATGCAACGCAAGAAGAATCTGCTTGGCGTGTTCATCGTCGGCTCGCTCTATATGGTCGTGATCTATCACCTGACCAACCTGTATTTCGCCCAGCAAATTGGCTTCCAGCGCTTCATCCTGCGCGATGGCGGCGTATATCCGCAGTTGTTCTGGTGGGGCTACGTGGTTCTTGGCAACATTCTTCCTCTGGTGCTGATCTACTGGCCAGGTCTGGGCAGGACGCGCTGCATTTTTTCCGCCTCCCTTCTCGTCGTGCTTGGCGCATTCGCTTTGCTCTATGTCTTCATCATCGGCGGGCAGGTCTTCCCACTGGACATCTTCCCGGGATACGAGGCCAGCAGCAGCTTCGGGGATGGACAGATTGCCTCGTACACGCCTTCGCTCCACGAAATCCTGCTCGGCTTCGGTGGCCTTGCGATAGCTTTCATCACGACCACCGTCAGTGTGCGGGTGCTGAACTTCATGCCGCAGGACAAGCACTACATCACTGACTGATGTCGTGAACAGGCTGCCATGAACCGCATGCTGATCTCGGCAGCTCACAAGTCATCCGGCAAGACCCTGGTCAGCATCGGCGTGTGCGCCGCGTTGCATGCGCATGGCCATGTCGTGCAGCCTTTCAAGAAAGGTCCCGACTACATCGATCCGATGTGGCTTTCGCAGGCCGCCGGCCGCCCCTGCCGCAACCTCGACCTGTACCTGATGGACGACGATGATGTCGTCGCGACCTTCGCCCGCCATGCCGCGGAGGTCAGCTTGGTCGAGGGCAACAAGGGACTCTACGACGGTCTCTCGCTCGATGGTAGCAACAGCAATGCCGCCGTGGCCAAGCTGCTTGACCTGCCCGTGTTCCTGGTCATTGACGCGCGCGGGATGACGCGCGGCATCGCCCCGCTGATCCTCGGCTACCAAGCCTTCGACAAGGATATCCGGATTGCCGGGGTGATCCTCAACAAACTCGGCGGCAGTCGCCACGAGGCGAAACTGCGCCAGGTGATCGAGCACTATACGGAGGTGCCGGTCGTTGGCGCTATCCAGTATGACGAGCACCTCGGTATCATCGAGCGCCATCTTGGTCTGATGCCGAGCAACGAATTGATTGCGGCGGCGGCGAAGATCAAGCAGATCGGCGATGCCATCTCCGGGCAGGTCGACCTGGACCGGCTTCTGGCCTTGTCACGCAAGCCGCCTCCGGCGCCGGCGGAGATCGCGGAAATCCGCCCCCTGCCGGTCGGCGAAAGGCCACGCATCGGCATCGCCCGCGACCGTGCCTTCGGCTTCTACTATGCCGACGACCTCGATGCGCTGGAGGCCGCGGGCGCCACGCTGGTGCCCTTCAACACGCTGGCGGACGCACACTTGCCGGAGGTCGATGCGCTTTACATCGGCGGCGGCTTCCCCGAGGCCTGTGCCGTCGAACTGGAGGCAAACACCACCCTGCGCGGCGAGATCCGGCAGGCCATCGAGAAGGGGATGCCGGCCTATGCCGAATGCGGCGGATTGATGTACCTTGCACGCGGTATCGCCTGCGAGGGGCGCACTTATGAAATGGTCGGCGCAATTCCCGGCGACGTGGTGATGCACGACAAGCCGGTTGGCCGCGGCTATGTACACCTCAAGGAGAGCGAGGAGCATCCCTGGCCCCGCCCCGCCGCGCCGGCCCGCCAGATCAAGGCCCACGAATTTCATTACTCGAGCCTGGAGAACCTGCCGGCCGACAGCCGCTTCGCCTATCAGGTTGAACGCGGCTGGGGCATTACCGGGAAAAGTGACGGTCTTATGGTAAATAAGCTGCTGGCCTCGTATACGCACTTGCGCACCATCGGCAGTTGCTACTGGGCTACCCGGTTCGTCGCCTTCATCCGGCGCCAGATGAAAGACCAACAGGCAAGACCACACATAGCGAACGCAACAGCACGATGACCCAATCCCCCTACCAGGCCGCCATCGCGGCCTTCGACCAGGCCAACGGCGAAGACCCAAACAAGGAGCAGCATCAGGACCAGGCCGTCCCCAAGGAACTCCTCTATTCGCAACGCATGGGCGAGATGCAGGAGCGCTATGCGCCGGAGGCCTCCGAGGCAGTCAGGCTCGCCGTGCGCGCCCAGCACATCCAGCGCTGGAAGATCGCGCGCGGCGATTTCCCGATGGATCGCCAGGGCTACCTGCAATGGCGCACGAAGCTCTACAAGTTCCACGCCGGGACCGCCGGTGACCTGATGCGCCAGGCCGGCTACGACGAAAAGATGGTCGAGCGCGTGATGACCATCGTCAGCAAGAAGGGGCTCAAGGTCAATCCGGAAACCCAGCTGATGGAAGACGTTGGCGACCTCGTATTCCTCGAGCACTACCTGCGGGAGTTCGCCGCGAAACATCCGGAATACAACGAGGAAAAATGGCTCCAGATCATCGACAAGACCTGGCAGAAAATGTCGCCGCGAGCGCGTGAGTTCGCACTTTCCGGCCGGATCAGGCTGCCGGAGGCGCTGGTGCCGCTGGTCCTCAAGGCAGTGCAGGGCTGATGGACTACCTGCCGGCGTTCCACAACATCCGGGGCAGGCTGTGCCTGGTCGTTGGCGGTGGCGACGTGGCCGCGCGCAAGGCCGGGATTCTGCTTGAGGCGGGTGCGCTCGTGCGTGTCGTCGCACCGGAAATCGAACCCGAACTGGCCGGACAGCCCGGCGTCACGACTATCGTTGCTCGCTTCGCGCCCGGGCATCTCGATGGCGTCCAGTTCGTCGTCGCCGCCACCGACGACCGCGACGTGAACCGCCAGGTTTCCGAACTGGCGCAGGCGCGCAATCTCCCGGTCAACGTCGTTGACGACCCGGAATTGTGCAGCTTCATCATGCCCTCCATCCTCGACCGTTCGCCGCTGATGGTGGCCTTCTCAAGCGGGGGCGGCTCGCCAGTGCTGACGCGCATGATGCGGGGCAAGCTGGAAACCGTCATCCCACAGAACTACAGCCGCCTGGCCGCCTTCGCCGTGCGTTTCCGCGAGCGGGTCAAGGAACGCGTGACCAATCCGCCCAAGCGCCGCATCTTTTGGGAGAACGTGCTCGACGGCGTGATCGCCGAAAAGGTCCTGGCCGGCGACGAGGGCGTCGCCGAGGCGCTGCTGGAAAAAATGCTCGCGGGCGAGGACAACGCCCTTAACGGCGAGGTCTATCTGGTCGGCGCCGGGCCGGGCGATCCCGACCTGCTCACCTTCCGCGCCCTGCGTCTGATGCAGAAGGCCGATGTTGTGGTCTACGACAACCTGGTGGCAAAGGCCATCGTCGACATGACGCGGCGCGATGCGCAGCGCATCTTCGTCGGCAAGCAGCGTGCCAACCACAGCATGCGCCAGGAGGAAATCAACGATCTGCTCGTCCGCCTGGCCCGGGAAGGCAAGCGCGTCGTCCGGCTCAAGGGCGGCGACCCCTTCATTTTCGGACGCGGCGGCGAGGAAATCGAGACGCTGGCGGCGCAGGGCATCCCTTTCCAGGTCGTGCCCGGCATCACCGCGGCGGCCGGTGTCGCCTCCTATGCCGGCATTCCACTCACTCACCGTGACCATGCCCAATCCTGCCTGTTCGTCACCGGCCACCTCAAGGATGGCACAATGGACCTGGACTGGAACGCGCTGGCCAGACCGAACCAGACTGTCGTGGTCTACATGGGCCTGCATGGGCTGGACACGCTGTGTGGCGAACTTGTCCGGCACGGCATGCGTGATACCACCCCGATCGCCATCGTCCAGCAGGGCACGACGCCGAACCAGCGCGTCATCACCGGCACGCTGGCGACACTGCCCGCCATCGCCGCGCGCGAAAAGCCGCAGGCGCCGACCCTGACCATCGTCGGCGGCGTCGTCACCCTGCACGACAAGCTGGCCTGGTTCCATCCGCAGACTGTCGAAAAATTGCCGTAGTGGAGGTGGATCCAATGTTCCCCAGACTGATCGACGCCGCAAAGACCGGCGACCTTCCTGCAGCGCGGCGACTCTTGGGCGAAGGCGCTGATGTCAATGCTCGCGATGAAGAGGGCGCGACGCCGCTGATGCTGGCTTCGAGCGCTGGTGATCTGGAGATGGTGAAAGCCTTGCTCGCCGCCGGCGCTGCTGTCGATGCGCACACGGAAAGCGGCTGGACGGCCTTGACCAAGGCTGCCTACAACGCCGAATTGAAGCGCGGCTTCGCCGACGTGGCGCAGGCGCTGATCGGTGCCGGCGCGGATATCGAAGCACCGATCGGCTACGGCGTGCGCCCTCTGATGCTGGCTGCCGGCTACGGCGAGACTGCGGTGGTCGAGGTTCTGCTGAATGCCGGCGCCGACGTCCTGGCGCGCAACGAAGGTGGCTATACGGCGCTGATGATGGTCAAGCAGAAATTCTACGTTGATGTCATCAACCTGCTGCATGAGGCGGAGCAGAATGCCGGGATTGGCGAGAGCGCCTGCAGCAGCAAGAATGCACCCAACGCCAACGTCATCACCTTCCGCAAGCGCCCCGCGCCATAAGGAAGGTCCTGTTGAAACCGAATGAGGCAGGCATGAACTATTTCATCTACCGCATCACCGAGCGACCCATCAGGCAACTGGAGAAACTGGAGCAGCACGATACTTATCGCGCAGCATCGGTAAGGGTCAAGCAGTTGCGTAACGAACTGCCCGCGGATTCGCCGGCAACTGTCAGGATGATCCACGCCGAAACGGAACTGCATGCCGAAGACTTGCTCAATCAGGTCCGTGAGCCGGCTCCCGAACTGGGTGACGACTAGGCGGCTTGACGGGGATCCTGGTCAGGATGGATGAAGGTGCCTTCCGGGAGATTGCCTCCGGGCAGAACGGATCCAGATTGCGGAGCGTGAAGTTGTCGGTTGTCGGGAACCGGTCAGTCATTGCCGATGTAGTGAACTCCATGCTCATCTGCGCCGCAGTTTTTCTTTCGCTCTGGGGACGCTGCGGATTGATGGGACGCTGCCCCATGCTCACGAGATGCGTGTCCAGTTCGGCGGCCTTGTCATACAAGGGTCGGCACGGCCGAGAGGCTCTCAGCCGTTGAGAAGTTACTGATCCAAACGGTCGGGACAACCACTGCGCGCCGGAGGCGTCAACCCAGCCAGGCGAGTGCCGGCAGGTCTGGCGCACGATCTTCGCCCGTTGGAGAGATTTCTTCTGTCGGAGAAATACGATCCGGAAAGCGAAGGCGGCAATTCAGGCCTTCTTGAGAAAACAGGTCTTGAGCACGAGGCCCCTGACCTTGTCGGCATTGCACTCAATTTCCTCGGCGTCGTCGGTCAGGTGGATGTTCTTGACGAGCGTGCCGCGCTTCAGCGTAACCGAAGTTCCCTTGACCTTGAGGTCCTTGATCAGGGTAACCGAGTCGCCGCTGTTGAGGATGGTGCCGTTGCTGTCCTTGACGATGATGCCGTCGCTCATGATGTATCCCTTTCAGTGATCGTCTTCGCCGCCCATCAGGGTGGGCAGCAGGATCCAGGCGCGCCGGAGCGCGCCGGACAGGTCTTCGCAGACATTGTCGTCGCCGAGGTGGTCGATGAAGCCGGAGCGGAAGAGCAGCGAACCAGGCTGTGAGTTCATGCCGCAAACGATCAGCGTGCAGCCGCGCTTGTGCAGCTTGTCGCGCAGGTTTTCGAGGCCTTCGAGGCCGGTGGTGTCGAGCTGGATCAGCCGTGTCATGTCGAGGATGACGACTTCCGGGTGGCCTTCGCGCGGCTCGAGCAGTTCTTCCAGCTTGTTGACGGCGCCGAAGAACAGCGAGCCGAACAGCCGCCAGGCGGCGACGCGCATCGTGCCGTCGGGGTAGCGGAAGGCAGGCTCGCTAGCTTCCTCGATGAGCGGCAGGCGCTCGATGCGGGTCAGTTCCGACATGCGGTAGATGAAGAACAGGCTGGCCAGCACCATGCCCAGTTCGACGGCGATGGTCAGGTCGAAGACGACGGTGACGAAGAAGGTGACGAGCAGGATGATCCGGTAGTTATACGAGAAGCGGCGCAACTCCATGAATTCGTGCCATTCGCCCATGTTGACCGCAACCACCATGACGATGGCCGACAGCGTGGCGAGCGGCACGTAGGCGGCGAGCGGGGCGGCGACCAGCACGATGCCGAGCAGGACGACGGCGTGGATGATGCCGGCGATCGGTGTGCGGCCGCCGGTCTTGACGTTGGTCGTGGTGCGGGCGATGGCGCCGGTGGCCGCGAAGCCGCCGAAGAGCGGGGCGGCGATGTTGGACAGGCCTTGCGCGATCAGCTCCTGGTTGGGGTCGTGGCGGTCGTCGATCTGGCTGTCGGCGACGCGCGCCGAGAGCAGCGATTCGATGGCGCCGAGCAGGGCGATGGTGATGGCCGGCGAGATCAGTTTGCCGAGGTCGTGCACCGACAGGCTGGGCAGGCCAAAGGCCGGCAGTTCCTGCGGGATGCCGTTGAAGCGGCTGCCAATGGTTTCGACCGGCAGATCGAAAACGAAGGTGACCAGGGTGCCGACGATCAGCACCACGAGCGGGCCCGGCGCGTGGCGCAGCAGGGCGAAGCGCTCGGCCAGACGGTTGTACGAGAGCAGGAAGGCGAAGCAGGCGGTGGCCAGTGCCAGGGTCGGCAGGTCGACGGTGTGCGCGTGAGCGGCCAGGGTCTTGATGCGATGGAAGAATTCGGCCGGCAGGTTGTCGATCTGCAGGCCGAAGAAATCCTTGAGCTGGGCAAGGAAGATAACGACAGCAATGCCGTTGGTGAAACCGATGACGACGGTGACCGGGATGAAGCGGATCAGCTGCCCCATGCGGGCGATGCCCATGGCCAGCAGGAAGATGCCGGCGAGGATGGTCGCCCCCATCAGGTTGGCGAAGCCGTGCATGGCGACGATGCCATAGACGATGGGGATGAAGGCGCCGGTCGGGCCGCCGATCTGCACCCGCGAGCCGCCAAAGGCCGAGGTGATGAAGCCGGCGACGATGGCCGTCCAGATGCCGGCCGTCGGCGAGGCGCCGGAGGCGATGGCGAAGGCCATGGCCAGCGGCAGGGCGAGGACGCCGACGGTGATGCC
>ERZ724513.13-NODE-13-length-66941-cov-12.929746_pt1 | contig 66941 bp, 65 predicted proteins | sample MGYA00376046_ERZ724513 | MGnify/ENA primary metagenome ERZ724513 (study PRJEB28724, sample SAMN07190883) | activated sludge metagenome | isolation source: activated sludge of sewage treatment plant in Hong Hong | place: Hong Kong | collected 2016-03-17 ...
CAGTCGGAGACGTGTCGGGCAACTCCGGCCGCACGGCAGCGTTTGACCGGACCGCGTTCATGGAGCGTCTCTCTCAGCCGGAAACGGTTTTCGGTCGCGTGCTGGCCATCGATATCCCGGGTGGAAAGCTTCACCTGGAGACGGGCGGCAGCTCTCATGATGAAGGCCGCGCCGGAACTGGTGCGATGTCTTCGCTCACTTTATACCTGGACGAGAAGACCAATCTTGACCAGATCCGCGCGTTGAATGCTGGTGATGACATTTCGGTACAGGTCATGGAGCCAGTCAATCAACGGGCCGAACAGGGTGTATACGGGACTGGTCGTAAGCTTGTGCGTGAAGTCTACCTGTTCCGTGGTAACGAAAAATTGGCGGGATTCGGTGGCCTTGGTCAGCGTCCGGCCCCCTCGACCGAGCGGGGAATCGAGACGAATTCGGCGACGAACACCGGTGGCCCGGTCGGTGGTGTATTCCCGGGGACGGTCACGGGTGGCGTGGTCACCACAACAGTGGGTGAGTTCACTGGAACCGCGCCTTGCTGGAACTGCGAACCACAGCCGGGATGGGGTTATCAGACCGTGACTCCGGAAACCAAGGTCCAGAACAAGTCGGACTATGGAACGGATAGCGCCAAGCCCAATCTGCAGAAGGGCTGGACCAACTAGACTCTACGGCCATCTCGATGGCCGGTTGTTGAGCGGGGTGCTTCGTAAGGAGCACCCCGCTTTGCTTTTTGACGCAGGTTCTGTGTGCGTCGTTGCAACAGCAAGAATGGCTTGCTACTATCAGTCATCAATGAAGTGTGGGTGGTGACATGTCCCAGACATCTTCAAACGTCCATCGTCCGGATGAAGAGTTGGATCTTCGCGGCGTTATCTGTCCGTATAATTTTGTAAAGACCAAGCTCAAACTGGAGAGCATGTCTCCCGGGCAACTCCTCCTGGTTCATCTCGACGACGGCGACCCTATTCGGAATGTCCCGCGAAGTGTGGCCGATGACGGTCATGATGTGCTCTCGCAGGAGCGAGCCGATCAATCCTTTCGTGTCGTGATACGAAAACGTCTCGACGAATAATTCTTACGTCGCTTTTCTGCCTGCGTGCTTTCCGGCCCTCGCGCCTTCTACGATCAGTACCGCAAGCGACTCCTCATTAAGCAGCGCCTCCCTTGCGAGGAGGGATCGAACGCGTCCTCGCAGGACATTCTGTCCACTCTGCGTAAGGTCGAGTCCCACGACCACCCGTCGGTTCCCGAGGGTACGAAGGATCACGCGAAGCGTCTGTCGGAGCGATCGCGCAGGCGGCAGGAGGATGAGGGTTCGCGGTTCGAACTGTATCGACTGAAGACGACGCGCGAGACCGCGAGGGCTTCCGGTGCAGCGACCTTCGAACACGAACGCATTCGTGTCCATGCCGCATAGAGTGGCTGCTGCGGTCACGATGGACGGTCCGGGAATGACTTCCACCGGGAAATGTATCCTTGTTGCGGCGGCAATCAGTAATCGTCCGGGGTCGTACAGGGCCGGCATTCCGCAGTCGGAGATGAGCGCGATATGCCGACCCTGTCTCAACCGATCGATCAAAATCGGGGTCTTCTCCGCCGCATTGTTCCGATCGTAGGTTGTGAGGGAAGCATGAATGCCATGGTGAGATAGAAGTACCTGCGTCGACCGGGGATTCTTGGTTGCGACGAGGTCGACGCGACGGAGAATTGTCAGTGCGCGGACTGTGAGATCATCCGGATGTCCGATGGGCAGGCCGACGAGGAAGAGAGTGCCCGATGGCTGGCCGGAACGCGCGCTCATTCCTTGACTCTGTTCTTCCGGCATCGATATAATTTCCAGTTCCAAAAAAGAGTGACTTTGCGCTGAAATGTTGCGAGGATAGGGCGAAATGTCATCTGTGTTTTTTATGCTCACGATGGGCCTCTATTTCGTGAGCACCGTCTGCTATCTGGCCTACCTATTGAGACGGGCCGAGACTCTGTCAAAGGTCTCGCTCGGGATCACGGCTGCCGGGTTTGCCACCCATACCGTGGCATTGGTGGCCAGGATGATGGACACCAGCCAGGCTCAGTTACCGACCTTTCACGAAGCCCTGTCGTTTTTCTCCTGGATGCTGATTTTGGTGTTTCTCGCTGTGGAGTTCCGCCGGCAACTCCACGTGCTCGGGTCCTTTATCGTACCGCTGGCACTGGTGTCGCTGGTCACTGCTGCGGCGTTCCGGTCGGACGAAGCCTCCACCCTTCAACCCGTGTTCAAGACCTTATGGGTCCATGTGACCTTGAGCATGTTGGGGACGGTCGGGTTTGCCGTGGCATTCGTCGCGGGGGTGATGTACCTCATTCAAGACGGTCTTCTCAAGTCCAAGCGGTTCAACGTCCTCTACGCGAAACTTCCTGCGCTCGACTATCTTGATCATTTGAACCAGCAGTCCATCGTCATGGGGTTTCCGCTGTTGACGCTGGGGATCATCAGCGGGGCCTTCTCCGCAGAAATCGTTCGGGGTACTTACGTCAACTGGAATCCTGAGCAGACCTGGGCCATGGTCACCTGGGGCTTCTACTTCGCGGTCCTGGTCGGTCGACTGACCATTGGCTGGCGAGCCAAGCGAGCGGCGTACTTGACGATCATCGGTTTCGCGGGTGTGATTCTGACCCTGATCGGCGTGGTCTTGAAAAGTCACGGATCGGTGTCCTGATGCATGTCATTGTTGTCGGCTTGAGCCACAAAACCGCTCCGGTTGAAATTCGCGAAAAACTCGCTGTTCCCGAAAGTCGTCTGCGGGAAGCGCTCAGCCGGCTGTGTACGTACCCCGGTGTTCGTGAGGGACTGCTGCTGTCCACCTGTAATCGGGTCGAAGTGTATGCCGTCGTCGAAGACTTGGAAAGCGGCTATGGCCGAGTGCAGGAATTTTTGGCAGATACGCACCTGTCTCTTTCGTCGGAACACCTGACTCCGCATCTGTATTGGCACGCCGGTGATCGCGCCATCGGGCATCTCTTTCGTGTCGCCTCAAGCCTCGACTCGATGATCGTCGGCGAGTCCCAGATTCTCGGCCAAATCAAGGATGCGTTCGAGGTCGCCTTGACGCACAAGGCGTCAGGCCTGTTGCTGAATAAAATCGTCAAGAAAGCCATTTCGGTCGCAAAACGTGTGCGGACCGAAACGAAAATCTCGGAGACGGCGGTGTCGGTGAGTTACGCTGCCGTCGAACTGGCGAAGAAGATTTTCTCCAACCTGACCGAAAAGACCGTGTTGCTGATCGGCGCGGGTGAAATGGCCAAATTGGCGGCCCGCCACCTGATTGCCAACGGTGTACGTCAGGTGAGAATCACGACGCGCAACTTTCAACATGGCTTGGAGTTGGCGCAAAAATTCAACGGGACCGCCGTGCCCTTTGAGGATTACAGGACCGAATTAGCAGAAGCCGATATCGTGCTGGTGTCCACCGGCGCCTCGCACTTTTTGGTTACCGCCGATGATGTGCAGCGCGCGATGAAGCAGCGGCTGAGCCGCCCCATGTTTTTGATCGATATCTCCGTGCCGCGCAATATTGACCCTGCTGTTCGACCGATCGACGATGCGTTCCTGTTCGATATCGATGACTTGCACATGCGGGTCGAGCAAAATCGTGAAGATCGGTTGCGGGAAGCGGCGAAAGCCGAGCAAATGGTGGTCGAAGAGGTCGGCGTGCTCGGGCAGTGGCTCCAGTCGCTTGAAGTCACACCGACCATCGTGGCGTTGCGCAGCCGGACTGAAGACATCAAGCGGCGTGAGGTGGACAAGGTTCTGGCGCGCATGCCGCACTTGAGTTCCGATGACCGTGCCGCCGTGGAGGCACTGGCCTCTGCCATTGTCAATAAAATGGTGCATGGGACGATGGTGACCCTGAAAAATGAAGCCACGTCTTCCAGCGGCGCGGCCTATGTCGATGCCGCTCGCCGGTTCTTCAGTTTGGAAGAGACTCAGCCCGTGTATCCCTCCGAGCAGACAGAGGCGCAGGAACTCCCTGAGGGAAATGGTCCCGTTCACGAGACCGGTGGATTTTCCGAATCGTCATTGGTTCAGCATACAACGAAGGAGCCTGGCCGGCGCGGTCGCTAAGCGGACCACCGGTCACACATCGTATGAAGCAAGTGTGTGGAGAGGGTCATCGGTTATCGGTGGCGAACCAGCCCGGACGTGGTCGCCGATGAGTCGTTCAACGCTTATTCTCGGGACCCGCGGCAGCAAGTTGGCCGTGCATCAGAGTCAGTGGGTGCAGGCGCGTCTACAGGAACTGGCGCCGGGGATTGCCATTACACTGAAGCGCATCCAAACCTCGGGGGACAAGATCCTCGATGTGCCGTTGGCAAAAATCGGCGGTAAGGGGTTGTTCGTCAAAGAAATCGAAGATGCCCTCCTGAGCGGGGAGATCGATCTCGCCGTTCACAGCATGAAGGATGTGCCGACGGCACTGCCGGACGGTCTCGAAATTCTCTGTGTGCCTCCCCGTGAAGACCCGCGGGATGCCTTGATCACCAGGGATGGAATCCGGTTGGACCAGCTGAAGCCTGGTGCCCGCATCGGGACCAGCAGCCTTCGGCGGCAAGCCCAGTTGCTCCACCATCGCCCTGATTTTGTCATTGAGATGTTGCGTGGGAATTTGGATACGCGCCTGCGGAAATTACGTGAGGGGCAATTTGACGCTATTGTGTTGGCTGCGGCAGGCCTGCGTCGACTGGAATGGGATGCGGAGATCACGGAGTATCTTCCGGTTGCTCTCAGTTTACCTGCCATTGCTCAAGGAGCGCTGGGCATCGAAGCGCGCAGCAACGACACGGTCGTGCGCGAGTTGTTGACTCGTTTCGAGCATCATCCCACTCGCACGACCGTGACAGCCGAACGGGCATTGCTCCACCGCCTCGAAGGGGGATGCCAGGTTCCTATCGCGGCGCATGCCGTGCTCGAGGGCGAGACCCTGACGCTGGATGGCCTGGTGGCCACGGTCGATGGACGACGTGTTATTCGGCATCGCATCCAAGGCCCGGCAAGCAATGCGCACCACTTGGGAACCACGTTGGCCGAACGATTACTGGCGGATGGCGCCGATGTCATCCTCAAGGAAATTTACGGACGGGCATAATGGCGGCGACGACACGTGCAGGAAGAGTCTTTCTGGTCGGGGCCGGCCCGGGTGACCCGAAGTTGCTCACGCTGCGTGGGAAGGAGTGCCTCGAGCAGGCCGATGTGGTCTTGTACGACTATCTTGCCAACGAAGCATTGTTGCAGCATACGGCCCCTCAAGCGGAACGCCTCTACGTTGGGCGTCGCGGCCGTGGCCAGTATCGCGATCAATTGGAAATCAATCGTCTCCTGATCGATCATGCGCGCTTGGGCAAATGCGTCGTCCGACTGAAGGGGGGCGATCCATTCGTCTTTGGGCGTGGGGGAGAAGAAGCGGAGGCGGTTGCAGCCGCGGGGCTGGAGTTTGAAGTGGTGCCCGGGGTGACGGCGGCGGTCGCTGCGCCGGCTTATGCGGGTATTCCTGTCACGCACCGCACCATGGCGTCGACCGTGACCTTCGTGACCGGTCACGAAGATCCCACGAAGGATCGGAGTCATATCGAGTGGACGCGATTGGCGACGGTGCATGGCACCTTGGTCTTTCTGATGGGCATGACCAATTTGCCGAACATCGTGCAGTGCCTTCGGGCCGAAGGCAAGGAGGGCGCGACGCCCGTGGCCGTCATTCGTTGGGGAACTCGAGTGTCCCAACGAACGGTGGTGGGAACGCTGGACGATATTGTGGAGAAAGCCGCGGCGGCTCAGATGGAGCCCCCGACCGTGATCGTCATCGGCGAGGTAGTGCGTTTACGGTCGCAGTTGAATTGGTTCGAGCGGCGCCCGTTGTTCGGAACACGCGTACTCGTGACGAGGCCGAAACCGCAGGCCGCGGTGTTTTCCGATTTGATTCACGCGCAGGGTGGGGAAGCCGTAGAATGCCCGACTATCGAGGTGACGCCTCCCGAAGACTGGTCCTCGCTGGATGCCGCGCTTGCGCGCCTGTCGACCTATGAATGGTTGATTTTTACCAGCGTGAACGGCGTCGCACCCTTCATGACGCGATTATTCGAGACCAAGCGCGACGTGCGGGCCTTGGCCGGTATGACCATTTGCTGTATCGGCCCGCGCACCGCGGACGCGTTGGCGGCGTTTGGCCTGCGGGCGGATGTGATTCCGGAGCAGTTCCAAGCGGAGGGGATCCTCGATGCTCTGGCCGGCCGGCCGATTCGCGGAGCTCACGTCTTGATCCCGCGCGCACTGGTCGCCCGGGAACTCCTGCCGGAGCAGTTGCGCGCTCAGGGAGCCACGGTTGATGTGGTGCCGGTCTACCGGACCATTCGTCCGGCGGTCGCGACGGATCGGCTTGTGGCGCAACTACGGGCCGGTGAGATCAATGTGATTTCTTTCACCAGTTCGTCGACGGTGCGGAACTTCGTGGAGTTGTTCGCCACGAGGGAGGAATTGCTACGCCTGGTCGGATCGACGACGGTGGCCTGTATCGGTCCGGTCACTGCGGCGACGGCGCGGGAAGCCGGCCTGACGGTTCATATCATGGCCGCGCAGAACACGATTCCTGCGCTGGCGGAGGCCATCGTCCAGCATGTTGAAAGTCGGAATGCTCGTCGTGTGAGGTCGGCGTCGAGCGGACCCAGCGGCAGTAGGTAAGCCCATTCACTAGTAAGAGGGGAGGACAGGCATGGTTCCAGTCAAGTCATTCATGGTTCCCAAGGACAAGTTCACCACCGTGGAGCGCGATACGGATGTGCGTACCGCGGGGCGAGTCATGCGCGATCGCAACATCGGTAGTCTGTTCGTGACCAACGGGAAGGAGGTCATCGGCATCATCACCGACACGGACATGGTCCGTCGGGTGGTGGCCACCGGAGCGGACATGACCAAGACGACGGTTGAGCAGATCATGTCGGCGCCGCTCGTCACGATTGAAGAACATAAGACCCTGCTGGATGCGAATGATCTCATGGCCCAGACGCATCTCCGCCATCTGGGCGTGACAAAGGACGGGCAACTTGTCGGCATGATCTCCGTGCGGGATCTGGTCGTGTTCCTGACCAACTTGCCGAGGAAGTGAGCGAACCATGGCCTTTCCGATGCAGCGCATGCGTCGAACACGGGAAACGGAGCCGCTTCGGCGAATGGTTCGGGAGACGTCCCTCACGCCGAACGACTTCATCTACCCTGTGTTCGTCACCGAGGGGCAGGGGCGCAACGAACCGATTGCGTCGATGCCTGGACAATCGCGTCTGTCCATTGATCTGCTGATCAAGGAAGCGCACGAGGTCAAGGCTTTGGGCATTCCCGCGGTAATCCTGTTCGGTATTCCGGATCAAAAGGATGAACGGGGTAGCTCAGGCTTCGATCCGGACGGCATCGTCCAACGCGCGATTCGGGCCCTCAAGGAACAGGTGCCTGATCTCGTGGTGATTACGGATGTCTGCATCGATGAATATACCAGTCACGGGCATTGCGGCATCGTGAAGCAGGGCCGGATCCTCAACGATGAAACGCTGGACTGTCTCAGGGCCATGGCGAGAACCCATGCGCAGGCCGGGGCAGACATGGTTGCTCCCTCGGACATGATGGATGGGCGGGTGGCGGCCATCCGTGACGAACTGGATCGGGCCGGATTTGTGGATGTGCCCATCATGGCCTATGCCGCGAAGTTCGCGTCCTGCTTTTACGCCCCGTTTCGCGACGCGGCCAATTCCAGCCCGCAGTTCGGCGACCGTCAGTCTTATCAGATGGATCCGGCCAACAAGCGCGAGGCATTGCGGGAAATCGATCTGGATGTCGAGGAGGGTGCCGACATCATCATGGTCAAGCCGGCTATGCCGTATCTGGATATTATCAGTGCCGCGCGCGAGCGGACGTTGTTGCCGATTGCCGCCTATCAAGTGAGCGGCGAATACAGCATGATCAAGGCGGCCGCGCAAGCGGGATGGTTGGATGAACGTCGTGCCATGATGGAATCGTTGCTGTCGATCAAACGAGCCGGTGCCGACATTATTCTGACCTATTTTGCAAAGGACGCCGCCGGGCTGCTCCGGTCACGGCACGCATGAAAGTTACCCGGGGAGTCACCCCATCCACATCCAGGCCCTATTCAGTGGTGACCATCGGCAATTTTGATGGTCATCATCGCGGCCACCGCGCGCTTCTGGATCAGGTGGTGACGACGGCGCGCCGGGAGGCCGGCACGGCGATGGTGCTGACCTTTGATCCCCATCCGGTGAAGATCCTCGCCCCGCACGTCAACCTCATGTTCCTGACCTCGCCGGAAGAAAAGCTGGCCCGTTTTGAGGCAGCCGAGATCGACGAGGTCGTCTTCCTGGAATTTACCCCTGCGTTTGCTGCGCTGGATCCGCTGCAGTTTGCGACACACGTGTTGCGGGATGGGATTGGGACGCGGGAGCTCTTCGTCGGGGAACATTTTGCGTTTGGAAAAGGCCGAGCCGGACGTATCGCGGATCTGCTTGAGTTCGGCGCGCAATTTGGATTCCGCGTCCATCCCATGCCGCCGGTCACCATCGACGAAACGATCGTCAGTTCCACACGGATCCGCCAGATGATTCAAGCCGGCGAGCTGCAGAAAGCCGTTCGGTTTCTCGGAAGGCCGTATGGAATCGAGGGAACGGTGATTGCCGGGGCCCGGCGCGGGACGGATCTCGGATGGCCCACCGCCAACCTTCGGCTTCCTGAGGGGCGTGTCATTCCGCCGGACGGTGTGTATGCCGCTCGGGTGCTCTGGAAGGGGCGGTGCCTGGATTCGGTGGTCTACATCGGAACCAGGCCGACGTTCGGGGCCGGAGAACGTTTGCTCGAGGTGTCGATTCTGGACGAACGGCTGGAGCTTTACGGAGAAACAATTCGTGTAGAGCTGCTGGGGTTTGTTCGCGGAGACCGTGTGTTTGCTTCCGCAGACGCGTTGACCAGACAGATCGAATCGGATGTGGATGTGGCCCGTGCACAGTTGCGCGAGGCGGCATTGGACCCGGTCTCACCTCTCCATTCCCAGTCATGAGCGATGGCAGGTTCTTCCCCAGCATCGCACCACCCGCTTCATAACCAAGTCATCCGTGCCATCCGTGCGCGTGCGTTACTCCACCCAGGGCAGTCTGTTTTGGTGGCGGTCTCCGGCGGGCCGGATTCCGTGGCGTTGCTCTCGATTCTGCACGGTCTGGCCGCGGCCTGGAAACTGTCTCTCAGTGTCGTGCACTGCAACTATGGGCTTCGCGGGGTTGAGTCGGATGAGGATGCGTCGTTTGTCGCAGCGCTGTGCCGCCGGCTTCATGTACCTTGCTGCGTGAGATCGCTCCACATTGGTGTGCGCGAGGCTGGCGTGTCGAGCTCACTGCAGGCGCGTGCCCGTGACCTGCGCTATCGCCTGTTTCGCGATCTGGCGGCAGAGCGACAGTTCGATCGGGTGGCGCTTGGGCACACGGCGGACGACCAGGCGGAAACGATTCTGTTGCGCATGTTGCGCGGGGCCGGTTTACGGGGTCTGGCTGGGATGCCGCATATTCGTGAACGGCTCTTTGTCCGACCTCTTCTGGGTGTGACGCGGGCGGAGATTCTGGCCTACCTTGCGGCGGTGGGGTTGTCTTATCGGACGGATTCCAGCAATGCGTCCTCGCGGTATTTGCGCAATCGTGTGCGGCACGAAGTGGTACCCATCCTGGAATCACTGGCCCCGGCTGCCACTCGGTTGCTCGCACGTCAGGCCGATGTGTTGCGAGCCGATGATCGACTCCTGCAGGTATTGGCTGCACGTGCGCTGCGCCGTGTCACGCAGCGACGCGATGCGACTATGGTCGTACTCGATCGGGCCGCGTTTCTTCAGCACCCGACAGCCTTGCAACGTCGAATGCTCAGGTTGGCAATTCACGCCCTCGCGCCGGCGTCTTCCGGGCCGCGCAGCGACCTGCTTCTCTCGATGCTCGCGTCGATCGCGACCAGGCGGGCAGGTCAGACATGGCGTGTCGGACCTCTGGTGGTGGTCTCTGAGCAAGAGGTGGTGGCGCTCACGCGTAAGGGGGAGCCGCTGCGTCCGTCAGGCTCCAGGGATGGTTCACCCGCTGCAGCTTCGGTGTCGGATTCCGAGGTGGTGAGGCTTCACACACTGCCGTCGACCACCTCATGGCCACGGACAGGGGAGGTCATTCACGTGCGTCGCGTGACGAAGGCACGAGGTCTGGCGTTGTTCACACAACCGTCTCCCGATGCCGCGCTGTTTGATGCGGACCGACTCGCGCTACCCCTGACAATTCGGTCGTGGCGGCCAGGGGATTGGTTTATGCCCACCGGCATGGCCGGTCGACGAAAGAAATTGCAAGATTACTTCACAGATGCAAAACTGGGTCGGTCTATGCGAGAACACATCCCGTTGTTGCTATCGGACGAGAAAATCGCCTGGATTGTCGGGCGACGTATCGATGCTCGATTTGCCGCCACCGCTTCGACGAACCGATTCATTGTAGCCAGTGTGACACATCCTGTGCGTCGGAAAGGAGTTTGTTAGAAATGGAACGCATTTTTGGTCGCCCCATTGTGACGCAGGAGCAGATGCGGACCCGAATTCGGGAACTGGGTCGGCAAATTGCGTCCGACTATGCGGGAAAGGAGTTGGTCCTCGTCGGGGTTCTCAAAGGCGCCTATGCGTTTTATGCCGACCTGGCACGAGCCATCCGGATACCGATGCGCGTGGAGTTCATCGTCGTCACGAGTTACGGGGCAGGGAAGAAGACCTCGGGCAAGGTCAAACTGGTATCGGATCTGACCGAACCGATCGTCGGGAAAGACGTCTTGCTGGTGGAGGATATCGTAGACTCCGGCCTGACCGTGCAGTATCTGATGAAGACATTGTCTCGACGCAAGCCCCGCTCCTTGAAGGTGTGCACCCTGCTCAGCAAGCCGGAGCGGCGATTGGTCGAAGTAGATCTGGAGTATGTGGGGTTCAAAATACCCAATAAGTTCGTAGTCGGATATGGGCTGGATTACCGCCAGGAGTATCGAAACCTTCCGTACCTTGCCGCACTCGATCAAGGCGAGGAAGGGGAGCAGGAGTCTGCATGAAAGGTTGTTCCCCTCGCGGAACCTATGGTAACATTCTGCACGGTTAGCTGATTTTTTGGTCTGCCTAAAATCCTCAAAGGAGAGGTGGATGAATTCACGGGTAAAGAATTTATTGTTCTGGGTCGTGGTCGGCCTGTTCATGATTCTGTTGTTCAACTTGTTCAGTGTGCCGACCCATGCGCCGGAAGACGAAGTCATATTTAGCGACTTTATGGCCAAGCTGGATAAGGGCGAGGTCATGAAGGTGACGATCAAGGCCAACCATATCAGCGCGATTTTGAAGGACCAAAGCCGGATTCGGACCTATACGGCCGAGTATCCGGAGTTGGTGAAACATTTGCGCGAGAAGGATGTCCAGATCGAGGCACGCCCACCTGACGAAAGTCCGTGGTACATCACGTTCCTGGTCACCTGGGGACCGTTCATCCTGTTCCTTGGTTTGTGGTTTTTCCTCATGCGTCAGATGCAGATTGGCGGTAACAAGGCTCTGTCGTTCGGCAAGAGCCGTGCTCGCATGCTGACAGAGGAGCGCAAGAAGGTGACGTTCTCTGATGTGGCCGGGATTGAAGAAGCCAAGGAAGAAGTCCTTGAGATCATTGAGTTTTTGAAAGATCCGAGGAAGTTTCAGAAGCTGGGCGGGCGCATTCCCAAAGGTGTTCTGATCGTTGGCCCTCCGGGCACGGGCAAAACCCTCCTGGCGAAGGCAATTGCCGGTGAAGCAGGTGTCCCGTTCTTCAGCATCAGCGGTTCAGACTTCGTAGAAATGTTCGTCGGGGTCGGCGCCTCGCGCGTCCGAGACCTGTTCGAGCAGGGTAAGAAGCATGCGCCCTGTATCATTTTCATCGACGAAATCGATGCAGTTGGCCGTTTGCGCGGGGCGGGGCTCGGCGGTGGTCACGATGAGCGGGAGCAGACCCTCAATCAGTTGCTTGTGGAAATGGATGGGTTTGATACGACCGAAGGGGTCATTCTGATCGCGGCGACCAACCGTCCCGATGTGCTCGACCCTGCGTTGCTACGCCCGGGCCGTTTCGACCGCCAAGTGGTCGTCAATCGGCCGGATTTACGTGGTCGCTCAGAAATTCTAAAAGTCCATACCAAGAAGGTTCCGCTCGCCGCTGACGTGGAACTTGAGAAGATTGCGCGTGGCACGCCCGGTTTTTCGGGTGCTGACCTTGAGAACCTGGTAAACGAAGCGGCGTTGTGGGCAGCGCGTCTGAATAAGAAAGAAGTCGAATTCATTGACTTCGAGATGGCGAAAGACAAAGTCCTGATGGGTGCCGAACGGAAGAGCATGGTGCTCACCGATGACGAAAAGCGTACCACAGCCTATCACGAGGCGGGTCATGCACTCATGGCCAAGCTCTTGCCTGGGACGGATCCCGTTCACAAGGTCACCATTATCCCGCGGGGGCGAGCGCTCGGCGTGACTATGCAGTTGCCGACGGACGATCGTCACAACTATTCGAAAGACTTTCTTTACAACAATCTCGCCATCCTCATGGGCGGGCGAGTAGCTGAAGAGTTGGTCTTGCATGACGTGACGACCGGAGCGGGGAATGACCTGGAACGCGCCACAGATCTTGCTCGCAAGATGGTGTGCGAGTGGGGTATGAGTGAGAAGCTGGGGCCCCTGACCTTCGGGCGTAAGGAAGAGGAAATTTTCCTGGGCCGGGAGATCGGCTCGAAGCGTGACTTCAGCGAGCAGGTGGCAATCGAAATCGACCATGAAGTGAAGCGTTTGGTCACAGAGAACTACGAGCGTGCGAAACGGATCTTGACGGATAACATGACCAGCCTGAAGGCCCTCGCAGAGGCCTTGCTGGAAAAGGAAGTGTTGGACGCGTTGGAGATTGATCAAATCCTGATCCAAGGGTCTTCATCGCAGACGGTTCCTGCCTAAATCTGTAGACCACCGGCGTTGCCGGAACTCCTGACCGGGAGTTTCGGCAACGCATTTCTCTTCTGTGAGCACCACGCCAAGGGTTGGGATCGCGCGGCTGTCCTTGTCGCCAGTTGCCTCCGTGTTCCTTCCGTAGCCGGCTCACATGGTTCCAAGACCTCCGGTTGCGCGCTATTACCCGAGGGACTTCTGGTGACCTCGACGAACACGACCTCACGTATACCGCTTGTGCTCACGGCCGCTTCCCGAACCCTCACCTTCGAGTCCGGGCCGCTCATCATGGGGGTGCTCAATGTGACCCCTGACTCTTTCTCTGATGGGGGCGCCTACCTCACGATCGACAAGGCTGTCACCCATGCGAAGCAGATGCAAGATGAGGGCGCCGATCTGATCGATATCGGTGCGGAGTCTTCGCGGCCCGGCGCAGAGGCCATCGACGAGCGTGAGGAACTGAGTCGACTGATGCCCGTGCTCGAAGCGGTGCGTCAGGCCGTGTCGCTTCCCATCTCTGTCGATACGACCAAGGCCGCCGTGGCCCGTCGGGCTATTGAGGCCGGAGCGTCGATCGTCAACGACATCACCGCCCTGCGCGGCGATTCCGTCATGGCCGGCCTGGTGGCTGAAACAGGGGCCGCAGTCGTCCTGATGCACATGCAGGGCACTCCGCGCACCATGCAGCGAGCGCCACACTATGGGAACGCGATACAGGAGGTCTCCACCTTTCTGCGTGAACGGATCCGGGCGGCATTGGATGCCGGTATCCAGGCAAGTCAGATCATTCTTGACCCCGGCTTCGGTTTTGGTAAGCTCCAAGAGCATAACCTCCAATTGCTCGCGGAGTTCGACGCGTTGACGAAACTCGGGCATCCGGTGTTGGTCGGCGTCTCCCGGAAGCAGTTTATCGGCAACCTGGTGGATCGACCGGTGCACGAGCGAGGATATGGAACCGCCGGCGCCATTGCCGTGGCGGTTTTGAAAGGCGCCCACATCCTGCGTGTTCATGACGTTCGAGCCATGAAAGAGACGGCTGCAGTCGTGTCAGCCATTTCCCGTTACGTGCGTTCTTCTGTAGAGGTACCTCATGCGTAAATTGTTCGGTACAGATGGTGTTCGTGGAGTTGCGAACCTCGAACCAATGACCAGCGAAATTGCGATGCAACTGGGACGCGCGGCTGCCCATCTTTTCATGCGGCGGGCGGGCCGACACCAGGTTGTCATCGGCAAAGACACGCGTCTCTCCGGCTATATGTTGGAGTCGGCGTTGACCTCGGGCATTTGTTCGATGGGCGTCGACGTGCTGCTCGTGGGTCCTATGCCGACGCCGGCGATCGCGTTTCTCACGAGGAGTCTGCGGGCGGACGCGGGTGTGGTCATTTCGGCCTCGCACAATCCCTATCAGGACAACGGGATCAAATTCTTTTCCAATGAAGGCTTCAAACTGCCTGATGAGGTTGAGGCGCGCATCGAACAACTGATCGTCTCCGACGAGATCAAGCATCTACGGCCGACGGCGGACGCGATTGGAAAAGCCTATCGCATCGGGGATGCCGAGGGGCGGTATATCGAATTCGTCAAACGTTCTGTTCCACGGGATCTCGATTTTCAAGGGATCAAGCTGGTGGTGGATTGCGCCAACGGTGCGGCGTACAAAGTTGCCCCGACTGTGCTGCGGGAACTCGGGGCAGAGATCGAGGTCATTGCCAACACCCCCGACGGCATGAACATCAATGACACGTGCGGCGCCGTGCATCCGGAACGACTGCAGGACGCGGTGCGGCGCCATGGCGCGCATCTCGGTATTGCCTTGGATGGTGACGCGGATCGGGCGATCTTTGTCTGCGAGCAGGGCGAGATCGTGGATGGGGACCATGTCATGGCGGCGCTGGGGTTGGATCTGCATGCCCAGGGGCGTCTGGCGTCCCAAACCGTCGTGGGCACTGTCATGAGCAACTTCGGGCTGGAACTCGCCATGAAGAAAGCCGGGATTCAACTGATGCGAACTCCGGTGGGGGATCGCTATCTGATGGAGCGCATGTTGGCCGACGGCTATAACTTCGGCGGAGAGCAATCGGGGCATTTCATTTTCCTCGACCATAACACGACCGGTGACGGGTTGATCTCGGCGCTCCAGATCCTGTCCCTGATGAAGCGAACCGGCAAGCCGCTTTCGGAGTTGGCGAAGGCCATGACGGCGGTGCCGCAGATTTTGCTCAACGTGAAAGTGAAGCATAAGCCCGACTTGAATCAGATCCCGGACATCCAGCAGGCCATCAAGACGGCTGAAGCCACCCTGAATGGGAGCGGCCGAGTGCTGGTGCGGTACTCCGGGACCGAAGCCCTCTTGCGGATCATGGTCGAGGGCGAACGGGATTCCACGATTCGCGAGGTCGCCGATCATCTCGCGAATATTGTGCGTGCCCGCATCGGCTAGCAACGGCTTCATGCCGCAGGTGCCGGATGCTGCCTACCCTGACGATTACCTTCATCCTTGGGTTGGCGCTCGGTTCCTATGTCAGTTCCTTTCCCCTCAGCAGTGCCATCCTCCTGACGATCTGCACGGTCGGCGCGCTGCTCGTGGAGCGGCAGAAGCGCTTCTCTCCTCGCCAGACCAGCCTCTGGCTCGCGTGTTTGTGTGGCGGCTGCGTGTACTGGATTCTGTACGCCTGGCTCGCACCGCACAGCCCGGTACCGGAGAGGCCTGGCGGCTTGCCGACCCGCGTCATTGGAACAATCGTGGACTCCGTTCGTCATGCACCGGGGCGGCAGACCGCGCTGGTGCGCGTGACATCCAGCGACGATCCAGATCTCGTCACACCGTTTCACCTTCGTCTGACCTGGCGCGACCCAGACCGCGATCTCCATCGAGGTGTTCAGATTCGCGTACGCACCCGCCTGCATGCGCCCACGGGGACGATCAATCCGAGAGGGTTTGACTATGCGGCCTATCTGGACCAGCAGGGAGTCGACGCGGTCGGGTCGATTTCGGGGGCCGGTGCGGTGGAGGTGCTGGATGCCGGGGCCCCTCCACTGATACCGCCAGTCTCGCGCCTGAGCGAACACTGGCGTGCGCTGGTGAGGAGCGCTGCCGACTCGCTCTCCCAACCGACTCGTGGGCTGTTCCTGAGTTTGACCATTGGGGAGCAGGGGTTTCTGGCGCCGGACGCTCGGGAGTGGTTCATGACGACCGGCACCGTGCATATCCTGTCGATATCCGGTTCGCATCTCGGTCTCATTGCGTTGATCTCCTTCGCGTTGATTCGAAAGCTGTGTCTTCTGCTCCCGCCCAAGATCCTGCTGAGCCTCTCGCGATGGCTCACACCAACCAGAGCGGCCGCGTTGCTGACCCTCCTCCCGGTGGGAGCGTACACGCTCCTGGCAGGGGCAGAAACGGCGACCATTCGTTCGTCGCTCATGATCATGATCGGCTTGTGGACGGTCTGGCTCGGGGCGCCGCACTTCCTGCTCCACGCGCTGGCGGCAGCAGCCGGTCTCACATTGTTGGTGCATCCCGCCGCCCTCTACGACATCTCCTTTCAACTCTCGTACGTGTCGGTGTGGGTCTTGGCGCTGGCGTTGCGGCGAGGTGCGGAGACGGACGAACTGCCCCGGTTTCAACCATCAAAGGCCGGTTGGATGCTCCAGTGGCTGCGTGAGTCTGTTCGACTGACTGCGTGGGTGACCCTGGCAACCTTGCCCTTGGTGGCCTGCTATTTTAATCAGGTGTCCTGGATGGGGCTTTTCGTCAACGTCGCCATGGTGCCGTTTATCGGGCTAGTGTTTCTGCCGATCAGTCTCCTGGCGGCGTTGTGGGTGATTGTGACGCATGCCGATGCAATTCCTGGCGCTGCATTCATTGAGTGGCTTGGACGCGGACTGATCGACGGGACACATTGGTTGGCTGATCTCCCGGGGGCGGAATGGTTTGTGGCTGCGCCGACCGTTCCCATGATGGTGCTGTTTTATCTGCTGGGCTGGGTCTGGCTGTCAGGTCGATTGGTGTCTGCCACTCCGCTGGTGAGGGGGGCGTTGGTGGGGTGTCTCGCCGGTATCGTGATGTGGTGGCTGTGGTCTCCGCGCCCGTTCACTCGAGACGGGCACGTTCGCGTGACGTTTCTCGATGTGGGGCAAGGGGACAGTGCGGTCATTGAATTGCCGCAAGGCGCGGTGGTGTTGATCGACGGCGGGGCGACCTATGAGCGGGTTGATATGGGCAGAAGTGTCGTGGCGCCGTTTCTCTGGAATCGGGGAATTCGACACATCGATCACATCGTCGGGACGCATCCGCAGTTGGATCATGTCGGCGGGTTGGCCTGGATTTTGGGCCATTTCCAGGTCGAGCACTTCTGGACCAATGGAGTCACACGACCCGAGGAGTTCTGGCAAAAGATTGAGCGAGCGCTCTTGCAGCGGCATGTATCGGCCACGGTGGCACAGGAGGGGCGACTCATGGCGGAGGAGAGCAGTTGTCGCCTGGTGGCGCTGAACCCTGCGCCCGTACAGGCGGAGAGTGCCGGTGGAAAACGCGAGTCACTGAACAATTTGTCGGTGGTCACTCAACTGACCTGCGGAGAGCAGCAGATGCTGTTCACCGGAGACGCCGAGCGTGACGCGTTGGCCCGCCTGACTCAGGTTGGTTCGTTCGGGCACATCACCTTGTTAAAGGTACCGCACCATGGGGCCAAGAGTTCGCTGGAGCGTGGTTGGCTTGAGACGACTCGGCCGGACGTGGCGGTGATGTCTGTCGCCCGGCACAATCCCTACGGTCATCCGGCCGGAGAGGTCTTGGCGGCATACGAGGCGGTGCAGGCTCAGGTATGGCGAACGGATCGGGATGGGGCGGTCTGGGTTGATGTGGATCCGACGCAGCGACACCTGGTGGTGCACAGTGCCAGGGAATGGACGCTTCAGCCAGTGCCCTTCTCCGTTCCAATGTGGGCGTTGGAGCGGGAGAACTGGCATCGACTCTGGCGGCGGTGGAATTGGCTCTAGCCGGAGACTCTCTCCCTGGCACGAAGGTATCGGTCGTGTTGTGGGCAGCTTTCGTCATCGCCCCTGTCAATTTTGGCGACATGATCTGTCGGGGATCGATGTAAGTCACCAATTTCTCATGAATGAGTTGTCCCGTTGTTAAGGCATGGGGCATGCAGGCATTCCAGCACATTTGCGGGGAATTGAAGCATTCAGAGTCGCTATGGTCTTTGGGCGAGACTGGTCGGTCGGACAAGGCATGAGCGCCGAAACCAATTCGCAGAGTGAGTGTGGGCGGTAAGGGGCGCACATCCATGAGCAAGCGATTGTTATTCCTGGCCTCTGGACTGCCTTCCGACCGTCACGGAGGAGGAGCCCTGCGGATGTTCCATCTGCTTCGGTTTCTGGGAAGCCGCTTTCCTGTGGATCTGTTGTTTCCCGCACAGGATGGTGCAGAAGATGTCTCTGCGCTGTTCAAAGATGTGTCCGTCGACGTCATACCCGTCCCGCTCCAAGGGTCCAGTGTGTTCGATCGGTTCTGCCGATTCGACCCCTATCCGAAGGATCGAGCGGTGGCTGCGGTAGTGCGGGATCGAGTGGCCACTGGCGCCTATGCGGCGATCCATGTCGACACGTTAGCCATGATGCCGTATGTTCCACCGGACACGGCGCTTCCGGTCGTGCTCGACCTTCGAGCCCACGACTCGACGAGTGAGGTTCGCAGGCTGCGAGACGGGCAGGAGGCCAAAGGACGATCGACGCACCTGATCCGTCGATTCAAGCGCAGCTTGCTCGACCGCTGGTGTTGGCCGATGACCCACTGCGTGACTGTGGCCTCGGAGGAAGAGCGCGTTCGGTGTGAGCGAGCCCACCCGGGGCAGCGTGTGTTGGTGGTTCCCAACGGCGTGGATTGTCAAAGAATCCGTCCCAAGTCGGATCAGACCATGTCGACGCCGATCCTGCTCTTTATGGGGCATATGGGTGTCGAGCACAACATTGATGCTGCGGTATGTCTGGCGACGGAGGTGTTTCCGGCGATTCGTCGGGACTTTCCCAAAGCGGAGTTGCGAGTGGTGGGTCGCAATGCGGACGCGCGTGTGTCTCGTCTGGCCGGTCAGGGCATTGTGGTGACCGGAGCTGTGCCAGATCGACGTGTGCATCTGCGCGAGGCGACCATCTATGTTGCACCGTATCTCAGCGGTTCGGGTTCGCACGGGCATCTTCTCGAAGCGATGGCCGCGGGGTTGCCCATCATCACCACGTCGCAGGGCATCGAGGGGATGAAGGTGCAGGCGGGCCGCGATGTCTTGGTGGCCGATCAACCGGCCGATATCATCGACTCGATTCAGACCCTGCTTGCGAGTCAGTCGGATCGCGAACGGTTTGCGCAGGCGGCCCGCCACATGGCGGAAATCTGGTACGACTGGAATCGCTGTCTCTGGCCGTTGGAGTCGCTGTATCATCCGCTGCTCGGGCCGACACGCACTGTGTCGGAGGCGACGGCGGTCGCGTGTTGACGATCACCATCGTTCTGGTACAGGTGGAGAGAGCGGCGAGCAGCCGTAGCGTCGCGTTGTGGCGGAGACAGGGTGTTGTCTTATGAGAGGCCTTCCACGTAGAATTTCTCGCCAATGCGCGTCGTCGACACGATGACGGTTCGTGAGAGTTCACTTCTGATACCATGACGATGATTCCGCACTCCAAACCTTCCCTGGGCCAGGAGGAGGTTCGCGCCGTCGCCGAGGTGCTGCGATCGGGCCACGTTACCCAAGGTCCGGTGGTGGCGCAGTTCGAACGAGGTATGGCCGCCTATATCGGTGTGCACGGCGGCGTGGCGGTGAGTTCTGGAACGGTGGCGTTGGAGCTGGCCTTGCGTGCCTTGGGCGTGGGGCCCGGCGACAATGTGATTCTCCCCAGCTATGTCTGCTCGGCTCCCTGGTTGGCGGTACAGCGTGTCGGCGCACAGGCACGAATTGTCGACATCAATCCGACGACCTACAATCTCGATCCGCACAAGGTTCGTAAAGCCCGCACCTCCAGGACTCGCGCTGTCATCGTCCCTCATTTGTTCGGATTGCCGGCGGACCTGACCACTTTGCAATCGCTGGACATTCCCCTGATCGAAGACTGCGCGCAGACGCTTGGCGCGATGGAGCAGGGACGGGCGGTGGGCACCGTGGGGCTCCTCACGGTCTGCTCATTTTATGCCACCAAATTACTGTGCACCGGGGAAGGGGGCATGGTGCTTTCGAACGACGAGGCACTCCTCGAACGGGTCCGCGAGCTTCGGGAATACGATCAGGCCCCCTCGCTCAATGCCGCGGCGTTCAACTGCAAGATGACGGATCTCCAGGCTGCAGTCGGCGTCGCGCAACTGAATCAGTTGGGAGAGTTTCTTGAGAAGCGGTCGGCGCTGGCCGCCGTGTATCGAGAACATCTTCCGAAAGACTTGTTCACGCTCCCGACGGTGCCCGACGGGCGGACTCATGTCTATTATCGGTTCGTCGTGCGCCTTCAGAAGGGGCTTCAGTCGTCCGACGAATTTGCCGACTACCTGTCGCGTTTGGCTCATCGTGGAGTCCATTGCCGCAAACCCGTATTTCGTCCGCTGCATCGCTATTTAGAATTGCCGGATTTTCCCGCGAGCGACGAGGTTGATACCACCGCCATCTCCTTGCCCATCCATCCCTCTCTCAACGAAGACGCCGTGCGACAAGTGGCGCACATGCTTCAAGAGGAACTCCGCTAAGCCAAGGTAGCTGCCTGCTGTCGGACAGCCACGTTCGTGCTGAACCGGTATGGGGCTCCCTGCTCTTGACCCGTGCGGGAGTGATCGGCATAGTGACGTGATTCTGGGGGACGTCGCAGGAAGATATGGTCGGCTGTCGCCCTGGTGATACTGGAGACAACTTTCATGGTACCTACAGTCGAGTGGAAAGACGGCGCAGTTCGTATCCTGGATCAAAGCCGACTCCCGGGGGCCGTCGAGTTTCTCGATTGCCGGGATTACCGCGCGGTTGCCCACGCGATTCGTGAGTTGAAAGTTCGTGGCGCGCCGGCCATCGGTGTCACGGCGGCGATGGGCGTCGCCCTCGGCGCGCACATGGTGACGGCGTCCGACTACGACACCTTTGCCAAACAAGTCGACGATATCTGTGACCACTTGGCCGCCTCGCGTCCCACGGCGGTCAATTTATTTTGGGCCATTGCACGGATGAAACAGAAGCTGGCAGCGCTGAAGACGCTTCCGATCGCGCAAATCAAAATCGAGCTCACTCGTGAATCACAGGCGATCCTGGACGAAGATATCGCGCTGTGCAAAGCCATGGGCAAGCAGGGTGCCGATGTGATTCAAAGCGGCCAGACGGTGTTGACCCACTGCAATGCCGGGGCGTTGGCGACCGCGGGGTATGGGACGGCGCTCGGCGTGATTCGCGCCGCGTGGGAACAGGGGAAACAGATCCAGGTGATCGCCGACGAAACCAGGCCGGTGCTCCAGGGGGCACGGTTGACGGCCTGGGAACTCATGCAGGACAGGATTCCCGTGACGCTGATCACGGACAATATGGCCGGCAGCCTGATGCGACAGGGGAAGATTCATCTCTGCGTGGTCGGGGCGGATCGCATTGCGGCGAACGGCGATGTCGCCAACAAGATCGGTACCTACTCCGTTGCGGTCCTGGCGCGGGCGCATGGGATTCCGTTCTATGTCGCCGCGCCGTACAGCACGATCGATCTGACTACCAAGTCCGGCGCCGATATTCCCATCGAAGAGCGGAACCCGCTCGAAGTGACGTCGATCCACGGCAGCCATCCTGTGGCGCCGACCGGTGTGGCCGTCTACAATCCGGCGTTCGACGTGACGCCCGCTGAGCTGATTACCGGCATCATCACCGAGCGGGGTGTCTTCAAGCCGGGGGAACTGGCCGGTGTGTTTGGGGCCGAGCGAGCTGTACGCCAGTCCAGCATCGCGTCCTGATGATCTGTCCTCTGGTGGGGAGAACTCGTCAGACTCCTCTCTTAGCCGGGAATCTCAGAGTCCTTTATCTTGCCAGCACTTCCGCCGCTTCTTTATAATGCCGCGAGAGTGCGTGAATCCCCATTGTTGCGATATTTTTTAGCGAAGGAGCCTGTCGATCCATGAGTGAACGAACCCTTGCCATCATCAAGCCGGACGCCGTGAAGAAAAATGCCATCGGCGACATTATTAATCGCTACGAGAAGGCGGGGTTGAAGCCGGTCGCGATGCGTCTCATGCACCTGTCCAAGACCACGGCACAAGGTTTTTACGCGGTGCACAAGGCGCGTCCGTTCTTCGACAGCCTCTGTACCTTCATGTCGTCAGGACCCTGTGTGGTGCTGGTGCTGCAAGGTGATAACGCGGTGAAGAAGAATCGCGAACTGATGGGCGCCACGGATCCGGCCAAGGCGGACAACGGGACCATCCGCGCGGCACATGGAGCGAACATTGAATTCAATGCGGTACACGGGTCGGATGCGCCGGAGACGGCCAAGTTCGAGATCGGGTATTTTTTCCCCGAAATGGAGTTGGTCGGGTAGGCGCACATTGAGCGCGGACTTCTTTGATCTGTTCGATGCTCGGCGGCCTATGACGGGCCGTCGAGCCGTGTTGCCTGGTTTCTGTGCGTCCCTCCTCGTGGCTGCTCTAAGCGGATGCACCGGCTCACCCACTGTGCCTGTCGCTTCATCCACTGAGAGTCCCGCAATCGAAGCGGAGACACGTCTCTGGTATCAGGCCACCACGGCATTTTCAGACGGGCGCTACTCCGCCGCGATCCACCTCTACGAGCGGTATCTGGCCACCTATCCCAAGTCACGTCGCGCGAATGAGGCGCAGTGGGAACTGGGGCAATCGTATGAACAGATGGGCGAAGTAACCCCGGCGTTGAAAGCGTATCGCGTCCTGGCCGGACCCGAGAGTGCGCCGGTGTCGACGCAAAGCGCCTATGCCGAACGGGCGCTGCATCGTATCGAGGCGTTACGGAACCAATCCACTGTGCCGGCCGGCGTCACGTCCGGTCATACCGCGCTGTATGTGTCGTTCAGCAATTTGCCGCCGATGGCGCAAGTGGAATCCTGGGTCCGGCAACTGAGCGCCCAAGGTGTCAGCGCAATTCTCATGGATGCGAGTTTGGACTCGTCGTTTACCAGGCCGCCTGTCCCGACTGGGCCACCGACCAGCAGCCCCTTGCCGACTCTGCCGACGGGTGCGCTGTTCTCGACCTCCCAAGGTCCCGTGATGACCGACTGGTTCAGTGTGATGGTGCCGCAAGCGCATGAGCTGGGCATTTCCGTCTTTGCGGTGCTCGATCTGTTCCACGCACCGCTGTCCGATCACCGCCAGGAATCCCGGGTGTTGCTGTATGATCCGACCCGGCGCAAGGTCCATTCGTGGACGCAATTTGATCTTCTCGCCCCGCCGGTTCAGCAGGAACTGGCGCAGTTGCTGGCCGATCTCCTGAGAAGCGGAGTTGATGGCATGGTGTTTCGCGCGCGAGCGGAGAACAGTTTTGCCTACGAGGTAAGTGACGGTGTGCTGCGGCAGTTTGAAACCCAGGTGCGTCAACCGTCGTCGGAAGTTGCGCAGGCGCTGCGCGAACGGATGACGGTGCGCCAAGACGCGGGGGCGTTGGCTTCCGACAAGACGCTCTGGCGGTGGGTGGGGTGGAAGGCTCGTCAGGAGCTCGATGTGCTGGCCCGGCTCAAGAAATATTTGCAGAAGGCGGTTCCGCGCCTGCGCATGGTGCTGGAGATTCATCCTGAAGCCTTGTCGAATCCGACGTCAGCCTTGGTGAACTACGGAGAGGATGCCGCCGAGGCACGCCGCCGCGGGTTTGATCTATTGCTGGGGGGGCCGTCGCGTGAGGCCTCGGATGTGCGGGCTTTCGGAGGCTCGTTCAAAGGCTGGAGTCGCGATGTGATTCAATCCGAGAAGGGGGAACCGCAAACCCTTCCGCAAGGGTGGGTTCTCCTACGGACGCCGGCCGAGCATGGCGGGGGCATGTTTACGGGGCTCGCACAGCAAGCGGACGAATTACGGACGCCGGACATTCGTCATCTGGTCTTTGTGCCGGACGCGCCGCCGGCGATTCCTTGACAAAGAATTTCTCAGCTTTTACGATCGCGCCACCTGTGTCTGGAGCGCGTTTTATTCACGTAGGCCGCCGGGATGGCGGCCGCCAAGAGGAGTCCCATGATACCGTCCAATCTTCGTTATCACCAAGAGCACGAGTGGGTGCGCGCTGAAGGCCAGCAGGCGACGGTCGGCATCAGCCATTTTGCCCAGGATGCGCTGGGCGACATCGTGTTTATCGATCTTCCCAAGGTGGGCGCCAAGGTGACTGCCGGCCAACAGATTGGTGAGGTGGAGTCGACCAAGACCACGTCTACGATCTATACCCCGGTGAGCGGGACCATCGCGAAGATCAACGCCGATCTCAAGGATCATCCCGAAGCGGTGAACTCCGATCCCTACGGCAAAGGGTGGATGGCCGTGATCGAGCTCACGGCTCCGGCTGAAGTGGATCAGCTCATGACCGCTGCACAGTATGAAGAATTTTTGAGCAAGCAGAAACATTAAGGCGGACATCCTTGCACCATTGAATCGGCGGCGCATGATGGTGTGTCGCCTGTGATTCAATCGGCACTGGTGTACTGAGTCATTCTTATGTCGAAGCATCTCGCAATTCTTGGCGCCGGTCCCGGCGGGTATGTGGCGGCGATTCGCGCCGCTCAGCTGGGCGCGCGTGTGACCGTCATCGAAAATCAGGCGCTGGGCGGTGTATGCCTCAATTGGGGCTGCATTCCGAGCAAGGCGCTGTTGTCGGTCGTTGAATTGGGCGATAAGGCCAAGAAGGCGAAGGACTTCGGGATTCTGCTGAACGGTCCGGTCGCCTATGACCCGGCTGTCATGGTGGCCAGAAAAAATAAGGTCGTTTCCACGCTGGTCAAGGGCATTGCCACACTGTTTAAGACCTGGAACATCGAGCATGTCGAGGGTACGGGTGAGTTGGTCGATGCCCGGACCATTCGGGTGACCACGCCTGATGGGACCGTTACGCAGGTGGCGGCCGACGGAATCATCATCGCGACCGGCTCATCCTGGCCGAACTTGCCGCTCTTCCCTATCGACGGGACGCAGATCATGACCAGCAAGCAGGCGCTGGATCTCGCGCGAATCCCGGCCAGCCTTCTGATCGTAGGTGGTGGCGTGGAGGGCTGTGAGTTTGCCTCGCTCTATAGCGGGCTGGGAACTGAGGTGACGCTGGTCGAACTGGTGCCACGACTCCTGCCGCTGGAGGATGAAGAGATCAGCCAGATGATGGAGCGGGAATTAAAGAAGCGGGGAGTGGACATTCGCACCGGCGTCACGGTCGACCAGATCGTTCGGCAACCCGACGTGGTGACGGCACATTTTCGCGACGGACTCTCCCTGAACGTGGAGCAGGTGCTGGTGTCGGTTGGACGAGGGTTCAATTCGCGTGGGATTGGCTTGGAGCAGGCCGGGGTGCAAGTCGGCGCACGCGGTGAAATTCTCGTGAATGAACGGATGGAGACGAATGTTTCCGGCGTCTATGCCATTGGCGATGTCGTCGGGAAAGCCATGCTCGCGCATGTGGCCTCCCAACAGGGCAAGGTGGCGGTCGACAACTTCATGGGGCACAGCCGCAGCATTGATTATGATGTCATCCCAACCGGCATTTTCACGTTACCTGAAATTGGCCGCGTGGGGTTGACGGAACAGCAGGCTCGGGAACGATCCATGGCCAATGGCCAGGATCCGCAACAGGCTGTAAAAGTCGGGCGTTTTCGCTATGGGGGATTGGGGAAGGCTCAGGCGACGGGGGATATTCAAGGATTGATCAAGGTCGTGGCGGATGGAGCGAGTGACCGAATTCTCGGCGTCCACATTCTCGGCGCCCATGCCACGGACCTCATCCACGAGGCCGCCCTAGCGATGCAGGCCGGTACGACGGTTTCACGCGTGGCGGAGATGATTCATGCGCACCCCACGCTGGCCGAAGGATTGATGGAGGCGATGGAAGACGTGCATGGGCATGCCATCCATCTTGCGCGAAAGCCATCCACGTCATGATGCACTCGCTCCTCATCAAGGTTGCCATGCTGGCTGTCACGCTTGGTGCTTTGCTGTGGATCGCCTCGGTGACACCCGTGACGAAGGTCATGCCGCCTCAGGCGCATTTGCCCGCACTGGCGCCCATCACCACAGCCTCGTCGGCACACGTGCCCACTCCGTCCGTTGTATCAACGCCCAAGGACCCCAGTGCCAACCAACCGGCCGTCTGGCCGGTCAGGCCTACGGTCAGGCCGGTGGGGGAAATTGAGCGTTCGTTTCAGCAGGCAACGCCTCCTGCCGATTCCCGCCCGACCTCTCAGGCGACGCTCCGGCCAGTCGATCTCAATCAGGCCACGGTCGCCGATTTAGAGGCCCTCCCGGGAATCGGTCCGAAGTTGGCCCAGCGGGTGATTGAGCATCGTGATGAACGTGGCCCGTTCCACAGCGTGGAGGAGCTTCGGCAGGTGAAGGGCATCGGCCGAAAGAAGTTCGACCGTCTCCGCCCCCATGTGCTTGTGACTAACACTCGATCGTTGGCCAGACATAAAGGAACCCTGTGACTCCCATCGCGCAACAGCTGGATCTTATTCTTCGAGGTATTGTTGAGGTTGTTCCCTCGAACGAGTTGGAAACAAAGTTGACTCGATCGCTTAAGGACAACCGGCCACTCCGGGTCAAGGCGGGGTTTGACCCCACAGCGCCGGATCTTCATCTGGGCCATACCGTCTTGATTCACAAGCTCAAGCATTTCCAAGATCTCGGGCATCAGGTGATCTTTCTGATCGGCGATTTCACCGGCATGATTGGTGATCCGACGGGACGGTCCGAGACCCGCGTCGCCCTGTCGAAGGAAAAGGTGCTCGAGAATGCCAAGACCTACGAGCGCCAGATCTTCAAGATTCTGGACCCTCAGAAAACGCAAGTCGAATTTAACAGCCGGTGGATGAGTACCATGACGGCCGACGGATTGATTGAGTTGAGTGCCCGGTACACGGTCGCCCGTATGCTGGAGCGTGAGGATTTTCACAAGCGGTATACGGAGGGCACGCCGATCAGCATCCACGAATTCATGTATCCCTTGATCCAAGGATACGATTCCGTTGCGCTGAAAGCCGATATTGAGTTGGGCGGGACCGATCAAAAGTTCAATCTCCTGATGGGGCGGGATCTGCAACGAGATTACGGGCAGGAGGCGCAGGTGGTGATCACTATGCCGCTGCTGGAGGGAACCGACGGCGTCCGCAAGATGAGTAAGAGCTTCGGCAATTACATTGCCTTGGAAGACAAGCCCGCTGACATGTTCGGCAAGCTGATGTCGATCAGCGATGCGTTGATGCATCGGTATTATGAGCTGCTGACCACTGAAGACTTGGCGCAGGTGAAATCAGCTCACCCGATGGAGGCGAAGCAGGGGTTGGCGGAGCGGATCGTCGCCCGGTATCACGGGGCTGAAGCCGGGCGGGATGCCCGAGCCGCATTCCAGCAGAAATTCCAGGCCCGGGAGTTTCCGGAGCAGCCTGATGCACATGTTGTGTTGACGCCTGCCGATGTGAAAGATGCGAGCGCGCCGTCGATCGGCCTCGTCGACTTGATCGCGAAAACCGGGCTGGTCCCGAGCAAGAGCGAAGCCCGCCGGCTGATCGTTCAAGGCGGGGTAGAGATTGAAGAGCAGAAGATGACGGATGCGAACGCTGCTGTCCCGTTATCGGTTGGCACGACGCTCCATCTGCGTGTGGGGCGACGGAAGTTTGCTGTGGCAGAATATAAAAGCTGACCCGGACCCGTCCAGCTGCCTTGACTTAGCGTGGGCTACGGCGTAGGATTCGTGCTCTCTTTCTCGGGGCGGGCGTAGCTCAGTGGTAGAGTCCTTGCTTCCCAAGCAAGTTGTCGTGGGTTCAAATCCCATCGCCCGCTCCAAAAATCACACCGTTCACATAGATGGTGTCCTTCATCATCTCCATAGCTTCAAGCAACGGAATATAGATCCTTAGAAACCCTGCACCTCTTTCTGTCCTTAAAATTTCTTATAGGTCCGATAAGCCTTCGCAGAGTTTGTTGTGCCTGCGCCATCATTCCCATAGTAGTCCGAAGCCTCATGCTTTGACCGATCCGAACAAACGGGCGTTTTGCGAAAAATGGGAGGCTACGACTTGCGCATTGTATGCAGCATGGCTTGCTGCCGATTGACACCACCCTACGCGCATTCGGCCTGCCGTTCAAACGCATCGGACTGAGATACCCTAACGTGGTATGCCGCCGCCGAGGATTGTAAAAGCGCTCGATGTAATCGAACACATCAGCTTTCGCCTAATCGCGTGTGCGGTAGGTGGCCCGCGCGGTGCGCTCAGTTTTCAGTAACGAAAAGAAACTGTCCATCGCCGCGTTGTTCTAGCAGTTGCCAGCGAGGCTCATGCTATATGCCAGGGCCTGGTCCGCCAAGAGCCGTTGGAACGGCTCGCTGGTATATGGGCTGGTCTCGATCGGAGTTATGCAACACGGCTTAGAGCTGGCGTTGCCGCCAGATGGCCATGACCAACGCATCGGTGACCAATTGTGCCGTCATCGTCGCCTGCATGGGCCAGCCCACTACTCGTCGGGAGAAGAGATCGGCCACCGCCGCGATATAGAGCCACCCTTCGTCGGTCCAAGGATAGGTAAAGTTCGTCACCCATTTCCGATTCGGAGCGGGAGCGTCAAACTGACGATTGAGCATATTCGGCGAGACGGCGCCCGATGACTCCGAGCCGGCATCGGCAGTCACTCGGCGTCGTCTGGGCCGGGCCCGTAAGGCCTGTTGCCGCATGAGTCACTCGATTCGATGCAAGCCGCACGCTTCTCCCTCAGCCAGCAGGTCGTGCCACACGCGCCGTCCGCCTTAGGTCCGGTCGCTCTACGGAAAACTCGTCTGGATCTTGGCGCCCCACATCTCGTCGCGGCGCGCGCGTCGGCTGCGCCAGCAACGCATAGAACCCAACCCCGCGAGACACCGAGCGCCTCGCATAACCACGCCGTCGGCCAGCTCCCCCGATGCTTCACGATGAACCCGCACTGCACAGCGCCTCCTTCGCGAAGCAGGCCGCGGCGTTTTTTGGGAATGTCTCGCTCAGCCTTGAGCGTGATTGCCTCGCGCCGAAGGCGTTCGAGTTCCAATTGATCGGGTTTCATCTGCCCCTGGCCGGGAAACTCCGGCTGGGTATCGGCCGCATACTCTCGTACCCACCGGCGTACCACATTGCCGTGCACGCCCAAATCCCGTGCGGTCTGCGCCATGGTCACGCACCGCTCTCGAACCAGTTTCACGGCCTCCAGTTTAAACTCTCGGATAAACTTGCGTCGCTCCATTGCCTACCTCCGGTTTCATTCATCCACCTTGCTTAGTGTCTTTGAAACCAGCAGCAGGTCAGCAAAACGGAGGCGTGTGCTGGTTGAAGTGGCGAGTACGACTTGGTTATGCCATTGCAGGCGGTCTAGTTAATCCAGACTGATGCGCACGTAGCAGGAGCTTCTGTCGGTTCGAAACGCCGAGCTTGTCAAAAATGCTGGTCAGGTGATGTCTGACCGTAATGCTGGAAATGCGCAGTCGGTTGGCGATGTCTTTGTTGGAGAGCCCTTCACTGATTAAGCAGACCACCTCACATTCCCGTTCGGTCAGGCCGTCAGGCTGTTTAGTTGGTGCGGGTGTAGTCTCGCTCAAGGTGGGAAGGTCGGTGTGAATAGTGGGCAATGGACGAGCCGGTTGTCCCGCCAATGTTAATACCACGTCCTTACTCGATCGAGCGAGATGAGCGATTGTGGCAATAAGCACAGCCGAGGGCTGAACTTTCAATACGATGCTGTCGACGCCGGACAGAAAAGCCTGGCGCATGCATTCCACATCGTCGAGGCCGCTGAGCAGGATGGTCTTCACGCCGGGATCGGCAGCCTTGAATTTTTGGATGACATCCGGTGCAGTGACACTATTTTCCGTATCAATGATAACGATGTCCGGGTGCTCCATCCTTAGTATCTCGTCGATATGTCCATCATGGACATTTTGGCCGAGCAACCTGATCCATTGCTCTGTTTCGACAATTCTCTGCAGGCCGAGGCGTAGAAGGAAATTGCTGCTGACGATTGTGACTACTGTCATTGTTGCTGGTTGTTCAGTCCCGCTCATCGTTCCTCCTGAAAACACCGACCGCGCAGATGTTGTGGGTCTTGATCACCAAGTGTCTACGTAGTTAATGAAAACACTACGCAGTGAATTCTAGGTTAAAAAGGTGATTCCTGAGACCTTCGAGGGCGCATATTCTCATACCAAGTCGCGTTCCGGCAATCAGTAAATGTCATGATGGAATCGCCCCAAGCGTTGCTGGTATTTGGTTTTGACGGGTCGCCAGATTTTTCTTCCATAAATTGGAAATGTTCAAAAACGCACACTGGGGGATGTACCAGGTCCTTGCCTCGTGTGGAAAACAGTCGTGGAATTGACAAACCTACGAGCTCCTGTTTGGAATTCTTGGAATAAAAATGGTGGTAAATTTTGTTCGGCGTCTACGAATAAGGACGCACATGGGAAACTAGCACAAATGTCCTAGACAGTAGCGTTCTGAAACGAAAAGCGTGCGGCACCAATGTCCGATGTAAGCTGACAAAAAAATCTGTAGAACAGCCGCCAAGTTCATGGGACTCAGAGGGCGAAGCTATGTTGAGCACTGCAGAGAATGGTCAGTCAATTCACATTCCAGAGCATCGCGAGATTGCTGTTGATATGCAATGGTATGCGCTCAGCACACGTTCTCGACATGAAAAACAGGTGCGGGACCGGTTGGCGGCTGTAGGGGTCGAGCCCTTTCTTCCGTTGACGAGACAATTGAGTCAATGGTCCGACCGACGTGTGTGGACAGAGAACCCTCTTTTTTTAGGTTATTGCTTCGCTCGCTTTTCCCTTAGGAACAGACTGACGATTCTGCAAACACCCGGCATCGTCCGAATCGTTGGGATCACTTTGCCCGAACCTATATCGGATGAGGAGATAGCAGCGCTCAAACAATTGGCAGAGAGCGAACGGCCGATGGAGTCCCACAACTATTTTGCCGAGGGCGCCCTGGTTCAAGTGGTACGCGGCCCCCTGGCAGGGCTCCGGGGCCAATTGCTCAGAAAAGCCGGGCAGGATTCACTAGTCATCCGCGTTCACCTTATTCAACAGGCTGCCACCGTTCATATCGATATGAACGAAGTCGTCGCAGTGCAATAATCCCCGCGTGTCCATTCCATCCACTCTCCTTGGATGAAGGCCTCGGAACTCTTAGGAACCCACCATGGCAAAACCACGCTATAGTCGCGATCAAATTAGAGCTGTTCTTGACGAGGTCGATACAGGGCTCACGTTGAAGGATGTCTCTCAAAAGTATGGGATCTCGGTCAGCACCCTCTATCGGTGGCGATCGAAGCTGGCCGAAAAGAAAGAACCGGCGAGGGACAGCCTTCGTTTACTGCAGATAGAAAATCGCCGGCTCAAATCAAAATTTGCGGAGTTGGTCTTGGATTACACTTCGCTCCGGGCAGCACTGATACAGGAGGGGACGAATGAGTGTTAACCGGCGTAGAGTCGTGGCTCCAGCATGTTGCCGGGAAAACTGGATTCTTGCACAATATGCCCGGATTAGGTCATATGCAGGTCCAGGGGATAGTTCTTCTGCAAAGCCGAATGAGAGAGCAGGCCGCTATGAGCTTCGGGGCGGGAGCATCATGAGCGGTACCTCCGCGAATGCAATGAGACACTGAGCCTACAGACAGCCGGTTTCTTTTCCTGTGACCGAGGTAGCCTGAAAGACGCGAGAAGGAGTTGGAGTATTCGATGAAAATACAGGTAATAGTGATGGCTCTTGGTGCGCTATTGCTTTGGCAACAGGAAGCTGGCGTAGGGGCAGCAGAGAAGGGGCTCTCCCCGGACGAGCAAGCCACGGAATTATCGCTCGGAGTTACGACCGAGCGATTGTCGCTTGGGGTTACGACCGACTATCTTCTCGGCCCGGAAGATGTGTTGGACATTACCGTGTGGCGTAGTGCGGACCTTTCCAAGGTGGTGACGGTGCGTCCGGACGGAAAAATTTCACTCCCGCTCATTGGTGATGTTTCGGCGATGGGGAAAACAGCAAGCCAGCTGGCCGGAGATATTTCTGCTAAGTTGAAAGAGTACAAAGAGAATCCGCAGGTATCCATTGTCGTGAAAGAAGTGAACAGTTATGCCATCTATGTACTAGGAGAAGTTACCAAGCCCGGTAAGTACCCGTTAAAAATCAAGACGACGTTGTTGCAGGCGATCACCCTTGCCAGCGGTCTTACGTCAACGGCGGCGCGGAACAAGATTGTGGTGTTCCGGTTCGGAAAAGACGGCCAGCAAATAAAAATCAAAGCTAGCTATGACGATATCGTGTTGCGCGATGGGACTGTTCAGAATATTGAGCTACGGCGTGGAGACCAAATCGTCGTGCCCTCAGAAAACATGGTGCTCACACCATGAACAGGAGGTCGTCCCGCATCACATGGGCGATTGGGAAAATGTTAGTGTCGGCCCTGCTCATCGGTGTGGCCGGCTGTGGCCATGGCCCTTCGCCGGAAATCATCGAGGAAGCGAACAGTGCTCAGAAGGATTTCCTGTTGGGGCCCGAGGACGTGCTTGAAATTGCGGTGTGGCGGAATCAAGATCTGACTCAGAAGGAAGAAATTGTCAGGCCGGATGGAAAAATTTCGATGCCGCTGATCGGTGAGGTGGTCGCCAGTGGCCGGACCGCCAATCAATTGGCTGCTCACATTACCGAACGATTGAAAGAATTCAAGGAAAACCCGTCAGTCACGGTCCGCGTTAAGGAGGTTAATAGTTACTACGTATATGTCTTGGGATCGGTGACGAAGCCAGGCAAGTATCAGCTCAAGTCACATGCGACCGTACTGCAGGCCGTTGCTGTTGCCGGAGGCTTTGCCCCTTACGCGGGCTGGAACAAGATGCAAGTGCTCCGGACAGTGGCCACACCGGATGGCAAGTCCAAGGAGATGAGGATCCCTGTACGGTATGACGATGTGATGTCCGGAGACGGGGAGATCCGAGATTTCCAACTTAAGACCGGTGACGTGGTCGTGGTGCCATAGAGCATGGAGGGCCTGTTGAACGTTGTTACGGAGTCGATGTGAACACGAACCAGTCTCTGAAGCCAGCCCAGCGTGCCGAACTCGGGGAGCCTGTATCGGTGATGATCCAAGAGTATTGGGCCATCATCGTTCGTAGAAAATGGCTTGTGATTGGTTCGGTATTAGCCGGGATAATGATCGCCGCGGTGTTATGTCTGGTCCTGCCTAAAAGTTATCGCTCGAGCACCTTGATTCTGATTGAGAATCAGAAGATTCCCGATGACTACGTCAAGGGGATCGGTGGCGCAAGCGTCGAGCAACGCCTGACGATGATCCAGCAACAAGTGATGAGCCGAACCCTCCTGGGGCACATCATAGAGGAGTTTAAGCTCTATGAGGGGCAGGTCAAACGCGATGGGTTGGAGTCTGCGATTGAAAAGATGCGCAAAGCGATCAAAGTGGAAACGGTCGGAACCACCGGAGCCAGCGGGAAAAGTATCGAAGCAGTGACAATTTCATTTGCTCACGAAGATCCGACTACAGCGATGAACGTGACGGCGAACCTCGCCTCGTTATTTATTGAGGAGAATGTAAAGGTTCGCGAGCAGCTTGTTATGGGGGTTTCTGAATTTTTGGAACAAGAATTGCTCGATGCAAAGAGAGCCTTGGAGGCACAAGAGGAAGCAATTAGCCACTATAAGACAAAGTATATGGGCCTCTTGCCGGAACAGATGGAGGCCAACCTCCGGGCGCTCGATCGATTGCAATCGGAGCTCACGGCGACGGATGATCTCCTTCACGCCCAGACGGATAGACTGGGCATAGTGGAGAAGTCGATCAAGGAATATGAAGCGAGTGGAACTGCCCGTGGAGATTCAGGCAGTCAACCCTCAACTCATGCCGGCATGGATCCGCTTGTAGCGAGACTCAGGGAGTTGGAGCGACGTCTCACCACGCTGATGGCAGAGTGGAAAGATACCTATCCGGATATCGGGGAGGTCAAGCAGGAGATCGTCAGTGTCAAGAAGCAGCTGGCGGAGAAATATGGCGATCTCACTGGCGGGAAGGGGGGCGATGCGGCCAGGACGTTCGATCCCTACTTGAGAGAACTGACTAAACAGCGGAATGACCTTCGTGTCGAGCTATCTTCGATAAAGGAACGGCGCCAAAGGCTTGTGGAGCACATAAAAGAATATGAGCAGCGTGTGGAGCAGACACCCTCGAGACAGCAAGAAGTCATGATCCTCGTGCGTGATTATGAGAATCGGCAGAAGAACTATCAGGCATTGCTGGATAAACGTTTGAATGCTCATGTGGCGGGAAACTTGGAGAAACGTCAAAAGGGCGAACAGTTCCGCGTGCTGGACCCGGCTAATCTTCCTCAGAAACTCGATAGTCCTAAGCGATTGCTGATCATGATCGCAGGTCTGATCGGGGGGTGCGGACTTGGAGCGGGGCTGGCGGTAGGGCTCGAGCAACTAAGTCCCACCTTCAAGAGGAGAGAAGAGGTTGAAACGTTGCCCGGATTGCGAGTGTTGGCAGTGATCCCGAATTTTGGGAACCTGCCTGATAGCTTGAACGACAGCTTGCTAACCGGCAACGCGCTTGTCAATGGCGATGCGGAATCTCATTTGCCTGCAGTGCAAGCAGGAAAAATACCTCCATCTTGGATGCCTTCAGGAAAAGGAAAGTCATCATTCTCGCCGCAAATGAATCTTGTGTCGAAGTGGCAGCCGTTCTCCATCGCTGCAGAGCAGTACCGCATGGCCGCCTCCAGATTGGTCCTGTCTACTGAGGCACGCGGATCAACCGTCATTGAAATCACAAGTGCGTTGAAGGGAGAAGGCAAGACCACGACGGTCGTGAATCTTGGCTACACGATCGCCCGGGATCTTGGGAAGAGGACGCTACTCATTGATTGTGATTTTCGATGCCCCGCGCTTTACCAGTATGTGAATAAGTCCGCTCCATCAGGACTGATCGATTTGCTGGATGGCCAGGCCTTGCTGACAGACTGCCTCTCTTCCATCGATGAGGTCCCTTGCTACATCATGTCGGTGGGAGGATCGGGAGAAGAACACAATGAGTTGACGAGAATTCAGCAACTGAGAGCCATGCTGCCGAAGCTGCGAACGAATTTTGATTACATCATTATCAACACCCCGCCGGTGTTGTCGAGTGCGACCATGGGAATCCTGGCGAGCCTTGCAGATGTGCTCATCATGGTGGTTCGGGCGGGCACCACTCCAAAGCATATCATGCAGAGGGCTTTTACCATGCTAGGGCTGACGATCGAAAAGCAGGTCATCCTCAATGCGGTTGAGCTGCAAAGCATGCCGAATTACATGTACGGGTATCCCATGTCGTGTGGTAGAGAGCGTTCAGTAGAGACGGTAGCAAAATAACCATTTCCGTTGTGTTGTTGCAACTCGCAGCGCCCTGCAACACGGCAGCGATGAATGCAGTGCTGGAATGGTGGCTCCCTGATTTAGGCCAGACAATCACTCTGTTTTGACCTCCTGCTAAGCTGATTTCAATTCAGACAGTAATCCGCCGAAGGCTTCTCGCCGCGCTCATGGCGCAAGTAAGACTGCATCCTCAGAAAAGACGGTCCCGGACCGCTGCTCCAGGTCACCGCACCATTCAGGCCTTGTAGCGGATCATTCAGTAATAGCCCGCTGGAGCGATCATGAAAAAAAAGACGGTGCGTGCAGGGAATGGTGTGGCTCTGGACAAGCAGAAGCGCGAACGAGTGTCGGTCAAATCGCAGGGGAGACCGCTGTTCAAGAACGTCGATCTTCGAGCGACATCAAGCGGCGGCAACGTGGTGCAGGTCAGTGGCCATCTCTGTATTGCAGCCGATGTTAAAGTGGGAACCAATGTAAGGTTTTCGCAGTTCATCAACCTCTATGGATGTGAGGTGGGTGACGAGACAAAGATCGGAGCGTTTGTCGAGATTCAGAAGAACGCGAAAGTTGGCAGGCGGTGCAAAATATCAAGTCATACCTTCATCTGTGAAGGCGTCACGATCGAAGATGAAGTGTTCGTTGGACATAACGTCACCTTCGTGAACGACTCGTTGCCTCGTGCGACTTGCGCGACTGGCGCCCTTCAGACTGAAGCGGATTGGAAGGTCGAGGTCACGCTGGTGAAACGAGGCGTGTCGATCGGATCGGGCGCGACCATCCTCTCGAATGTGGTGATCGGAGAGAACGCATTGATCGGCGCCGGTGCTGTCGTGACCAGAAGTGTGCCTGCAAATGCCATTGTTGTCGGTAATCCCGGAAAAGTGTTGCGATACCTAGAACCACGAGGCAATCATGAGTAACGAAAAAATTCCGTTTCTTGATCTTGTCACGGTCCATCAGGAATTGGAGGAAGAGCTCGTTGCAATTCTCAGGGCGGCCCTGAGCACTGCCGGATTCATCGGCGGCCCGATGGTCCAGGGGTTCGAGCAGGACTTTGCACGGTTTTGCGAATCGCGATGCTGTGTGGGCGTGGGCAGCGGAACGGATGCCTTGCGTTTTGCTCTCATAGCAGCCGGCATACGGCTCGGCGACATCGTGCTCACGGTTCCCAATACTTTTATTGCCACCACCGAGGCTATTTCCCAAGCGGGCGGACGGCCGGATTTTATCGACATCGACGAACGAACTTACACTATGGATCCCGCCAGGTTGCGCCAGTACCTCGAGGGCAAGTGCATATGGGACTCGAAGAGGAGGCGTGCAGCCCACAAAGAAACGGGCCATCCAGTCACAGCCGTCGTTCCGGTACATCTCTATGGGCAGATGGCCGAAATGGACGCCATTCTGGATCTCGCGAATCAATACAATTTCAAAGTCATCGAAGATGCCTGTCAGGCGCAGGGCGCGGAGTATTTTTCTCAAAGGGAAAATCGTTGGCGCAAGGCCGGCTCCATGGGCCATGCGGCCGCATTCAGCTTTTATCCCGGCAAGAATCTGGGCGCCTGTGGAGAGGCAGGGGCCGTAACCACGGATGACGAACAGCTGGCACAAACCTGCCGTCTTCTGCGCGACCATGGTCAATCGAAGAAATACTTCCACGACGTTGAAGGATACAACGGCCGGTTAGATGCCATCCAGGCTGGCTTCTTGCGAGTCAAACTGGGTCATTTGAATAAATGGAATGAACAACGCAGAGAGGTGGCGGAACGCTACAACAAGCTGTTTGCCGGAGCAGAAGCTGAAGTCAGGTTGCCTCATCAACCGGAGTGGTCAAGATCGGTCTACCACCTCTATGTGGTGCGGGTGGGCGCCCGGGCCCTTCTCCAAAAACGACTGGACGAGGCCGGCATCGGCACAGGCATTCACTATCCCATCTCACTGCATTTGACCAAAGCTTATGAAGGATTTGGTTTCCGAGTGGGTGATCTTCCAGTAGCAGAAAAGGCTGCGTCTAAAGTGCTGTCGCTTCCCATGTATCCTGAGCTAACAATTTCTCAGCAGGAGCGAATCGCGGCTGAAGTGCTTAAGTCGCTCGAAGTCACTACCGGCTGTGGCTCGTAAGGCAGCGAGGATTGTTTGATTAGATGTGAGAGCATGCATGCCCCTTATGCATTGGAGCAGTGAGATGATGGCCTTTTTGAGCAATCAAGATTCTGGTTCGACGTATCATCGGTGCGGCACATAGGCATGCTTCACGTGACCACGAGTTTCATGGCCAGGTTTGCAACATCCGTTCGAAATCGAATTTTCTATGGCATTAAACCCTTCATGCCAAGAAATCTGCAAATCTATCTGCGCAGGATACTCGTTCAAAGAAAAAGAAAGATGTCTTCAAGTGTTTGGCCGATAGACGAACGTGCCAGCCAGAAACCCAAAGCTTGGACCGGTTGGCCCGGCCAACATCGATTCGCATGTGTGCTGATGCATGATGTAGAGACCGCACAAGGCCATAGCAAATGCCAGCAGTTGATGGCGCTGGAAGAGAAGATGGGGTTCAGATCTCTCTTCAGCTTTGTGCCGGAAGATTATGAGGTTTCAGCAACCTTGCGTCAGGACCTCATACGTAGTGGGTTTGAAGTCGGCGTTCATGGCCTCAAGCACGATGGGAAGTTATTCATCTCTGAATTCTCGTTTGCTCATCAAGCAGTGCGGATCAATCATTATCTGAAGACATGGGAATCTGTGGGGTTTGTCTCCCCATCAATGCATCGCAATCTCGAATGGATACATGCATTGAATATCGAGTATGACACCTCAACGTTCGATACGGACCCCTTCGAACCCCAGCCGAACGGTATAGGAACCATTTTCCCAGTGACCATTGCTGGACCTAGTGGTCGCACTGGGTACGTCGAGTTACCCTATACGCTTCCTCAGGATTTCACACTCTTCATTCTCATGAAGGAGAAAAATATCGACGTTTGGAAGAAGAAACTTGATTGGATTGCCGAAAAAGGCGGCATGGCCCTTGTGATTACACATCCTGATTATATGAGTGGAACGGGAAGCACGAGTCTTGAGGAGTACCCCATCGCGTTATACGAGGAGCTGCTCGCATATATAAAAGAGACGTATCGGGGGCAATACTGGCATCCGCTTCCCAGGGAAATGGCTCGCTTTTGGCGAGGGCGCGGAGCAGATAAGAGCGGTAAGGTACAAACGAACCTATGGGGTACCCAACAGACACCGGTAAACTCTCTATCCAGAGTGTGAACAAAATATGAAGGAATGGACCTATGGAAAACAGAAACTGTTTGTTCTGTAAGGCATCCTTGCGGACGACCTTTGTAGATCTCGGGATGCATCCACTCTGCGAGAGCTACGTGGGCGGAGAGAAGTTAGACAAGATGGAGCCGTTCTATCCATTGCACGTGTTCGTCTGCGATCAATGTATGCTGGTGCAGTTGCATGAGTATGTGAGCCCTGCAGACATCTTTACGGAATATGCGTATTTCTCCTCTTATGCCGACAGTTGGGTGCAGCACGCCAAACTCTACACAGATATGGTAATTAGCCGGCTCAGGCTGACGCCAAGAAGTTTTGTCGTCGAGTTGGCAAGCAACGACGGCTATTTGCTACAACATTTTGTAGCGAAGGGCATACCCGTTCTGGGCATTGAGCCGGCAGCAAACGTAGCCGAGGTGGCGAAGATCAAGAAGATACCTACCTGGGTGAAATTCTTTGGACAGGGTACAGCTGGGGAATTGGTGGCTGAGAGGGGCAAGGCAGATCTTGTGCTGGGAAATAACGTATTAGCTCAGGTGCCAGACATCAATGACTTTGTGGCGGGAATCAAGATATTGCTAGCCTCTCACGGCACAGTGACCATCGAGTTTCCTCATTTGATGAGATTGATGGAAGAGAATCAGTTCGACACCATCTACCACGAACATTTCTTTTACTTTTCGCTCATGAGCGTTGAGCGGGTTTTTGCCGCTCATGGACTCACATTATTCGATGTGGAAGAACTGCCTACGCATGGAGGATCGCTTCGGATCTATGGGTGTCATGAGGGCGACAAAGCACAGCCTATGACGGAACGGTATCGAGAGTTAATGCGGCGGGAGAAGGCTGCCGGCTTTGATCGTCTCGAAACCTATGCTCTATTTGCTGAACAGGTGAAGGAGACGAAGCGGAAGTTATTGGAGTTTTTGATCGAAGCCAAACGAAAAGGAAAGACTGTCGTAGGGTACGGAGCTCCAGGGAAAGGCAACACCCTTCTAAATTATTGCGGTATTCGTAGTGATTTCGTAGATTTCACGGTCGATCGAAATATCTATAAGCAGGGAAAGTATCTCCCTGGTACCCATATCCCGATTTTCGCGCCTGAGAAAATCCGGGAAACCAGACCCGACTATGTGTTGATCCTGCCATGGAACTTCAAAGATGAAATTATGGACCAGGTATCATATATACGGGATTGGGGAGGTCAGTTTGTCGTGCCGATCCCGGAAGTGCAGGTGTGCTTGTAAGGTGATGGACAAACATGAAGTTTCTAGAAACATCCCTTGCGGGAACCTACATCATTGAGATTGACAAGCGTGAGGATGAGAGAGGATTTTTTGCTCGGTCCTGGTGCGTCGAGGAATTTGCATTCGGAAGACTAGACACAAAAATGGTTCAGTGCAATGTCTCGTTCAATAAGAAGAAGGGCACCTTGAGAGGGTTGCACTATCAACTGCCGCCTCATGCTGAGACCAAGCTCGTCCGTTGTACCCGAGGAGCCCTCTATGACGTGATCGTTGATCTCAGAGCCGGTTCTCCTACATTTCTACAATGGTTTGGAGTCGAACTGACAGCAGACAATTACCGGATGTTGTATATTCCGCAGCGCTTCGCTCATGGCTTTCAAACGTTGGAACATCAGACTGAAGTTTTCTATCAGATGTGGGACTTCTATGCGCCTGATGCAGCAAGAGGTTTCCGCTGGGACGATTCACGTCTCGGGATTGTCTGGCCAGACTCCGATCGGATCATCTCACCAAGAATCAAGATTATGTGCCTATCGAACAAACATTTGCCGGGATCTGACCATCTGGGGCACAGGGTATGGATATAGGGGCTTTCTTGACCAAATATGTGAATGCAGGAGTCAGATAGAGCTGCACTAGCCACGGCTATTAACCAACCTCATCCAGCGACCGGATCGATTCTCATCCGTTCAGATATGGCGCAGGTGGTCAGCGCGAGCGCCATGTTGTAAAGTTTGACGTTAATAAAGTCACACCATCTATATTAATTCTTTCACAGAAGCTCGATCGGTTTCAGATCGCACGCCCATGTGGCGGCCGATGTTCTGCCGCGCATTGGCTTATCACTTCGTCCGATGTAGGCGCCAGTGGTGTCGATAGTTTCCGTTACGGAACTCGCTAGGTTCTGAAAGATCTGCACCGTTAGTTCCGCTTCTGCCAGTTCTTCTTACGATCTCTTCTCCCGCATTGTTGATGCCGCGCGACCTGTGCCTCTTGTGGAAAAGTGACAGCGAAGCTGTCGATGAAAATTCTGCGGATGGGCATTCTTTAGTGAGCCCAGACGCCGACATCAAAAGCTGAAAGGGGGTTCATATGAAAGTGGTACTTTTCTGTGGCGGATTGGGAATGCGATTAAGGGAATATTCAGATTCAATACCCAAACCCATGGTGACTATTGGCTATCGACCAATCGTGTGGCATCTGATGAAGTACTATGCTCATTTTGGACACAAAGATTTCATTCTCTGTCTTGGTCACAAAGGCGATGTCATAAAGAATTATTTTCTCAAATACGACGAATGCCTCTCAAACGATTTTACGCTCTCAAATGGTGGCAGAACAGTGGCACTGCGCAAAACAGATATTGATGATTGGAATATCACATTTGTCGATACGGGCTTGACTGCAAATATAGGCCAGAGGTTGAGAGCGGTAGAGAGCTATTTGGATGGGCAGGAGATGTTTCTTGCAAACTACAGTGACGGCTTAACCGACCTCTGTCTCCCTAACCTAATGGATCATTACCTAGAAAAGGGGAAGATCGCCGCCTTCCTGGCAGTGAAGCCGCAACATAGCTTTCATGTAGTGGATATTCGTGAAGATGGGCATGTCGAAGATATACAGGATTTGTCGAAATCGGGAATCTGGATTAACGGCGGCTTCTTCGTGCTGCGCAAAGAGATCTTTCAGTATCTGCGAGAGGGTGAAGAACTTGTTCACGAACCTTTTCAACGTCTCCTGCGAGAAGAACAGTTAATTGCCTACAAGTATGAAGGATTCTGGAAAAGTATGGATACGTTCAAAGATAAGCAGCAGTTCGATGAGATGCAGTCAAACGGTGAAACACCATGGGAACTATGGAAGATGCCTTCTCAAGAGGTATCCCCTCCTAAGCAAACGCCAATCTCATTTGTGCATCGCTGATCAGCCATGAACCGCGCTTTGCCTATTAAGATTCAACGCAGACGGTTGAATATTTTGTGTATTGGATCTCATGCCGACGACATCGAGATCGGGTGCGGAGGAACCATTCTTAAACTATTGAAAACGCATCCCGGCAGTCGTGTGGTATGGGTGGTCCTGACCGCAAGAGGAGATCGCAGGAAGGAAGCCTTAAACAGCGCGACTGCTTTTCTTGGGAATGCAGAATCTATGAAGGTCATCACCAAGTCTTTTAGGGAAAGCTATCTTCCATACCATGGAAAGGAAGTAAAGAAGTATTTCGACAGTCTGCCTAACTTGATCGATCCAGACCTCATCTTTACTCATTACCACCACGATCTCCATCAAGATCATCGCGTCGTGTGTGAATTGACATGGAATACATTTCGTAGGCACCAGATCCTTGAATTTGAAATACCAAAATATGACGGGGATCTCGGCCGGCCAAATCTGTATGTGCCGCTAACGGAAGAAGTGAGTCGGGAAAAGGTCCGTTTAATTATGAACGGATTCGCAACGCAACGCAGCAAGCGATGGTTTTCTGAAGACACTTTTTATGGGCTCCTTCGGCTTCGGGGTATCGAATCACCATCGGTTACCAAGTATGCCGAGGCCTTCTATGCGAGGAAGGTGGCACTTGAATAGAGTTGGCAGTAAGGTCTACACCAAATTCGATCAGCGGCTTTTGACGAACTCCAATTGATTCGTGAGGAGCCGTGATGATTACCTCGCATATCACTAATGGACTCGATTATCCGCCGAAAGCGCCCAATGCAGATGTCGATATAAGCATCCCCGCCTTATTACAATCAAGCGCTGATTAGAACACTGTCAGCTTCCGACTGCGTATTCGATGGCAGGGGAATCCGGTCCTGCTTCTGCTTGCGTTGTTTCGATAGGTGTATCGCTAGCCTTCTTTTCTTGGCAGATTGATGGTGCATAGCAAGGAAGCCGTAGTTCAGTCGGTGGAGCTAGCGTCTGGGTAACCAAGCCATGAGTGAATTAAGAGGTTTAGCGCTCCGAGGAGGCGTAGCAAAGTTTAGTGCCAGGGCATCCGAATTTGTTTTGCGGATTGGTTCGCTAATGGTTCTCGCTCGCCTTCTTGAGCCAGCAGACTTTGGATTAGTGGGAATGGTCACCGTTGTTACGGGTATCTTAAGCTTGTTCAAGGAATTTGGCCTCTCACTGGCTACCGTTCAGCGCGCAACGATAACTCATGAAGAAATTTCGACCATGTTCTGGGTCAACATTGTAGTAGGCATAGTCCTGGCTTTGGTCTCTCTGGTCTTGGCACCCTTTACGGCGGCTTTCTATCACGAACCGCGCCTATATCTTGTGTTGATTGTTTTAGGATTCGGTTTCATCTTCAACTCAGCTGGCGTGCAGCATGCCGCTCTTTTGCAGCGTCAAATGCGATTCATTGATCTTGCGATTATCGAGGTCCTTTCTCTTCTGATAAGTAGCACTATTAGCATTGTTCTGGCGATCCGAGGGTATGGGTACTGGGCGCTCGTTGCTTGGTCCGTCGCTCTTCCGCTGGCTGGAACAATTCTCACAATGCTCCAATCCGGTTGGGTTCCGGGAAGGCCACATCTTAATCCTGGGATGAAGTCTATGGTTCGCTTTGGTGGCATTGTCACGCTGAACAGCTTGGTTGTCTACATCGCATACAATTTGGACAAAATTCTGCTGGGGCGTTTTTGGGGGGTGGACGCAGTGGGGATATATGGACGAGCGTATCAATTGGCTACACTTCCGACTGATTACATTAATGGAGCTACTGGGAGCATTGCTATTCCAGTTTTGTCTCGTCTTCAGAACAATCCCGAACGTCTTAGAAGTTACTTTCTAAAGGGATACTCATTGGTGTTGGCTTTGACGATCCCGACAACAGCCGCCTGCGCGATTTTTTCTCATGAACTGATTTTTGTGGTCTTCGGAGCGAAGTGGAACGATGCAGTTCCAATTTTTGGCTTGTTGACTCCTACTATTCTTGCCTTCTCGTTAATCAATCCCCCAGGCTGGTTGCTAGTAGGGTCAGGCATGGTAGGGCGAAGTTTGAAGATTGCATTTGTCATCGCCCCCGTTGTGATACTTGGCTGTGTGATTGGACTGCCCTACGGAGCGAAAGGCGTGGCATTGGGATTCTCGGCAGCGCTGACGTTGTGGATCGTTCCGCATCTTATGTGGAGTTTTCACGGCACTGTGGTGTCATTTCAAGACGTGATGAAAGTTGTCAGTCGACCGTGTATCTCGGGAGCTGTCGCGGCAGTATGTGCCCTAGGGACGACATCGTTGGTCAATCCGGGAATTTCGCCGCTTATGACGTTGCTCGTGGGAGGTGCTGTGCTTGTCGCTGTGTATGTTTGGATGCTGCTATTTGTCATGGGACAGAAGACATTCTATCTTAATCTTCTTCGCGATTTGAAAAACACCCCATCGGAAAAGATTAACGCCCTATCCTAATGCTCAAGGTAGCCATCACGATAGTCTTCAATAAATCCGCGTGCGTGTTTTGAGATGAGAGGGGAGATCTAATTTGCGATCTAACACTATTAGAAAATGTGAACCCGCTCTGCTTCGTGTGGGAGATCTTGTCGAGGTCCGAAGCGCGCCTGAAATACTCGCGACTTTGGATGAAAGAGGTGAATTAGACAATCTGCCATTTATGCCGGAAATGCTGCAATTTTGTGGGAAGCGGCTGACCGTTCACAAAGTGGCGCACAAGCTCTGCGACACAATTAGTGCAAGTGGTAATCGGTGGATGAACAATGCCGTTCATTTGACCGGTTCGCGCTGTGATGGTTCAGCCCACGGCGGATGTCAGACGGCATGTTCGTTGTATTGGAAGGAATCTTGGCTCAGGCGCATAGAAGATCGGTTAACTCCCACTATTAACCCTGCAAACCTGCCAGCCGGAGGCGATAAAATTACCATTTTAGATAGAGCTACTAGGAAGCCAATGGGCCAAGATGGAGAAGAGCATTTCTCTTGTCAAGCAACAGAACTGCTTCGCGCTGCTCCCTGCTCTATTCGATTCTTCAATCTGCGCCAATACATCACCGACCTGAAGACTGGCAATGTGAATATCGGCGAAGTACTTCGAAGTGTATTGTTCCACCTTTTCAATATTTATCAGGATCGAAGCAAGCGCGTGTTGCCATCGTGCCTCACTCTAAAAGAAGGCCTATCGTGGGGATTTGTCAAAGGATGTCTTGAAGGGAGTACACCAACGGCTGCGCTGGATTTGCAGCCTGGTGAGTTGGTTCGTATAAAGACAAAAGAAGAAATAATGCAAACTTTGGATTTAAGGCGACTCAATAGGGGTATGGGATTCGAAGAAGAAATGGCACGTTCGTGTGGCCGAACAGCCCGAGTGACGCGGCGTGTTGAACGTTGTATCGATGAAAAAACAGGAAGACTGTTAACGATGAAAAACCCCTGTATCGCACTCGAAGGTGTGGTTTGCGAAGGCGTGTACCATGCCAACTGTCCTCGCGAGTTTATTCCGTTTTGGCGAGAAATTTGGCTAGAGCGTGTTGAAAAAAATCCGAATCAGACTGCGGCTACTGCCAAAGATAACAGCATGAGCTGTGACCAGAGTTAATCCGTTACGAATGCTTATCAGACTTTGCTGAACTGTGTGGGAGAAACATGGCTGCGCCTGCTTCTGTATGTGATTCGCTGGTATCGGTAGGTCTTCCTGTCCGCAATGGGGGGGCGACTCTTGAGTCAGCCATCAAATCCGTCTTGACGCAGGACCATGAACGGCTGGAACTCGTCATTTCCGACAATGCGTCAACCGATGACACCGAGACTATCTGCAGGGATCTGGCGGCCTCTGACAGCAGAGTAAGATATCACCGGCAAGAACGTAACATCGGATTGGTAGCGAATATCGCTCAAACCATACATCTTGCCAATGGAGCATTCTTTCGGTGGATCAGTGACGATGACTGGCTGGCACCACAATACGTCTCGAGCTGCCTCAAGGCTTTTAGTAACGATAGTCGCCTCATTCTTGTTACTACGCAGATCAACTATATCAAACCTGATGGCACTACACACACTCGTTTGTATTCTGGGACCAGTCTGTCTTCGAACGACCCCATCGAACGGTTCTATGCAGTCACTTCATATCTGGTTGACGGTATGCCTGTCGATCCGCTTTACGGGCTCATGCGAAAAGCCAAGGTGATCAGTATCGGTAGAACAAGAGGGAAGATGATTCGTGAAGATGCCGTATTTGCCACTCAGTTAGCTTTAATTGGACCATGGGGGCATGTACCAGAGCTGCTGGCAAATCGGCATCTCGGATGCGAGCGCCTCCCTGTGCTGGCTCGTCGTCTTGGCGTGCCTGTTTGGCAAGCGTATATGCCTTTCTACCTCCAGTGTCGTGAAACGCTGCGCTGCATAGAAACGGGAAACTATACTCCTGCCCAACGAAGGAAAGCTCGTTTCGCGGTGGGCAGAATGTACATGCGTTTACACTATGACAAAGTCTCGTATCGCATGCGTAAGTTGGCACAAATATTTGCTGCAGTCTAGAACTCTCACTCCGTCATGGGTATTCAAAGGAAAGGACTAGATGCGCTTGGGAAGGTCGAAGATTGTTCGATGGAGGCGGATTCGGGAAACTCTTCTGGCAATGCTCTCCGAAAGGATCATAGGAACTCTTGATAGGGCTTATCGGAGACGCTCTGCCATAGTTTAAATTTTTAAGCTTGATCAAAATCGTCGCTTTGCCGAAGAGCAATTTAATGTTTTCCGAATGGCACATCTTCGCATATGGAAAAGAACACGAGGCTTAACTTAAGAATTGATATTGCCTCACCATCAGCGAAGCTGCCGCTGTTCTTTCAGAATCGATATATCATGTTCGAGAGTTAATGGCTCTGTTGTAATGAAAGCATGCCAATTCACGGTGCCGTGGGTTTGTCAGGGAACCGCTAAACAATGAGCTCCAAGAGGATAAATAAGACTATATGGATAGACCTGGACAATTCACCTCACGTTCCGTTCTTCGTTCCCATAATCAATGAGTTGGAGAAGAAGGGCCATACAGTGATTCTAACGGCTCGTGATACTTTCCAGGTGATCGGGCTCGCAGATTATTACAAACTAAACTACACAAAGGTTGGAAGACATTATGGTGCCAATAAGCTATTAAAGATTTTTGGTACGGTCTGGCGAAGTGTTCAGCTATGCAGTATTGTCTTTAGGCATAAGCCTCATATCTCTATGTCTCATGGTTCTCGGTCGCTAGTGCTGCTTTCTGCAGCACTCGGCATCCCAACGATACTGATGTTTGATTACGAGCATGCAACAATGCTTCCTATCATCAAACCTGAATTAGGTATCGCACCAGACGTTATAAGAGATGGTACCATTGCGGGCCGGTTCAAACGTGGTCTTCGCGCTTATTCCGGTATCAAGGAGGATGTCTATGTGTCTTCGTTTAGGCCAGGCCCCTCCATACTTAAACAGTACAGTTTGAAAGATGACGATATTCTGGTAGTGATTCGACCGCCTGCGAGCGAGGCCCACTACCACAATGCCGAGAGCGATAAACTTTTTCGGAAGGTTATTGACGTTTTGGGATCCAAGTCAGGGGTGCGAATGATTATTTTGCCAAGGAATGAAAAAAGCCAAAAAAATCTAATCTTTAAAACATGGCCCATCTGGTGTGAGGAGAAAAAAATAATAGTTCCTGATCAAGTTGTCGATGGTCTTAATTTAATATGGCACTCAGATTTAGTTATCAGCGGTGGCGGCACGATGAATCGTGAAGCAGCTGCATTGGGCGTTCCCGTATACAGTATCTTTCGCGGCGTTCATGGAGCGGTCGACAAATACTTGGCCAAACATGGCCGCTTAGTCATGATTGAAAACTGTGATGATGTGGTGACAAAGATTCAACTAATCAAGCGGCGGAGAGAAGCACTTTTAAACGCAAATGGAAGTCTGCCCTTAACGCAAATCACGGCAGCCATTGAGGAAGTCCTTACTCAATCGTCCACTTCATAAGTAACCGTCATCCAAGCGGGTCGTTTATGCAACAGATTAAATTCTACTAATCATGCTAGGTGGACGTAAGTCAGTGCGTTTTCGAAAACCAGTAAAGAGAAGAAAACATTCTCAGGCATAGAGCCCCGTAAAATCATCCCATGCTACGAATTATTCTTACTCTCGATTACGAAATCCACGGCAATGGTGAGGGTTATCCTCACGACTTGATGATCGAACCCACTGCCAGGCTACTTCGTCTATGTGAAAAGTTCGGGGCCAAGCTAACTCTCATGCCGGATGTAGCCGAGATCCTGAAGTTTAAAGAATACAAAGAGCAACACGACCGAGACGATTATTCCTATGACGCTATTGCAAGCCAGTTGCGCGGTGCGGTTAAGGACGGCCACGATGTTCAATTGCATATCCATTCCTCTTATTTTAATGCCAGGCACGACAATGGATATTGGATCCAGGATTGGTCGGAATATGATTTTGCTAGTTTGCCTTACGAGCGCATGTGCTCAATGGTCGGTACCTGCAAGAGGTTTCTCGAGTCGCTACTCAGCCCGGTCGATACTGCGTACCGCTGCGTTGCATTTCGCGCGGCCAACTGGTCGGTTAGTCCGTCTAACAACGTCATCCGTGCTCTTATTGACCACAATATCAAGATCGACAGTTCCGTCTTTAAATATGGGCGCCGAAAGGGTCTCGTGAGTTTCGACTATTCGCAGGCGTGTAGCCCAATCGTTCCTTGGCGTGTAAGAAAAGATGATATGTGCAGCCGGGATGATAGCGGTTCTCTCTGGGAACTTCCTATCTATAGCGAACATCGATGGATCGGTGCATTTGTAACGTGCAACCGTATTTTCCGTGCTGTTATGAGCTTGCGCCATAAATTCGTCCGGGTCGCACGAAGCAGCCAGCAAAATAAGTTCCATGCATCCCATAAGAGAGAGGGATTGTTGCTAACCGTTGCACCCAGTACTCAGGGAGAAGGGTGGCTAGCCACTCTTTTCCAGAGGCACGCCTGGAAAGCCGACTTTAACCAATGCGGAGGCAAGCAGCTAATTAATGCCGTGGATAGGGCGTCACGCACTTATGATTCTCGCCTGGACCAGGTGCTGCCTTTCACATTAATTGGTCATCCAAAGCTGTTTACCAAGCGAAATGAACGAAGTCTCACATCCTTTCTTGCACACTGCGCTCAACATCCCGATAGATTTCAGTTTGATACTTTGAGTGGTGTGACCCGGTTTGTGAAGCAGTGGGAAGCACATTCTCAGGGTGGGCATTGAGGCAGTTGTGGGTTTAGTTGTGGGTTTAAAGGACTCTGTGGCTCCCTACGTTATCATTACTCCCGCTCATAATGAGGAAGCGTTCATCGAAGAAACCATCCGTTCAATGATTAGTCAAACAGTCCGACCCCTCAGGTGGATCGTTGTCAACGATAACTCTCTTGACCGTACTGGAGAAATTGTTCAGCGATACGCCTCGGAGAACGGGTTTATTCAATTAGTTGATATTAAGCGATCTGGAGAGAGGCATTTCGGAAACAAGGTTTCCGCTTTTAATCGAGGGCTCAGCGAGGCGCAGCGGCTAGACTACCGATTCATCGGAAACATCGATGCTGACATCTCTCTGCCAAAGGATTATTTTGAAAAGATTCTTCGTGAATTTGACTTAGATCCCAATCTAGGGATTGTCGGAGGAATGGTGTTCTCCAAAATCGGTGATCGGTTTGTCAATCAGAACGTAGCGTTGGATAGCGTGGCCGGTGCCGTACAGCTGTTCCGGCGGGATTGTTTCGAGCAGATCGGAGGGTATCTGGCATTGCCCTTGGGAGGGATAGACGCCGCAGCTGAAATTATGGCTCGGATGAAAAGATGGAAGGTGCATACATGCCCTGATCTCACCGTGTTTGAGCATCGCCGCACCGGCTCGGCAAAAGCCAGCCCCCTTGGCGCGAGAGTACGGGAAGGGCGACGGCTCTACTCCCTTGGATATGGTTTGTTGTTTTTTTCCCTACGCTGCATATATCGAGCGTTGGAACCGCCAAAGTGTGTAGGGAGTGGGGCGGCTTTCCTTGGATTTTTACTAGGATTGTTGAGACGAGATCCAATTGTTTTGCCACCTGAGGTAGTTACTTTTTTGAGAACCGAACAGCGAGATAAGCTCTTGAGGAACTTCAGATCGCGGTAAGCGGTAGTCCGGGCAGCCACTCTTACCTGGGCTTCGAAAGATGGCTGAATAGGAGCTTTCATGTGCGGAATTTCAGGAATTTATGAACGGACGGGTAAGCCCGTAGACAAAAGTCTTCTTGAACGGATGACTTCGACCCTACAACATCGGGGCCCGGATGATCAGGGATACTTCTCTGATGGGGTAATCGGCTTGGGACATCGGCGACTGAGCATCATTGATGTTGAGGGAGGTTCACAGCCCATAGGTAACGAAGACGGTAGTTTGCAGGTAGTTTTTAACGGCGAGATTTATAATTTTATCGAATTGCGCAAGGAGCTCGAAGCGGCCGGGCATATATTTAACACGCGATCCGATACTGAGGTCATTGTTCACGGATACGAGCAGTGGGGTGTCAATTGCGTGAACCGCTTTAACGGAATGTTTGCTTTTGCATTATGGGACAAACACAAAAGGAGCCTGCTTCTGGCGAGGGACCATCTTGGAATTAAGCCCTTATACTATATTTTGACCGGAAATCGGCTGGCATTTGCTTCGGAGATCAAGGCTCTTCTTCAAGTTCCCGATTGCCCGAGAGAAATGGACATCGAGTCTTTGTCCGACCTCTTTTCCTTCCGGAGTGTGCCATCACCTAAGACTTTGTTCAAGGGCATTTACAAACTGCCACCAGGCCATCTAATGCAGGCGTCGACGAAAGGCATTGATGTCAGCCGTTACTGGAAATGGGTTCCTAATATCAGACAAAACTGGCGGGAAGAGGAGCTGATCGAAGAATACCAAACATTGCTGGAAGATACCGTTCGGCTCCAATTGCGGAGCGATGTCCCTTTGGGCCTGTTTCTCAGTTCGGGAATCGACTCTGGAGTTTTATTGGCCATTATGAGCGAATATTCCGCCAGACCGGTTGAGGCATTTACAATTGGATTCGAAGAGGGTGAAAAAACCAACGAAATTGAAGACGCTGCGAAGATGGCTCGGCGATTTGGAGCCAAACATTATTCCATGATATTGAGCTATAAGGACTACGCTACCTATTTCGAAAGATACATGAGTGATCTGGAAGAGCCGGTGGCGGATGAGCCAGCCCCTGCCTTTTATTTTCTGTCCGGGATCGCAAGTCACCATGTCAAGGTCGCTCTGACCGGCCAAGGCGCCGACGAGCCATGGGCGGGATACGATCGGTATCTGGGAGTGAAGCTTTCGGCCATTTATAGTCGTTTGCCGCAGATGATTACAGGGCATATTGCTCCGCTCCTCGCTCAAATTCCTGGCCGTATGGAACGTATGAAGCGAGGTATTGCCTCGTTGAGCGAGCCCGACATATTGACAAGGTTTGCAAAGATTTATTCATTCTTCAGCGCTGATATGAAAGCACAACTCTATAAAGGCGCGCTTAAAGAGGGCTTCAAGACAGCCCCCTACGGTGCATTGGAGACTCTACGGAGGCTACAGAGAGACGTCGGGCATCTCGACCCGCTCTCGCAAATACTTTATCTCGACACGCGCATCAGCTTGCCGGACGACCTGCTGATGGTTGCAGACAAGACTTCAATGGCCAATTCCCTAGAGGTCCGAGTCCCTTTTTTGGACTATCGCCTGATCCAATTTATAGAGAGTCTGCCACCGGCGCTTAAACTTAAGGGTCGGACCGGAAAATACCTGCACAAGAAAGCATTGATGAAATGGCTGCCTAAGGAAGAGGTCAATCGCAAAAAGAAAGGGTTTGCACATCCAATTGCCGATTGGCTGCGGACATCGATGAAACCTCTCGTCGAGGACTGTCTTCTCAGTAGTGACTCTTCCTTACGCCGTTACTTTAATCAAGACTATATCCGGCAGGTTTACACCAGGCATCATGAAGGAAGAGAACAATACATGAGACAGATTTACCTGCTCATGTCTTTAGAGCTCTGGCACCGGACGTTTTTGAAAACACCACAAATCTAGATGCGTTATGGATTTATCGATCATCATTGTGAATTGGAACTCCAAGGACTATCTATTCAAGGCGATCGCTTCAGTGGAGGCGGATACAAAGGGGATTGACTTTGAAATGGTGGTTATCGATGGGGGCTCATTTGACGGCTGCGCTGAAATGCTGCGGCAGGTTTACCCGCACATTGTATTCATCCAGAGAGATAAGAACCTCGGTTTTGCGAAGGCAAACAACGAGGCTTTCAAAGTGTCGCGAGGTCGAACCCTTCTATTCCTCAATCCTGATACTGAAGTTGAAGGCCATGCAGTCACAACGTTATACGACCAGCTCAATATTCTGCCAGATGTCGGTATGGTTGGTCCAAAACTTCTTAACAGCGACCGGTCCCTTCAGCAAAGCTGCATCCGGGCATTTCCCACCATTTTAAACCAGGTTCTCGAGTCTGACCTGCTCCGCGCCATGTTTCCAACATCGGAGTTATGGGGAATGAGGCCTCTTCTTGAAAGAGATGAAAAGGCAAAAGAAGTGGAGGCCATCTCTGGGGCCTGTTTGATGATAAAGAAATCTGTGTTCGAGGAGGTTGGGATGTTCAGCACGGATTATTTTATGTATTCTGAGGATATTGATCTATCTCTCAAGGTCCGAAGAGCCGGGCTGAAAACGTATTACGTTCCGACGGCCGTCGTGGTTCACCACGGCGGCGGCAGTACAGCGCAAGGCTGTGCCAATACCTTCTCAAGTGTCATGATGTTGGAGTCGAGATGGCGCTTCTTTCAAAAAACGAGATCGGTCTGGTATACGAGATCCTACCGTCTTGCGATGTTCATTACGTGCGTTGTCAGGGTGGGGCTGGTGTTATTCATTTGGCCGATCTGGCGATTGCGCCGAAAAGGGTCTTGGGGCCAAGCTGTGCTGACAAAATGGATGGCCAAATTACGCTGGACACTTGGCAGAGAAAGCTGGGTCAAAGATTACTGATGCAAATCATGCAAACCCGGCAGCGTCTCGTTACGTCTAATCGCAAAAAAATACTACCTAACGCTCAATGATGCACCATGAGTTCATCTCGTTTTGTTATCGTATCAGTTTTTGGTTCGCCGCCATCTCATGGACTCGGTGAAGTTGGTACCTCTAACACACTGTCCGGTTTTCAGAGCCACTCTTTAAGCATTCGAGCCGAACCTGTAATAAATCAACTCACGACCGGACCTGCTTCCTAACGCGACCGTTGTTCAGTTGTTGAAGCACTCAGGGGATGATAATGGATCTCATCTCACTAGGATAGCCGCTTCACCAACAAGTTGAAGGGCATTGTCATGGACGCGAGTCTTGTTTTCAGAAAAGCCTACCGGCAGATGCACAGGGCGGTACAAGTACACGGCGTACTTGGAACGGTCCGGCTTGTAGCGGAAAAGTTGCGGCGCTACGGGAAAGAGTTGGGGGCGCCAGCATCGTTTGATTCTCCCCCTGTCAGTAACTTCGATCAAATGTGGAACGTTCAAACGGATGGAAATGAAGATTTGAGCGAGTTGCAAGTTATTGACAAGACCAATTATTTGCTGGGAACTCGTTATCAGCCGACATCGCCGGAGATGTTTAACGAGATCATTGAGGCGTATCCTCTTCCCCTTCAAGAGTCCATATTTATAGACTGTGGAGCAGGAAAAGGTCGGGTGTTGCTGCTGGCATCCGAACTTCCATTCAAACGGATTATCGGGGTTGAGTTTGCCCGCGACCTCACGGAGATTGCGCGAGCCAACATTCAAGGGTACCGCAGTCTGACCCAGAAATGCGGTCAGTTGCAGGCGATTTGCGTGGACGCGACGATTTTCCCTTTTCCGGTAGAACCGACAATTCTCTACCTGTACAACCCCTTCGCAGGGGAGGTAATGAGGAAGTTTATCGAGCATGTGGAAAATACATTGAAACAACACCCTAGAACATTTTTCGTCCTTTATCGCAATCCGAAATATGCCAGTCTCTGGGACGGGAGCAAATACTTTAATAGAGTCAGAGCCACGGACAAGTTTGTGATCTATAAGGGATTACGAGAAGTAAAAACGAACGGAGTTGAGGGGCTACCGCGTGACAATAGGGATAATTAAGACATTCGAAGGGCTTGAGGCAATACGGCTTGACTGGGAAAAATGGCAGAGTCACCCCAACAATGATTTTGCTCAGTTCAAGATGATCTGCCAGCTTCGTTCGGAGGTCGAATCGCCCTGCGTAACGGTGGTAGCGCAGAGTGGTCAACCAAATACATTATTGGTTGGCCGCTTGGAGCATACGCAATTCGCACCGTCAATCGGTTATATTCGGACACTGAGAATACCCGCCAAGGTCATGACCATTCTCCATCAAGGGGAACTCGGCCAGATTGATACTGAAGTCGCACTGAAGTTGGTTGAATTTCTTTGGTCTATTTTGGGCTCCGGTATGGCGGATGCTATCGAGTTTCACTATCTCTCGGACGATTCACCGCTCCTGAAAGCATTGCAGGTTCAGAGGCCGGGGTGGCTTTGTCATAAAAAGCCCAGGTGGACCACTCACTGGGAGATGAATTTGCCAGCAGAGGGGGCTTTTATTGAGCGTAAAATCCGAGCCAAGCACCGCACGGGCATCCGGAAAAAGGAACGTGATCTAGACGCAGCTTTTCCGGGCAAGGTTTTATGGACGTGGATGACGGAATTTGACGATATCCCCAGCCTTTGCACGCGACTCGAAGAGGTGGCCGCAGTTGCTTATCAGCGCGGGTTGGGTTCTGGCTTTAGAGATAATAAAGAATTTCGCCAGCGTTTGGCTCTATTTGCGAGTCGAGGTCAGCTGCGTGTGCAGTTGCTGGAGATTGATGGGAGAATACGGGCCTTCTGGTACGGATTTCTTTACCAAGGCGTCTTTCATTTGTCGGAAACTGCTTACGATCCATGCTTGGGCAAGTATGAAGTCGGGACTATGATTTTCATTAGATTGAATGATGAATTGACGAAGGAGGGAGTTCGGAAGCTTGATTTTGGTATGGGAGATGCCCCTTATAAAAGACGGTTCGGAGACCGGTGCTGGCAGGAGGGGACAGTCCGGCTATTCGCTCCAACCGCCAAAGGATTAGTGCTCCGATCATATATTGGACTATTTACCTCCATCGACAAATTCGGCAGAAAGCTGATTGAGCAAATCGGATTTTTGGATCGATTAAAAGCTGGGTGGCGCCGTCGTATGATGCGAAGTAGTTGCTCCGTAAAGTCGAATATGGTCGACAATCGACTAAATGAATAGCGTTGCCACAGTATTTCTGTGCCTAAATTCTGGCCTGCTTCTGTTGTTGCCGCGACAGTGGGCCCCGCTACCTCTTTTGGCTGGCGCATGCTATGTGACCATAGGTTCGAGCATCGAAATAGGGCCGTTTCATTTCATGATGATTCGAACCATGGTGGCTGTGGGTATTATCAGAGTAACTCTCCGGGGCGAGCGTCTGGTTGGTGGAGTAAACGGCCTCGATTGGGCGATGATATTATGGGCTGTATGGGCTCTGATAAGCAGTCTGTTGCACAGCGATGTTTCGGAAGCATTGGTGAATCGTCTGGGGCTTATTTATGACGCCTGCGGTATCTACTTTCTTCTGCGTATTTTCTGCCAGTCTCTTGACGAAGCGCTTTCATTATGCCGAATCACAGCGGTTCTTTTAATCCCAATGTCCATCATGATACTTGCGGAAAAAATCACTGGTAAGAATCTGTTTTCACTATTCGGGGGTATTTCAGAAGTCTCTGAAATTCGTGATGGCAGGATTCGTGCTCAAGGACCATTTGCTCATTCGATTCTCGCTGGGACCGTAGGAGGAGCATGTGTGCCGTTAATGATTGGCCTCTTCCAGCAGTATAGAAAGACTGCGGTTCTAGGAACCTTAGCGTGTTTTGCGATTGTTTTCGCTTCCGCGTCGAGTGGGCCGATTATGACTTTGTTTGCCGGCATCGGAGGCGTGATGATGTGGCATTTTCGTGGCCGCATGAGAATTTTTCAGTCGCTTGCCATTTTGAGTTACGCTGCGCTTGATCTGATTATGAACGCACCGGCTTATTACATTATTGCCCGCATTGACCTAACGGGGAGCAGCACTAGTTGGCACCGGGCCGCGTTAATCGAGGCGGCTTTCGCCCATCTTTCAGAATGGTGGTTCGCAGGCACGGACTACACGCGGCATTGGTTGTCTTACGGCGTGTCATGGAGCAGCGCCCATGCTGACATTACAAACTATTATCTAAAAATGGGGGTATGGGGAGGGCTGCCTCTAATGGTTCTGTTTATAAGCCAACTTGCAATCGGATTTGCTTATGTTGGTCGAACCGTCAAGCAAGTGTCCGTATTCTACCCGCAGTATGGGTTTATGATTTGGACGATTGGAGTTTCTCTATTTGCACATAGTACCGCGTTCATTTCGGTTTCATATTTCGATCAATCTTTCGTGTTCATTTATCTAACTCTTGCGCTCATCGCTTCTATATGGTCCGAGGCAATCAACGCCGCGGGTTGTATGCAAGATAATGAATGAAGTTCATTTAACACTTAAGTTTGCGGGAGCTGGGGGTGGCGGAAGATTTTCACCACCAAATTCATATGCTCCACGATCCCATGTGCCATCAGCTCCCCGGGTTGTTCCAGTTGGAGTGAGGTTATACGGAGAGGTCAGTGAGGTTCCAGCCGGCGTACTTGCCATCAATGCAAAATTGAGATTTGTCATATCCAGAAACGGATTGGTTGTTCCTGTGGAGGTGTTGGTGCCGATGGAGGGTGTCAAGATGAAGTGATTGTGTGTAACCGTTTCCCATACGCCACCTCCTCCGCCTGGCACTTTTATGGTGTAGAAGAGATTGTTGCGGGCTTCATTGTTTCCAGATCGAGTCGGAAATGTACTCAAGACTTCACCCGAGCCAGATATGTTGGCAAAGGTATTATTATATACATGGACGTTGAAGAACGATTCACCACCGTTTCCTGTCCAACCTCCGATGACGCCGTTACAACAATTGTCGTTGCCTGCGAGAGCGGGATCAGCCCAGAAGATGTTTCCGTAGACATCGAGTCGTGCGTTGTTGTTGCTCGAATTATCCCACATGAGTCCGCCAGTCCCCTGGACGTATCCGAAGATATTGTAACGGAATGTTGTTGTAGCTGTGGGGAAAGACCCCGCAAATGCCCAAATTGACGCGACTTCTGAATGAGCTGCGGACGTAGATACATAATCTGCGATGTAACCATATTCTGCTAAGAATCCATTACCTGGAGAAATAAAGAACGGACAACGACCAATCGCATGGGTGTAGAAATATGAGATTTTGAAATCATCTGCACCGAATATTGCGATAGCATCTTGTGCAATACTTCCACCACCACTGGAGTTTGATGTGCCTTCAAGTTCTATATGTCGAACAGTGACTTGATCTGGAGCGCTGGTAGGAAGGTCGATCAAAGGTGTCGCGTTTGACCAAGAGATCTTAAATCCGAATCCGCTTTTCCAGCTCCCAGGCCCTCCGCCGGTCTGCCCGTCAATAAGCCAGTAGGGCGAGGAAAATGTCAACTTGCCAAACACAGCCTGACCATCGCCGAAGGTGTCATTCCAGCCAGCACTCGTACCATGGTCAGTGACAGTTGCCTTTTTGATTGTGATGAGCATCATTCCGCTCGCTGCCGTATTGAACGTCCGACTTCCGTACGACCCATCGGCAATGTAATAGGTATCGCCGCGGACTAAAGTCGCCGGCAGCGAAGCGTAGGCATTGGTCCAATCTGTTCCATTATTTAAACCGGCGGCGCCAGCACGTACATATTGGTTGGCTGCCTCCGCACTAATTGAGTGGAAAAAAAGTGCTGCCAAAAGCAATGTGACGAAGACAATACTTTTCATGGCCAACCTCCAGAGTTCAAATTCGTTTGACGCTTTTCTTAGCAGCAATCCCATATGAGACGAAGCATCAAATGAAAAAGATAGACGGCTCCCGTCACGATTTTGCATGACTTGCATACGCACCATAACATCTGTCCTTGAGATACGCAAAACGGATGCCTGTTCCAACCTGGATATTTATGTTGGCTACAAGAGCTATTAAGTTGATGAAAGATAGTATGATTCTCAACGACAGGCAATATAGCACTGGCTGATGGTGATGCCCTGTTGGTCCAATCGTGTAGGGCGTCACCTACAATAACGGGCATGGAATACTCCCGCCAGTGGGCTTTAAATGCCGTGTCGCATGTTTCTGCCATTCTCTTCATTGCCTCGCTCATCAGGTTCGCCAAACAGCCAGTGGTGTCGATAAATCAGTTTTTTACTTAAGACAGAGCCCAATATACCGGATATACCGGGATCTCCTTTAGCGACAGTCATACGAGCAAACTATATGCAGCCAGGAACTTTATGGCGGGAAAGCTCTTCTTTCCCTAGATGGCTTCGCGCAAGCAGCAAGATGAGCAGCGTTTTAACCACGCTACTCACAGCCATTGGACTAAATGGTTGCTGGAAAGGATCGAGGCAATCGATACGGCCTGACGTCTACAGAGAAGTGGCCTTTCGGTATCTCTTGGAAAGCGAGGCCAAACGCTCCGAGCGATCCGGCCATCCTTGTCATATCCTTTTTATCTACCGTGCCAATATAGAAGGAGCCGTTGTTCCGATGGGTCATCATATCTCCAGGATGGTGACCGAGGCGTTGTCAGAAAACCTTCGGGCAACGGATTACATCGGATGGTATCGGGATGAGCAAATTTTAGGAGCACTGTTGCCCGCTATGGGGCAAGTTTCTGTGGCGATCGGACATGACCAACTTCGATTCCGGCTGAAGGAAATTTTTCGGGCCAAACTCAAACCCGAAGGGATCTGTTCTGTTCAGATCCGGGTATATCGACACGATACGGTAGCAGAAATCTAGCGGCCTCGCCCGTAAAGCGTCCTAGCACTTTTGTTGAACTCATGAATCCCCTCTTGCGGAGAGTCTTTCCAGAACCCAGCTTTCCGTCCCGGTAATCGACATCCCATTCAAGCTTGAGTTTTCTCATCATCGGTCTGCGACTCTCGCGTGGAGACTTCGCGCTTCGTGAGCAAGCGTTATGAACAGTGCTCACGCATCCTCATGGGAAGAACCATTCAATTCAGCCGCTGCAGTCGTTTCGCTGTTCATAAAGACTTGTACTAATCGGCGCAACATCAGTAAAGGAGTGAAACCATGGTGAAACTTGGTGTGATCGGTTATGGGTATTGGGGGCCGAACATTGTGCGTAACTTTTCGGCACATGAAGACTGCAAGGTCGTGGCTGTCTGCGATACCAATCCCAAGGCTCTGGTACGCGTGTCGAGCCGGCACGCGGGTGTGCGTGTCACCGTCGATGTGAACGATATCTTCACTTCTGCGGAAATTGATGCCGTGGCTATTGTGACACCGGTATCCTATCACTACGAATTGGCAAGGAAAGCCTTGGAGAATGGAAAGCATGTGTTTGTGGAGAAACCCTTTACGGCGACCTCTGCACAGGCCGAAAAACTTGTAGAGCTGGCAGAACGCAAGAATCTACAAATCATGGTGGATCACACGTTTCTTTTTACCGGCGCGGTGCGGAAGATCAAACAACTCGTCGATGATGGTACCCTAGGCCCACTTTATTACTATGATTCGACGCGGGTTAATCTAGGATTGTTTCAACATGATGTGAATGTTTTATGGGACCTAGCTCCACACGATCTGTCCATTATGGATTATTTGATCGGTCTTGAGCCGGAGTTGGTGGTGGCAACCGGTACCGCCCATGTCAATGGCCTTGAAGACATCGCGCACCTGGCGGTGTATTTTCCCAACAAAGTCCTCGCCCATATCAATGTCAACTGGCTCTCGCCGGTGAAGGTTCGTACGACGTTGGTAGGCGGACAAAAGAAGATGCTGGTTTGGAATGACTTGGATCCGGCCGAAAAGGTTCGTGTGTACGATAAAGGAGCTGATCTGGGAACGGAGCAGGGGATTCATAAAGCATTGGTCAGTTACCGGACCGGCGATATGTGGGCGCCGAAGATAGAAGAGCTTGAGGCGCTTCATCTCGAAACCCGGTATTTCCTGGATTGTATTAAGAGCGGGATACGACCCTTCAATGATGGAAGGGCAGGCTTGCGTGTTGTGCGGATTCTGGAGGCGGCGGAACAGTCACTGCGCCAGCATAAAGAGATCGTTCTGGGGCAGAGTCGTGATGTTCTTCACACCGTGGTAGCGCCATCTTTTGCCGGCAGTGGGTCCTGTGTTCAGACTTCATGAGAGAGGAGCCCGTATGATTTCCTCCTGCGTCGAAAGAACGATGCCCGGAACGGCCCACACGATACTGGACGAATTGTCTTTTAAAGCCAGCATCAGACAAGAGCGCCAGCGCACGGAGCGATCCGGGCAGGCGATGGTGATGCTCTTGATTAGTGCGGAGGACAGCGGACATGTGACGTCTCGGACCGCGTATGACGCGATCACGGGGGCCTTGTCGGCAGTCAAGTCGGATATCGATATTCTCGGCTGGTATGAGCGGCAGTCCATCATGGGTCTGCTCGTTCCTGATGTTGCAGCTGCGAATATGGCCACGATTTGCAATCGGCTCGAGGCAGGGTTTCAGAAAGAATTCACACGTCAGTTGGAGGGAGAATTGGCCCCGCGACTGTCGATCAGCCTGCATGCCTATCCGGAGCCTTGGAAACTGGAGAGAGCGGAGCATCAAGAGATGGACCCTTCTTTCTTCCCGGAACTCCAGGATCAATGGGCGATCGCCGATTTCCATGCTGTCAAACGGGGAATGGACATCGTGCTCAGTCTGTTGCTGTTGATCGTCCTTTCCCCCTTGCTCGGGGTGATCGCCGGGCTAGTCAAATTGTCGTCCCGGGGGCCGGTCATCTTTCGTCAGGTGCGGGTCGGGCAGATGATGAAACCTTTCATGATGTGCAAGTTCCGGACGATGTATGCGAATGCCGACCATGGGGTGCACCATAGTTACGTCAGCTGGTTTATTACGTCCAGCGATAAGAAAGACCATGAAGCGAAGGACAAGTTCTTCAAATTGACCAACGATCCAAGAATCACTCCAATCGGACATCTCCTACGAAGAACCAGTCTCGATGAGTTGCCTCAACTGTGGAATGTATTGATCGGCGAAATGTCGCTCGTTGGGCCGCGGCCTCCGCTCTTGTATGAACTGGAGCGGTACAAACCATGGCATCGCAGGCGGGTGCTGGATGCTAAACCCGGGATTACCGGACTCTGGCAGGTGGTGGGACGAAGCCGCACCACATTTGATGAGATGGTACGTCTGGACCTCCGCTACGCAAGGACCATGTCCTTCTGGGGAGACATCAAAATTCTCGTTGCAACCCCCGCAGCCATGATCAGCGGTAAGGGCGCCTGCTAAGACCCGATCGGCTCACGTTAGCCGTTCAAGCCCCCAACCTATGCAGCCTCAAAAGGAAATGCACGTCGGGATCTGTAGCCAGACGATCGATCCTGCGTCATCCTCTGCCCCTCGCCTGTTCAGCAAGACGGTGCCATTCACTCTGACGCACCGCAATAGGCTGTTTGTTCTGTTGTTCCTCGCCACATCCGCGTGGTTTTGGCAGCCGCTCGTTGAACTCGTGTCCCTCACACAGCGGGAGGAACATTATTCTCATATGCTTTTGATCCCTTGGGTCAGCCTGTATGTGTTCTACCTTGACCGAACGGCCATCTTGGAATCGAAAGATTGGAATCCCTGGCTGGGGTCGTTGTTGCTGGGGGCCGGAGCCTTATCGTATGCGGTAAACAAGCCGGTGGCTTGGGGGCCGGATCACTTATCACTGACTATGCTGGCGTTCGTGGTGATGTGCTGGGGCATTTTTCTGTTCTGCTTCGGGATACGGTGCTTTCGTCGGGTATCATTCGGGCTATTATTTCTGCTCTTTCTGGTGCCGCTTCCGTCCCTGGTGCTGCAGGCGATCATTGGTTTCCTTCAACGGAGTTCGGCGGAAGCCACGTCCCTCCTGTTTTCGATTCTAGGGATACCGGTGATCCGTGAGGGATTCGTGTTCCAATTGTCGAATTTTACGGTTCATATCGCAGAAGAATGTAGCGGAATCCGTTCCACTCTTTCGCTCGTGTTGACCACCCTCGTGGCTGGGCATCTGTTTCTCCATTCGCGTTGGGGAAGGATGAGTGTTGTGGCCCTCGTCATCCCTCTCTCGATCCTGAAGAACGGCTTCCGTATCGTCGGCTTGACCCTGTTGGCCAACTATGTTGATCCGACGTATATTACTAACAGCCTCTTGCACAGAGCTGGAGGCATTCCACTGTTCCTGCTGTCTCTCGTCGTTCTCTTTTCGCTGGTCTGGCTGTTGCGGCGACTTGAGATAAGGTTGGGATCAGGGGCCGCCATTGAAGACGCGCGTATGGGAAAGCTCGAAGCGGTGCAACCACGAAACCAGCAAGCATAACGCCCAGAGATGTAGCTATGTCTTCGCCACAGGATGTTGTCTACGCAATCGATCCACTCCATGATTCCCGTTGGCCTGAATTTGTCGGGCGGCATCCGAATTCCTCGGTATTTCATACCCGCGGATGGCTGCAAGCTTTGCAAAGGACATATGGTTACCAGCCGGTGGCGTTCACGATGTCCGCTCCTTCAAGGGCACTCACGAATGCACTGTTATTTTGTGTCGTGCGCAGCTGGCTCACCGGGAATCGACTTGTCTCCTTACCTTTTTCCGATCACTGCGAGCCGCTCGTGGAACAGCCCGAGCAATTCACCACTTTGTCTGGGTTTATTGACAGGGTGAGAAGCCAAAAACGATGGAAGTATGTGGAACTGCGGTCCTCTGATTCCCTTCTAGATTTTGCCGGCAGTTTCAGCAAGATCACGACCTACTGTTTGCACCGGCTCGACCTTCGACCCAGCCTCGATCAGTTGTCCAAAGGATTTCACAAGGATTGCATACAGCGAAAGATCAGCCGCGCGCGGCGAGAAGCCCTAAGTTATGAAGCGGGCAGCAGCTATTCTTTGCTGGACCAATTGTATGGATTGCTTCAACTGACTCGGTCACGGCACCATCTTCCCTCGCAGCCTGTCGAGTGGTTTCGGAACCTTCTCACCTGCATGAGTGAGAATGCCTGTATCAGGATTGCCTCCAGGGCTGGGCAGCCGGTTGCAGGCATCTTGACCCTTCGTCATGGAAAGAGCCTTGTCTACAAGTACGGCGGCTCCGATACGCGTTTCAACAATCTCGGAGGTACAGTCATGCTCCTCTGGGAAGCGATCAAAGAGGCTAAACAAGCAGGGGCCGAGATATTCGACTTGGGGCGGTCGGACCTCGACAATCCAGGGTTGATTGCGTTTAAGGGACGTTGGTCCGCGGAATGCTCCACGCTGAATACCTGGCGCGCGCCTCTTGTGGCTACTTCGCTGTGGGGCCGGCAAGGTCTGAAGATTTGTTGCGCAAAGGGGGTATTTGCTCGAATGCCAGACGGCGTGCTGACATTGGCCGGAAGGCTTCTGTATCGACATATCGGATAGGCTGTTTCAGAGAAGATCGGGTGCGGGAAATGTGCTTTTCAACTTCATGGCCCAAGTACAGAAAGTTAATCTTAAGGAGGAGCAGAAATGAGGATACTATTTAGTCTTGTCGGTTCTATCCTGCTAGGGAGCGCGGTGGTCATCGCGGGGCTCTATGGTAATATTACAGTGGCCAAGCCGGACAATAACAATATCCCAGGTGCGAGTGATACCAACGGCTGTGGCCCAAGTGGAAACCAACCGAAAAAATGCGCATCCGTTCCCGAGCCATCCTCCGTAATCCTCCTCGGTGCTGGCCTGGCAGGACTAGGACTCTGGACATGGAGAAGGGCGTCCAAGAAGGTTTAGTTCTTCCTTTTCGTTCAAGGAGAGTATCTACATGCTGGGCCAGTCCTCGAAAGGGGACTGGCTCTTTGCTTTTCGGGGCTGGATCTCAAACGACCATGGCGAAAAGGGGAACAGCGGTGACGGCTTCAGTGCCTAGAATGTCCAGTTTGTTCTCCGAGGCTCCTAACGCAAGAGCCTTGTAGGACAAATTTTACTTCCCCCGAACATTACACCTACGCAACTGAACAGTAGTGTAGGCTTCTGCCTCTCTACCGCATGAGCAAATAAACGGCAATACTTTGGGAGTCAATAACTTATGTACACGTGTTGTGATGGCATTGCTGTTGCTTAGGAGAGATTATAGGTTGCGTCGTATGGAAGAAGGGGCACGGTGAGTGGATCGAGAAGATGTTTGAAACATGCCTGACAACTCAATGATTGAGGTGACTATGATTCAAGCTCATCAACATTTACCTTTCCGACGAGGTGCGTTGGTTGCGGTATCATACCGCCTGTGCTTCGCCACCGGCTTGACACTGGTGATGGGACTCTGGACCGGTCTCGAAGTTTGGGCACTGACGGCGAATCCCACGACTGTGACCTTCCAAGCTGTTCAGGGTGCGACCAATCCGCCCAGCCAGACGATCAACATGTTCAAGTCAGGTAGGCGCCAACGCAGCTTTACCGCGAGAGACAGTAGAGGATGGCTCACCGTCTCCCCAGCCACTGGATCCATTACAAGCAGTAGACAAGTTGCACTAGCGGTAAATACTGCCGGGTTGTCAGCAGGCACCTATACCGCAAGGGTCACAATTACTTTAGACAATGGCGAGAGCACGGCTGTTCCCGTGACTCTGAAGGTAGCCGAAGTTCCCGCCTCGTCTCCACCTCCGCCATCTACCTCTGGTGCGAAGGCGTCCCTAAGCTGGAGTCCAGTGATCAGTACCGATGTGGCGGGATACAAGGTTTATATCGGGTCGGCTTCTGGACGTTACGGAACGCCTCTGGATGTGGGCAATATCACTTCTTACGTGGCAAACAGCCTCGCGGTGGGAACTACTTACTATTTCGTCGTGACGAGCTACAGTAGTAGCGGCAATGAAAGCCCCTACTCAAACGAGGTGAGCAAGAGCATTTATTGACAGGAACGTATGTGAGCTCTGAGATCCCATAGACTGGGCGAAGAGTGAGTCTTGGAACCTTCTGAATCCACGTGCCACAACAGGTAGATGATTTCATGAAGTGAAGCCCTGTGAAAGACGGTCATAGAGCTTCACTCTTCGATGTTTTTTAGCCTCGCCATGGATGGTATTGCCGGCCGTCTCGGTTAACCGCTAATCGATCAATCTCATATAGGATTCGTCCGCTCAAGCCTTGGGTCCTCTTTAAAATTCCCTAGTGCGTCAATTTCGCTCTTGAATAGTTTTTAGTCACATGGTTTATTAGGCGTAGGTTGGCGTAGGAGTCTTCCTTCATGCTCGCGTCAACTGGTCGCAATCTACACATCACCACTTTCGTTCGTGTCTTTTATAGTGGCTTGCTATTGGCTATTAGTGAAGCGACATCGAATCGCATAAACCAATGCTCGATTCCCATTGCTTCATCTGTAGCTTGAAATAATCTGGTAACACAACGATTGAGGTTTGCATGAGTCAACCCAACCAAAATTCGCTCCTTCGACCAAGTGCGATATATGCCTTCGTATTCAGACTCTTGTGGGTCTTTGGGGTAGCGCTGGCGATCGACATTTGGACATCCCCTGAAGCATCGGCGTTGACAGCAAATCCTACGACAGTGAATTTTCAAGCCGTTCGAGGGAGCAATCCTCCCAGCCAGACGGTGATCTTGTCCAGATCTGGGCGGCGCCAGCACAGCTGGACGGCGAGGGATAGCGCAGCATGGCTCACGATATCTTCCCGGTCAGGTTCCATCACAACATCTGCACAGATCGTATTGACAGCTAATGCAGCTGGGCTGGCAGTAGGCACTTATACAGCGACTGTCACGGTCACTCTGGATGACGGGGACAGCACGTCGATTCCTGTAACTCTCAGAGTGACCGCGCCGAGGACTTCACCGCCGCCGCCACCGACTTCACCGCCGCCACCACCGACTTCACCGCCGCCACCGCCGACTTCACCGCCGCCGTCCAGTACTAAGGCGACCCTTAGTTGGGGCGCGGTAACGGATACCAACCTGGCGGGATATAAGGTCTACATGGGAACAGTCTCGGGACGTTACGGAACGCCATTGGATGTAGGGAATGTGACCTCCTATACGATAAGTAACCTGGCATTAGGGACCACGTATTACTTTGTGGTAACGAGTTATAGCAACAGTGGCAGCGAAAGCAGCTACTCAAACGAGGTGAGCAAGAGCATTTATTGACAGGAGCATCGTGCAGAAGGGGGTATCCCGCAAAAATTGACTCTGGATTCGTCGGTCTCTTAGGGCTTGGCCTGTTCCATCCCCGGAATGCATTCAGTCGGCATGAGTTCGCCGCCGTGGAAATGAGACACTTGTTTCCATTTCTGCAGAACCGCTGACCCGTCGAACGTCAGCAGATATTCTTCACCCCAGATGCTGGGCGCCGTATACCGGTTGCCGGCCTGTTGTTCGCGGAGTTCATAGACCCACACCATCTCCCCCTCGTCGCTCTTCCGAACCGCTTTCGGCGCTCCCAGTTCCTGCCTCACCTCGGTTTGTGTTGCCCGCCCTTTGACCGAATCCAGATAGGCCGCCTCTCTATTCTGAAGATGACTGCATGCGGTTGTAGTGCTCCCCTGAAATCAAGCCACCTGGGTGAGTTGTTGCGCCCGATATTGA